>Ga0182021_10006063_pt1 | contig 14347 bp, 9 predicted proteins | sample 612E3MmetaG_FD_120493 | JGI IMG/M metagenome (GOLD analysis project Ga0182021, IMG submission 120493) | Permafrost microbial communities from Stordalen Mire, Sweden - 612E3M metaG (Illumina Assembly) | ecosystem: Environmental > Terrestrial > Soil > Wetlands > Permafrost | place: Sweden... | reverse complement strand
ATATTCTGTTATAATTTTTATCGCATCGGAAGGATTTGTTTTATAAATCTCTTCTGCTTCTTTATCTATTTCAGCTGAACTGGCGAAATATGCGTATTCCAAATCTCCCTGAACTTTCTGTATCTCAGGAATCATTGCATTATATCTTGTGTAAGCAAAATTAGAAACTTGATTGAAAATCCAGAATAAAGATGAATCGCTAAAGTCCATCATATCTCCGTTTCCTACAGCATAATTAGGCGGCACGCTTGACATTCCGCAATACATAGGTGTATAGACTGTTGAATAAGTATCATCAACTCCAAACCAGAAAATTCCTCCGATTGGATTTGGCAGCCACGAACGAGATTGAGCTATAAACGAAAATCCCGTTTGCTGAGTTGAAATTGCTCTTTCGTTAAAATATGTCGGAGCTTTACTTGATGTATCAAGCTTCCACGTAAGCGGTCTCCATCTGTAAGGACAGGCATAAGGACCTGCTCCAACGTCATTAGTCAAATCCATAGGTGTTCCTTCAAAATGGTCTCTCATTATATTAAAAACGTCGTGAACTGTTAATTTTTTATCAGGCTTTACCCAGAGAGGCATTCTGTTTTTATTATTATATCCCATCGCATAATCGAGATATTTTTTCATATCTTTATTGACCTTATTAAATCCCGACCATACTCTCGCATCACACATTCTGATACCTTCGAATGAAAGCGGATTATAAGCATCGGCAAAAGAAAAATTTTTATCTTCACCTTTGAAATATTTTTTTTCTCTTGCAAACGTAATTACATCTTTTGCGTAAACACAATTTTCCGGGTCATTCAACGGAAATGTAGTAATGCGTGACTGGTTTGCGTGACCGCAGATATATCCGTCAGGAACTCTTCTTGCGACCCATACCGCACCTTTGCTTCCAACACCTTTTCCGACCATTTCCAGAATCCAGCATTCGTTCGGGTCTGAAACTGAAAAAGATTCACCTTCGCTGAAGTATCCATATTCCGTTGCTAAATCTGTCATAACCTTAATCATTTCCCTTGCAGTCTTTGCACGCTGCAAACCCACATACATAAGCGAGCCGTAGTCTATCAAAGCTGTGGTGTCGCGCAATTCTTCTTTTCCTCCGAATGTTGTTTCACCGACTGCAACCTGGTATTCGTTCATATTTCCAATCACCTGGTATGTATGTTGAACCTGTTTTATTTTACTTAGCCACGTACCTGTATCCCACTCATAAATATCGAGCATGGTACCTTCCGGATAGTCGGCAGCAGGCCAGAAATATAACTCACCGTATAATGTATGAGAATCGGCAACGTATGTAATCATAGTCGAACCATCGACGGTCGCACCCTTTGAAAATAAAAAATTGGTGCACGCACTTGCATAATTTATATTTATCAAAAAAACAATAACCAGTAATAAAACGAATGATTTTGTAAATCGCATAGAATTTATACAATAATTTTAAAATGAGCTATAAAATATTAATTATAGCATGCAATTGAAACGATTAAATTTGAATACAATAAGAGCAAATTCTAAATTCGATATTTAAACTTATTGCTATTTCAATTATCAAAAAATTATTACTTGATTTTGTTATAATAATTTAACAATTTTCATTGTTCGATAACTGAAGATGAATTTCATTTAAATATTTCTCGGGGTAATATTCATATTTAACATTCTTTAGCAATAAAATTTTTAATACTAATTGTTAAATAATTATGAAAAAAATAATTTTTATTAGTTTTGTACTATCTTTTTTCGTTGCCTCTTATTGCTTTTCACAGTGGCAGAAAACAAGTGGACCTGCGGGTGGAAAAATTTGTTCTTTCGCAATTTCAGGTACAAATATTTTTGCGGCTTCGTCCGGAAGTATATATAATTCAACTAATAATGGAGCATCCTGGAATTTAGTATATAGTGGTTTTTCGAGCTTTGATAATATATGTCTCGCTATTTCGGGAACAAATTTATTTGCAGGAACTTCACAAAATGGTGTATTTATTTCCACAAATAGTGGTTTTAATTGGTCTCCCGTAAATAATGGTATAACAACCAGTATTTCATGTGTTTATACTTACGGTCCATATATTTTCGCAGGTACTCTTGGAGCGGGACTTTATTGTACTTCAAATAATGGTGCAAACTGGATAAATAAAAGCAGCGGTATATTTGATATTTATATTAGCGCTCTTATTTCAAATGGTTCAAGTTTATTCACTTCATCATCACATGGAGGAATATTTAATTCAACCAATAATGGCGATAATTGGAATGTAGTTAATAATAATCTTATCGTAAATTCATTTGCGATATCGGGTTCATATATATTTGCTGGAACAAATAATCACGGAGTCTTTCGTTCATCTAACAATGGTGCAAATTGGGATTCTGTTAGTACAGGATTACCTTTAGAGGAATCTATTTCTTCAATTATAGTTTCCGGTTCAAATTTATTCGCAGGTTCTTATTTGAATGGAATGTACTTTTCATCAAATAACGGAGCAAATTGGACTCATATTAATTCAGGGTTATCGGAGCAATACATTAATTGTTTAGCCTCGATTGGTTCAAATGTTTTCGCGGGAACTGATGATGGTGGAATCTTTTTTACAACTAATAATGGTGTTAGCTGGATAGCAGATAATATTGGTTTATCACATCTTTATGTAAGACATCTTTGTATTTCAGGTTCAAATCTTATAGCTGGTACTAATGATAATACAGGTTTATTTATTTCTACAAACGATGGAGCTAATTGGGTTTTTTCTGGATTGAATCATCATTTCTTTTTAGGTTCACTTGTAACGTTAGGTTCGAATGTTTTTGTCGGAGCAGATTATGGCGTTTTTCGTTCAACAAATAGCGGAATCAACTGGACAAATTCGGGATTGGAAAATTCCTTTAAAACTTCTCTTGTTTTTATGGGTTCGTATATTTTCGCAGGTTCATTTTATGGCGGTGTTTATCGTTCATCAAATTCGGGGTTGAGTTGGGATACGGTTACAAATAATTTACCATTATCTATGAATATTACTTCATTTGTTGTATCCGGTTCAAATTTATTCGTTGGTAGTTTGGACAAAGGAATTTACATGACTTCGAATAATGGTTCAAACTGGATATATAACGGGCTCAACGATCAGTCCGTAAATGTACTTGAAAAATATGATTCAAATTTATTTGCAGGAACTAATGGTAATGGAATTTTTATTTCTATAGACAATGGAACCACATGGACATCGATAAACAATGGATTAACTAATTTGAATATTTCTTCTTTCGCATTTTATAATAATAATATTTTTGTCGGAACATATGCAGGACTATATATGTCTACAAATAATGGAACATTATGGACGAATAAAAATCAAGGTTTTAATGTAATACCGACCGTCATGTCGCTATGTATTTCATATAATTATTTAATAGCAGGTACACAAAATTCTTCAACCTGGCGAAGGCTTATTTCTGATATTATAGGTATTAAAAACATTTCAACAGAAATACCCGATGGATATAATTTATTTCAAAACTTCCCGAACCCGTTCAATCCATTCACAATTATAAAATTTCAGATTCCAAATTCAGATAATGGTTTTGTAACTCTTAAAGTATATGATGTTCTCGGTAAAGAAGTTGCAACTTTAGTAAATGATAAAAAGCAGCCGGGAACATACGAAATAACTTTTAATGGTATTAATCTTGCAAGTGGTATTTATTATTATAAACTAACAGCCGGAAATTCACATGCCGGAACGCACGAATATTATAGCATTAAAAAAATGATTTTAATTAAGTAATTTTCTTAAGTATTCGTATTAAGCTTCTCAAAAGAAATTGTTCTGACAAATTGGAAATTTACATTTGAAAATAGAATTCTAAAATTTTTTAAAAAAGCATATGAAACATTTTCTCTTTACCACCTTTTATCTTATTTTTTCCATATCGCTATTAAATGCTCAACAGGATAATTTTAAATATCATAGTGATGCAAATTATTTCGAACATAATTATGGAAACCCGACAACTTCTGATATTCCCGTTCCGTTCATCTGGCAATATTTTCAGACTGCAACTACTTATCAGTTAACTGATTTACAATTCAATGGAAATCTCGGTTGGGCAACCCATACAGATATGGGTGTTGTTTATACCACAAATGCAGGGTTGAACTGGAGTTCCGTTTCATTTCGCGATACAACCTTCAGTACATTATTTAACGGAATATTTTTCATTGATAATAATACAGGCTGGGCAGTCGGTGGAGCAGTTTCCATCAGAAAAACTACGAATGGAGGACTGAACTGGTTCAGACAAATCCCGCCGCCAATAGCAGGTGTACTTAATAAAATTTATTTCTTTGATTCAAATACAGGACTGGCAATTGGAAGGCAGGGAGCGAATTATAATTCATGCGTCATTCGTTCTACTAACGGCGGTTCTAACTGGAACGAAATTGTTGTATCCACTTCAACGGAAAATGAACTATCCGACCAATACTGGTTCGATGCTAATACGGGCTGGATTTGCGGAAGGAATTTCCTGAAAAAATCAACTGATGGAGGATTGACTTATACTGATTATTTTTCTGGTGTACCTCCGACATCGAATGGTGCAAATGCTTTGTTATGTATAACTTTTGTAAATTCATTGACTGGCTGGATTGGCGGAAGCAATCTTGACCATCAGAATTTATATAAGACTACGAACGGTGGTTTAAATTGGGTATTTCAGACTAATCCTGTTTCATCTTATACTTATCCGCAAATAAATGATGTTAAATTCATTGATGCTAATTCGGGATTTGCAGCACACGGGACACCTGCAGCAGGAGCAATATTATATACATCTAACGGTGGTACAAACTGGACTATAGATAACGGAACAAATACCTGGTTCGATTGTCTCTGGATTAATAATAATATTATGACTTATTGCGGCGAAGGCACAGGTAAAGTTTACTACAGTAATATTTCTACGGGAATAAAAAAAATAAATACGGGAGTTCCTGATAAATTCGAACTATCTCAAAATTATCCAAATCCTTTTAATCCGGTTACGAATATTAAATTCGCAATTCCAAGGGGATCCCCGACAGGAACATTGGGGGATGACAAACCGGTATTGAAAGTATATGACATTCTCGGAAAAGAAATTGCAACACTTGTTAATGAGAATCTTCAACAGGGTACATATGAGGTTAAATTTGACGGGAGCAAACTAACATCGGGAGTCTATTTTTACAGATTAAAAGCCGGTAAATTTTCTGAAACAAAAAAATTAATGCTGATAAAATAAAAATTAAAAAATATTTTTTATCCCGCGTTATTATCTGATAAAATTAAAATTTATTATGAAAAATTTTATTCTGATTTTAATAATTGTACATTGTACATTGAACATTGAAAATTGTTTCAGCCAATGGAGTGTTATATCTAATCAGGGAAACGAAGCGGTCTCATTTTCTTCTATCAACACAGGATATTCAACTGCAAACGGTATCACAAAAAAAACAACAAATGGAGGATATAACTGGACGACTTTATCAGGCGGAAATTTAACAGGAATATTTTTTGTAAATGATTTAACAGGTTGGGTAGTCGGATATCCGGGATATATTGGAAAGACAACGAATGGGGGAAGCTTCACACAGCAAACAACGGGAGTATCTGACAGACTGAATGATGTATTTTTCTTAAATGCTCTTACCGGTTGGGTTGTTGGCGGAGATTATTCTACGGAAAGAATTTTTAAAACAACAGATGGCGGAGCAAACTGGATAACTCAGACAAGTAATACTGCAAATAAATTATTTTCTGTTTATTTTATAAATGAAAACACAGGCTGGAGTGTCGGCGGACCAAGTTCTACCAAAATTATAAAAACGACAAATGGCGGTACAAACTGGTTTACTCAATCCACAAGTGTCGGAACTCCGCTATATTCTGTAATGTTCGCAGACTCGAGCACTGGTTGGGCGGTTTCAGGGTATCTCGGAGGAGAAACAATTATCAAAACTACAAACGGTGGAGTACTATGGTTCAGTCAGTCAAGCGGTGATACCAGGTATCTGAGGGATTGTTATGTGAAAAATCCGAATATGATGATTGCGGTAGGGCAGGGAGGAAAAGTTATCACTACAACAAATGGCGGAAATAACTGGATTGTTCAGTCAACTGGTTCAACAGTCGAATTGTGGTCAGTAGATTTTGCAAATGATTCTGTAGGATATGCCATAGGGGATAACGTGGTTTTGAAAACAACAAACGGCGGTGTTACTTTTGAATCAAATATCTCAAAAACAATTCCGGATAAATTTGTATTATATCAAAATTACCCGAATCCGTTTAATCCTTCAACGATTATAAAATATCAGATTCCCCGATTGTCATTCCCGAATGCTCCTATCGGGAATCCCCTTGTTACTTTGAAAGTTTATGATATTCTTGGTAAAGAAGTTGCATTATTGGTAAACGGAATAATGCAGCCTGGTACTTATGAAATACCATTTTCTGATAACCAATTTCCCGGTAACGGATTATCGAGTGGAATTTATTTTTATACCTTAACTGCCGGTAATTTCAAAGAAACAAAAAAAATGTTATTGATTAAATAAATATTTGAAAAGGTTAATATGAATCAGTAATTTTACTGGTTTTCCAAATATTCTTTCAAAGCTGTCATCACGTAGTCCCATCCTTTTTCTGAATCATTATATCTTTTTAAATCTTCATTAAAATTTCCATGTGTAACGATGAATTTTGCTCTATTATTTATTTCAGAAAGTGTGTATGTCACAAGTGTATAATTTGATTCTATATCTTTAAGTCCGGATTCCGGACCCCAGGCAGTAAATTGCAAAAATTTCCCGTTTTCAATTTCTAAAATTTTTCCCTTAACATAAATTATTTTTTTTCCTTCTTCAAACTGGCGGAAGATTATGGGGCTTCCTGTTTTCCAATCTGAAATCACTTCGCATCCGAAAAAATAATTTTTTGTCAATTCAGGATTTGTTAATGCTTCCCAGACTTTCAGAATTTCGGCTTCAATTTCAATTGATTTTTTTACTTTTAATTCTTTTTTCATGTTTTCTTTTTCATCTCCATTTAAAACAAGTTCTGAATATTAATAACTATATTTAATGAGAGAAGCATTATTAATATCTAATTCTACCAACATCATATAGATTCATAATGTTCCAATTCTTAGATTCATCCGGATTAATAAATGGATGCTTTAAGTAAAAGACTGTGTACAATAACGGCTAAATATTCGGGAATTTAGCTTTAAAATCAAATTTTTATTTCATATTAATTTCATAAAAAACTAATTATCTTATATTTACAAATCTTAGAAATATTTTGAACTGGGCAAGTTTTTTTTAAAAGTGTTTTTAATTTAAAATAAAAAGATATGAAACACCAAAATTTTGTAAGCCGGTTATTATTAATCTCATTTATCCTTATATCGTTTAATTTTCTCAATGCACAGACGATTTTTGAAGATGCTGTAGCATTGAATTTCAAAACAGCGGGTACTTTTAATGCTGCTTGCTTTAATTCTGCGGGGGCATTGATAGTTGCTAAAGTCATTAAAAGCGCCGGAGATGCATACCTTGAAATCGGTATTTTCGATGATAATGGAAATTATACGAAGAAATCCTTGGTTGAGTTGAAAAGCGGGTTTAATGAAATAAAAGTAAAGTTTAATAATAATGCCGATAGAGTTGCAATCTATACATCAGGTCCTGAAGATAAAAATTTTTTCATAGCTGATGTTGCCTCAGGGAATTCAATAGAAGACATCGATGCGGAAGGAGTAGTAAATTTTGCTTTCACCTCCGATGGAAATTCAATGTGCTTCGCAACAAATGCGGCTTCATTTCTTTATGATTATAGCGAAGGGAATTTAGTTCGAACTTTTAAAGATAACGTAATGCTAAGTATGAGTAAAGACGGAAACAATTTATATTGCAAAGCAAAAAATGATGTTGTGAATATTATTGATTTAAAAACAACTTCCGTGGTTCGCAGTTTTGTGCTTAAAGATTATAAATCGATTGAATTCGACCCGAAAGGCGAACTAATAGGATGTAATTTCCCTCCTTATTTAAGATTTTTTAAATTCTCTCAAAGCGGGGTATCAGAGGTTAAGGATTTTGAAAATGTTTTTAATCCGCCGGCTTTTAGTTCTTCATTTGAATATTGTGTCACTGATGATTATGCTATAGGCAAAAGAAGTGTTTACAGTCTTACCGAAAACCTTATATATCAGTCTAAAATCGACCCGTATACATCCCAGGGTACATTTGTTTTTAGTTCTGATGATAAACGTATGGTGCTCCTGACTGATAAATATCTTTATTACTATGATTTTGAAATGATAAAATATTTTTCAAGAATGTCAAAAAGATTCACTGATCTCTACCAGGTTACCGACCAGTTCCAGACAGATCAGGATTTGCAAAACAGAGCAGACAGAATTAAATCAAGAAAAAAAGATTTGCTTTCGGTATTTACGGATGAGTTAAAAGTTTCCGAGGCTACGGTAAAAAATAAACAACATTATTCTATCGGAGTATTCGAAACAAAAATTACAGGACTCGGAATTTATGACCCGAATTCCGAAATGTACGAAGTTACAATTTCGATTCCCGTAAATTACACAACTTACAAAGATATAACAGCGAAAGTTAAAATTCCAAAATCACAGGGAGAAATATTTAATAATTACTGGAAGAATTTTAAAGTTACCGGTCTCAGATTGTTGAATAATAATTTAAACGGAGTTTTTGCTTTTAATATTCAGATAATTAATGATGTGAATAACGTTGTTTACAGGTGCATTATTCACAGGACTCTTCCGCTTTCTCCTATGAGTTATGATGAAAAATATAATTTAGCACAGAAAAATTACGATTCAAGAGACTGGTTTGAAGCGGTTTTATATCTAAGTGATTTTCCTGATGATTTTGTAAAAAATTCCGTCATTGATATGATGATGCAAAATTCTCTTAATTATTATTTCGATGAAAAATGGCAATTTGTATCAACACTCGGATTAAGTAATACAGACCCCGGTCAATACCTTGTATATCTCTCTGATTTTCCGAAGAATTACAAAACTATTGATATGACTGATAGAAGAAAAACCATTGTGGATTATGTTCTCGACGGCAGGCTTCAAAAAGTAAAAGATATGATAAAAGATAAGTCTTACACCGAGGCACTTGAATATATGGACAAAAGTATTCCAAAAATATATACCGATGTTTATTCGGGTATGGAAACTGAATATGGGAATTATAATGATACAAAACCTGTGAGAAATACTTTATACTATGAAATAGGCAAAAGGAGTATTGACGGAGGTAACTGGCAGAGAGCGGTAGATATGTTATCACAAATTACACCCGATTTCCCTAATTACTCCGATGCGCAGAGTCTTTTAAAGCAGGCACAAAGTCAGATAAAATAGAAATTTTATATCGTTTCCAATCCATTCCGGATTGAACGGATTGGGAACGAATATTATTTTTTCGACTTAAGTCTCTTTTTGTTAATTAATAATTTCGCAATATAAAATTATCAAATCAAATTTAACCCAATATTAATATGAATAATTTAAAAGGTACCAAAACCGAACAAAACCTTCTTGCAGCTTTTGCAGGTGAATCGCAGGCAAGGAATAAATATACTTATTTTGCAAGTGTTGCAAAAAAAGAAGGTTACGAACAAATAGCAGCTTTCTTTCTTGAAACAGCAGAAAATGAAAAGGAACATGCTAAAATTCACTTTAAATATCTCGATGGAATCGGAACCACTACTGAAAATCTTACTGCTGCCGCCGGCGGTGAACATTATGAATGGACGGAAATGTATCCGGAATTTGCAAAGGTTGCAGAAGAAGAAGGATTTACTGCGATTGCAAAAACATTTTTAAGAATTGCCGAAATAGAAAAAAAACATGACGAACGTTACAAGAAACTATTGAAAAATTTTAACGATGGCAAAATTTTTAAAAAAGACGGCGATAAAATGTGGATTTGCAGAAATTGCGGACATATTCATTTCGGTCCGGAAGCTCCAAAAGCTTGTCCGGTCTGTACACATCCGCAGGCTTACTTTGAAATTTACAATGACAATTATTAATATTTAAAAATCCTGTTCGGACGGATATACTAAGAACAGGATTTTAGTTTTATTAACAAATCAATAAAACAGTTTTCTATTGTGCAATGATAATAGGAAATTTGAAATTAATTCAAAGACGGGTCATCCGGGAAAGTTGATATAATAGAATACTCACCACCCATTTCCCGCAATATTGTATGCCACAGTTTTTCCGGTTCATCGGTGAAAAGATATTCTTCTTTAAACTCAGCCACATACCAGGAATTTATTTTTAATTCTTCTTCAAGCTGGTTAAAGCTCCATCCTGCGTATCCGACAAAAAATTTAAAATCAGATGCATCAAGTTTATTGTTCTCAATCAATAATTTTAACGTTTCAAAATTTCCTCCCCAGAAAACTCCGTCAGTAATTTCATAACCACCTTTAATACTTGTATCTGATTTATGTATAAAATTTACAAGCTCGGTTTGTACGGGACCACCAAAAAATACTTTTGCGTCAAATTCAGGAAATTCATCGATTATATCATTAAGTTTGTATTTCAGAGGCTTATTTATCACGAAACCCACAGTTCCATTTTCATCATGCTCCGTCAGATATATCACAGATTTTTTAAAAACGTCCGTTAAATGCGGAGCTGAAATTAACACTCTGCCTTTCCCCGGTTTTAAGTCTTCATTCATAGGATAAATTATTTTTTTGGCTTTTCTCGAAATAAGATATAACTTCAACAAATTTAAATTATTTTTAATAAGAACTCTATACAGAAATATATTTTTCTTTTCAGAAAATTCAATATTTTATTCATTTAAATAAAACGAATTATTCTCAAATTTAATTCTTTTTTAATTAAAAAATCCTATTCTATTTTACATTTATATTATCAAAAATATTATGTAGAATTGTAAGGAATAGAGTGTTTTTATAGTAATTGTTTTAAATGTTATATTGATTTGAAATATATCATACTTCCAAAAATCAAAAAATAACATATTCAGTATCAGGTTTCAGGGGATCATATCTATCTATCGGTTGTTTAAGAAATTAAAAGATTTTTATTTTGTTATTATCAAAAGATGAATTAAACCGGCGTTTAAAGGATATTAAATTGGTTGTTACCGATATTGACGGTACAATTACCAATAGTATGAATATGATTGGTGATGAGACGAAAGATTTAGTAAAAAAGTTACATAACAAAAATATTCATTTCACTTTTGCGACCCAGCGTATTCATTCGTCTATTGTAAATTATATCAAAGAACTTGAAATTAAATCACCGGTAATTTCTGCGAATGGTGCTCTTATCAAGGACTACAAGGGTCAGGTTTTTCACAAATCCGTGATTTTTCCCAAGCATGTTCAGAAAGCACTTAACTTCGCAGATAAATATTTTGTCAGAGTGGCGCTTTGTTATAACGATGAAATCGTATATACTGAAAGCAATTCGGTTTTAAGAGATTATCTTTACAGGCTCGGTACTGATTATAAACTTGTAGATTCTTATGACAAATATGTAGATGATGTAATCGAAATAATTATGATGGGAAACGAAAAGGAAGTGATAAAATACATTCAGAGAAAAATGAATTATCCTTTTAAATTTTATCTGAATGCAAAATATTTCCGTTCGAGCACAAGACTTGGAATTTATAATCTCGAGATAAAGCGTTCGAAGACAAATAAAAGAACGGGTTTAAAAAAACTTGTCAAGTATTTGGGATTAAAAAAGAACCAGATTGTTGTAATCGGCGACTGGTACAATGACAGGGAACTTTTTGAATTCGGAGGATTAAATGTTGCACCGCAGAATGCAGTTGCGGAGCTTAAAAACAAGGCTCATTTTATTACGGAAAAAACCAATGAGGAAGACGGCGTATCGGAATTTCTTAAATTACTTTACGACTGTGTTTGATTTTCATTCTTGAAAATTAAATCTCATCATTAATAATTAAATATCAAATTAATTTAACGGTAATATATGAAAAAAATTATAGAGTGTGTTCCAAATATTTCTGAGGGTAGAAATCAGGAAATAATAGACGCCTGCGGCAATGCAGTCAGAAAAGTGAAAGGTGCAAAATTACTCGACGTCGACCCGGGAAAGTCAACAAACAGAACGGTTTTTACTTTTGTAGGCGACCCGGAATCGGTTGTTGAAGCAGCATTCCAGTTCTCAAAAACTGCTTATGAACTCATCGATATGACAACGCATAAAGGTGAACATCCGAGAATGGGTGCTGTAGATGTAGTACCATTTGTTCCCGTTGCTAATGTTACAATTGAAGAATGCGTTGAGTGCGCCAAAAAATTCGGTGAAAGAGTTGGGAAAGAATTAGGCGTTCCGATTTATTTATATGAAGAAGCTTCCACCAATCCGGATAGAAAAATGCTCAGACAAATTCGTTCAGGTGAATATGAAGGTATAAAAGATAAAATTTATAATGCCGAATGGAAACCCGATTTCGGTCCGCAGGAATTTGTTCCAAAATCCGGAGCCACAGCAACAGGCGTTAGATTTTTCCTGATAGCTTACAACGTAAATATTCTCGGAACAAGGGAACAGGCGCATAGAATAGCTTTGAACATTCGTGAGCAGGGAAGAAGTGATGATGAACCCGGAAGATTGAAAGCAATCAAAGCAATCGGATGGTACGTTGATGAATATAATATGGCGCAGGTATCGATAAATCTCGATAATTATAAAATCACTCCTCCGCATGTAGTGTTTGAAGAATGTTCAAAAGATGCAAGGGAATTGAATCTTGCGGCTTGCGGAAGTGAACTCGTAGGGCTAATTCCGCTCGAGGCAATGTTAATGGCGGCGGAATATTATATGGAAAAAGAAAATCTTTTCATCATAGATGAAAAACAAAAAATCCGTCTTGTAGTCGAAAGGCTTGGACTTTCTTCCGTCTCACAATTTATTCCTGAAAAAAGAATAATAGAATATATGATTGATGAAGGTTCAAACGAGCCATTAGCTTCATTATCGGTCAGGGATTTTGTTGAGCTTGTTGGAGCAAGAACTTCAGCACCCGGAGGCGGAAGTGTATCTGCATTAATTGCTTCTCTTGGTGCCGCACTCGGAGCTATGATGGGTTGGATGAGCTATGGCACGAAAAAATTTGAAAGCATAGATTCGAAAATGAGAAAATTCATTCCTCCACTTCATGCAAATATGAAAGATTTAATTTCTATGATTGATGCCGATACGAATGCATTTAATGATTATATGATTGCAATGAAAATGTCTAAAAATACCGATGCAGAAAAATCAATCCGTTATACTAAAATGCAGGAAGGATTAAAGAAAGCAATAGATGTTCCGCTGAAAGTTATGAGAATTTCGGATTCCTGCTGGGAGTGGATGATACAAATGGCAAAATACGGAAACATGTCTTCAAAAAGTGATTTGGAAGTCGGTGCAAAGAGCCTTGAAACGGGCATATGGGGCGCATTTGAAAATGTAGAGATAAATCTTCCTCAGATTGAAGATGAAAATTATAAAAAAGAAATTCTGACCGAAGCGGAAAATATTCTTGAGAATGCAAAGAAAAATTTAAGTAAAGTAATCAATACGTTAGCTAAGAGATAATTCTCTTGTACCGGTAAAAAAATTGCACACAGATGACATTGATTTGAGCAGATTGTCACGGATTTTTATTAATGTTAAAAATATAATTTCGAGGAACTCCGTAGGAGTTTTCTGTTTGTAGCAAAGATATATCTCAGTTCCCAAACTCCAGCGGAGTTTTCCGTTCGTTCTTTCAGAATCCTCATTCAGTACCCGGAGCTTGAGTACAAGTGAAAAAAACAGACAAGATGGGGATCCCCGATAGGATTCCCGATATACAGAACATCGGGATGCAAAGAACGCACATTCGGGGATGACATATTACCTGTTTTCGGAATAACTTTTCACTATCATAATGCGCAAAGAAATTGAACACGACAGGTAATTAAATATTATAGAAAATATTTGAATTTAGTTCTCACGCCAGAGTATAATACTCCAAATTATTCATCCTATGGTGTCTGAGGATTTGGGCACGCACGAGATTCACGATTGTACGGCTTGCTCTGCGTTCTGAAATGTTTACTAATTTCTTAAATCCTTTCACTGTGATTTTTTCATTTTCGGCGAGGTAATCGAGAAGTGCTTTTTCATTTGCTCCGATTGAAATTTGAAGCGGAGCAGAATCTGT
>Ga0182021_10006062_pt1 | contig 14349 bp, 12 predicted proteins | sample 612E3MmetaG_FD_120493 | JGI IMG/M metagenome (GOLD analysis project Ga0182021, IMG submission 120493) | Permafrost microbial communities from Stordalen Mire, Sweden - 612E3M metaG (Illumina Assembly) | ecosystem: Environmental > Terrestrial > Soil > Wetlands > Permafrost | place: Sweden... | reverse complement strand
GAGATTTGCGTCTTTGGCCGATGGTTATCGATGCAGCCGAAAGATTCAGCCCAATGAACGCGCAAGAACAGGTTGAGGCTATTTCAGAAGTCAAACGATACGCGTGTCTTTTCCCGCTAGAATAAGTTTCGGTTTCACAATATAGCAGTTACTTATTGAAGCTTATTCATTTTTTCCTGGCGTTTCGCCAGCAGAGCTTGGACGGCGGCAATATCTTCCTTGGTCAATTGCCAATCCGCGGCTTTGCTGGTATCTTCGATCTCAGATGGAGTTCTGGGTCCGGTGAGAGCTGAAGTTACTTCCGGCCGCCTCAGGTTCCAGGCAAGCGCCATTTGAGCACCGGTTCGGCCCTGCTTTTGGGCAAGGGCGGCTATTTCCTGGCCAAATTCCATGTCAATACTGAATAATGGTTCTCTAAAATGAGGGCCGCGTCGTCTTTCATCTTTCGGTAGCAATGTATTCAACCCCGGTCCAACTCCTGTGAGCAGGCCTTGCTGTAAAGAACTGTAGGTAACAACGCCGATATTATTTTTCCCGCAATAGTCAAGGATTCCATCTTCAACACCGCGTTCCAGTATACTGTACGGAGGTTCCAGGAAGGCAACAGGATGGATAGGTTTAAGCATTTCCATTTGCGGCACGTTGAAATTGGAGACACCAATATAACCCACCTTACCTTCTTTTACAAGCTTGGTAAGGGTTTCCCAGCCTTCTTCAATATATTCCGCGCAGAAAGGCCAGTGAATCATGTACATATCAATGAAATCAACACCAATTCTTTTCATGCTCTGTTCACATTGTTTGCGTACCCTTTCCCTGTCAAGCCGTAAGATTACCTTTTTGTCTGGTTTCCAATAAAATAAGGCTTTGGTGGCAATAATCGGTTTTTTAGACATACCCTTGAGGGCTTTCCCGACTACTTCCTCCGAGTGACCCAAACCGTATATCGGTGCAGTATCGATCCATTTGATTCCCAGTTCCAGAGCCCGATGGATAATCTTAATAGAGACTTTGTCATCCTGTGGACCCCAGCCGAATTCTTCTGTATTTGCCATCGGCCAGGTGCCAAGACCAACAGTGGTAAGATTCAGAGGTGTGGAACCTAATTTTCTTGTTTTCATCGCATATCTCCTTTTTTTCATTTTATGAAAAATAAATGATAAATTTCTTTAAATACCCTATATACTACCTTCAGATACTTTGCTTCTCTTTTTAAACTATCGGCATATTCCCTTTCATGAAGCTCTTTTATTTCTTTACGTTTTTATCTTTTGTGCCAAAGGTGGTTAGATGGCGAAGAAAAGCGAAATTACTGTTTACATCCTCTTGGGCAACGGCCAGCTCTGTATCATTCAGATGATTGTACTTACGAAAAAGTTTGGTATATTTAGTGATCGGTTCCGGATTAACCTCATTATGCGTTAAGCGGAATATTCCATTTTCTGCTTCCCAGAGAGGGAAATAGTTAGTTTTTACCGCCATCCGGCACACCTCGATAGACATATCGCTCTCGATTCCCCAGCCTACCGGGCAAGGAGTAAAGACATGAAGATAGACAAATCCTTCTTGTTTCTTCTCCACTGCCTTGAGCAATTTTCTAACAAAATCGTCCATATTGCTTAAAGTAGCTGTTGCGACGTATGGGATATGGTGCATCGCCATAATCAGCGGCACATTCTTAGGAGGAGTTGTTTTACCTCTTCCGGCAGGACCAACCGGGGTTGTGGAAGTTGTGGCACCACGGGGTGTTGTGCTACTTCTTTGAATACCGGTATTCATGTAACCTTCGTTTTCATAACAGACATAAATGATATTTTCATTTCTTTCCGCCGCTCCAGATAAAGTTTGAAAGCCAATGTCCGCCGCACAGCCATCGCCGGTAAAACAGACCACATTCACATCACGGCCTGCTTTGCGGTAATATCTAGTCAAACCGGTAGCCGAAGAAGCCACACCGGTCATCAAACAACTGTAGTAGGGTAAACGGTGCCATGACCCGATATTTTGTCCGTATAGAACCGGGGCCGAACATGAAGGTGTACCGACGATTACAGTTTCTCTTCCCAGCACCTTCGACATGATTCTCAGGGTTAGTTCTAGCGGGCATCCGGCACAAAACGCTACACCACCGGCAAATTGGTCTTCGTCTTTAAAATATTGAAATAGCTTAGGAAGTTTTTTTACTTTTTCAACCATTTTTACAAATACTCCTCAAGAGGTATCCAGGTTACCTCTTGATAGGGTTCGCCCTTCGAGGCTTTATGTACGTCGTTAATAGCCCGCTCGATATGCGGTGTTGTAATATCGATATTGGCCAGTCCGTCAATAAAGCTCATTATCGGTATTCTGCCAATCTCCGGAGAAAGTGCCCGTAATTCCATGTATATCGGCCCGCAATTCCAACCGAAGCAGACGCTACGATCGATAACTCCCACCGCTTTTTTCCCTGTAATTGTCTGAATCAATTTTTCTCGCGGGAAGGGGCGGAACATTCTCAGCTTAATTAATCCGACCTTCAAGCCTGCGGTTCTTTTGGCATCGACGACCGTCCGTGTTGTCCCGACGGTACTACCGGAAGTTAATATGATAATATCTGCGTCTTCCGTGCGGTATTCCTCGATTTGTCCGCCGTAACTGCGCCCGAAAAATTCTCCGAACTCACAATCAATTTCATCTAATTTTTTCTTGGCCCGTTCAAGCGCGGCGCAGTGTTTATAGCGAAGTTCCATAAACTCCGTAAGTATGCCGTGTGACCCGGCGCCAATCGGTTTTTGCGGGTTTAATATTGTCCGTTGCGGTTGTGTCTTCAATATCGCCAGATATTTATCTACGTCCTCCCTCGTCGGAATACGGACCCCCTCAGCAAGATATGACAGATAAAAGCCGTCGTAGTTCACCATCACGGGGAGTTGAATATCGTAATCCTCAGCCAGACGAAAGGCCATAATGATCGTATCCAAAATTTCCTGGCTGTTTTCTACGATCAATTGAATCCATCCAGCATCTCTTGTGGAAATCATGTCCTGTTGTCCGGAAGAAACGGCGAGAATACCAGGTGTCTCGCGGTTGACATTGGCCATTACCACCGGCGCGCGAAAGCCGGCTGCTTGCAAGACTGCGTCATACATGTACACCAACCCCCACGAGGAAGTGGCGGTGAATGCCCGGCCTCCGGCCAGAGTAGCGGCGGCCACGATATTCATCGCCGAATTTTCTCCTTCTACCTCCACCATTTCAGCATCCAATATTCCATCGGCATGAAAACGGGAGAGTTGCTCCACCACCTCTGTCTGCGGAGTAATCGGGTAAGAAGCTACTACATCCGGACGGCAGAGCATCGCCCCGTAAGCGGCGGCGCTGTTACCGGTTATTACTTTGAGTTCACCTTCTTTTGCCTTCATGGCGTAAAGTCTCCTTCCGGCATCATTATAATTGCGCTCCTTGGACATTCTCTGGCGCAAATTCCACAACCTTTACAAAACTCCAGGTTGGGATCAAAATAGTCTTTCTTTGTTACCATACATTGCGGAGGACAATAAATAGAACACAATCCGCAATAACTACATTTTTCTTTGTTGACAACGGGTCTTTTTGTGCGCCAACTGCCGGTATCCAGGCAGAGTAGTAGCGCATCGGCATCTGACCATGCGGCTTCATATTTAGAGCTAAATTTTTTTACTGCCATTTTATCCCCTTAACTTCGTTGTAACCCCTTTCCACACAGCGTGCGTTCTTTCTCAGCACTTCTCCGCTAAAATATTCTCCTACACTCGATATCACAGACTGAAGTCCTACCCAACCGGTGACTGCGGCAAAAGCCCCAAGGAGACAAGTATTGGGAACATCTCTGCCTACTTCTTCGACTGCGATATGGGTGGCGTTAATTATTCCGGCGAGTTTAAGATTCTCGTTGGGTTGTTTTTCAAATACACGGGGGCTATTCAAAATAAGTATGCCATCTGGTTTTAATCCTGAAAAAAGCGTCGGCAATTTTATCAGGTCGGGGTCAATGACTACCAAACAATCTGGGTTGTAAATCTGTGTTTTCTCCATGATCGGTTTGTCATCGAGTCGCGTAAATGCAACCACCGGTGCGCCGCGCCGTTCAAAACCATACATTGGGAAGCTGGCAACACATTTGCCTTCCCGTACGCAGGCAATTGCTAACATTCGTGCCGCCAGCACTGCGCCCTGTCCTCCCCGCCCGTGAAATCGAATTTCTTTCATTAAGTGGTCCTCAATATTCTGCTGAAGATATTTTGCAGTTCTAGCATTATGGAAAACCATCTATTTACAGAGTTAGTTTGCGGTGGAAACAGGGCGCTTCTTTATTAAAATACATAATATATTCCTTAGAATGATTGTGCGCACTAAATAGTATTAAAATTGTAATGGAATGTCAAATATTTTATATGATTAGCAGGTGAAAAACCGACGTATGTTTTGAATAATATTATAATATTTGATAGTGAATACTATATCATAGGGGTTGATAATTTCACAACTTTGAAGATACGAGCAAGGGGAGCGAGAGGAGGTGAAGTGTTTTTTCAAAACCACCAACTGGAGATCACGTAAGCAGAAATAAATGGAAGGTTGTGGGGAAATAATATTAGTTTATCATCCTTAATAAATTGAACGATTTTTAATGTTTATTGTAGTTTTCTGGAATTTGGAAACAGTCGTCAGGTAGATGTCATGTTGTTATCCGGTACAGAATGGACTCATATCTGTGTTTTACTGGAATTTGATGCAATGCCCTGACTCAAACGATAATTACGAATTGCCGAAGATGCCAGAAAGATAACGACGGCTGAACCTGATGCGGTACCTGTAAGAATGATGGTGATAGTTTTCGGACCCCCGAGCAGATCAGAACCAGCTCCCGCTAATAGACTACCCAAAATCGACAATGCCACATTTATCTTTACCACGCTGGTTACTCTCCCCCTTAATTTATCCGGTATCGAGAGTTGAAGTAGGATTTGGTTTAGTATTCAAGAGAATTGCTTCAAAAAATCCGGCAAGTACCACCAGTGATGTGGCTACCTATATTGTGGTGCTAAAAGCAAAAGCTATCGATGAAAGTCCAAGCATAAAAATAGCTAATAGAAGCACTAGTCCCCACCTTTCCAGACGAGAAAGAAGTGCAGTAACAATGCCTCCGAAGACACCACCCACACCGAGAGAGACTACTAGAATTCCATATAAGCCGGCTCCGCCGTGAAAGACATTCTGTGCGTAAATGGGCGGCAAAATAGTTACTACGGGAATCGTTAACAGGGATAGAATAAATCCCATTAATATAAAGGTTCGCGTAAGGGGTTGATTTACCGCATATCTAACACCCTCACGTGTGTTCTGAAACGCAGAATTGTTAATTAGTTCAGACTTACTCGGCGGAAATCGAAGTTGAAAAAAGTAATTGATATAATGGCGTAGATACAAGCCTGGATAATAAAAGTTCCTCCCGGACGAAACCAAAGGAGAAGAAAACCACCTATCGCGGGGCAGGATGCACGAGTCAACGCTCCTCCTGTTTGAAGAACAGCTATCGCGTTAGGCGTACTGGCGTGTGGAACAAGGTCAAATACAACGAGTGAACTAAGAGTTAGGTCCAGGGTAAAAATCACTCCGCTTAGAAAGGCGAAGACAAAAAGATAGGATGTATGAGCGGGACCAAGTAATAAAATGATTCCAAGTCCCAAGGTGATAACAAAATACCAAAATACCTTGAGTAATAAAAGCTTTTTGTGACTGACACGGTCTGCCAGGACACCTGTTACCGGTATCATTCCCAATCCTGTCGCCGACCGAACCATATTGATGGATCCCAATATTGTGTCGGAACCAGTCAAGCTGTAGGCAAGCCAATTCAATGCAATCGTTTGAATCCAGCTGCTACTATAGGAAAGGAACGAGCCTGCCCATAGAAATCGCATATTTAGCAGGCGAAGCGGAGCAAAGGGGCCAGATTTATTTAAGGAGACATAAGCCTCGCCGGCGGTATCAGCGTTAACTCGCTCATCTTTCGCCTCTGATTTATGGCGATGGCTTGACAATTTAGATATACTCATGGACCATTTTAACTCAAATACATAAAACGATAAATTGAAAATTGGTGTCTAGAGAGTAGTACAACCAATTCAAACTGTCAAGAATTTGGTTAGGTAATACTGGAATTTAGCTGAAAAAATATGAGCAAATGTTAGATTACTTCAAGCTGTTATTTTAATACAATGTGTAAAATAAGAGATGCTGTTTATACTATTATATTTGTTTTCATATATATTTTAAACTTGCAAATCTTTGACAGGCCGTGATATTATGTGCCTAGTCCGCGAGTAAGGTTGTATTTGATAAACGCGACAAGAAACATCCTATGAAGGATGTTCTGAAACAATATCAGGAATTAGTAAAAATGGCGAAAGATTATTTTGAACATAACGTCCTCGAACTTCTTAAAAATATCGATTATTGCTTTAAAGATAATGTAAATTTAGCAGGTCTTATTTTGTTCTGTTCGGCAATAGATATTATGGCATGGTTAAGTCGCGACCAACTTGACTCAGATGCTACCCGTAATGATTTTGTTCGTTGGGTTAATGAATTCATGTTACCTGGTTCCGGACTGGCGTGTACAGCGGAAGAATTATATTCGGCCAGGTGCAATATAATTCATTCTTATGCTCCAGAGTGGGGAACAGGTGTCAACCGTCGCGAACGCGAAACTAGAAAAATCATTTTCGTTTGGGTTAAAGGCCGTGGAGAAATACCTCAGAGCCATGTTAATAAACAAACGGAGAAAAATAAAACAGTGTTCGTATACACAGATGAACTTGTCAATTCCTTAAAGACGGCAATAGAACGTTTTAACGGTAGTTTATCTTTTAGCCGTGCTTTGTCCGAATTAGTCTATGAAAGATCTGAAAAATATTTCAATTTTATTTCTTGATTTGATATCTATGGTTATAACCAGAACATAGCCTCGGCTTGACGTTTTCAGCGGATAATGTGGCCCTATGGCACGTTACTTTCCAATCGCTAGCCTTTTGTATTTCTTTTATAAAAATCTCCGCTGAATACCCGTCAGCTTGCTAGCGGGATGAAAGTGACCTCACCCGGAATATTGTTGGGTGGCTCCTTTTCCCCTAATGCCCCACAACTTGCTGTGGGGCTATTTACTCTTAATGTGCATTATTTAGTCGGACTAACCGCTACCCCAAAATCATTTGCGTTCATTACCAAGACCTAGATAATAATATTGCTTCTTGCAGGTATTCCGAGAAAAAAGTAGGACGGTACCTGGTTTGAAGTGCCGTCCTACTTGTAATAGTTTTGACTTTATGATTTTGTATCTTTACCTGATAGTTTCAGGGCCTCGTCGACAACATGCTGGACTGTCAACCCGAGTTTCTCGTAGACGATGTTTCCTGGCGCTGAAGCACCAAATCTGGGTATGCCGATGACGATGCCGCCCGAGCCAACATATCTTTCCCAACCCAGCGGTATTCCAGCCTCGATAGAAATTCGCGCAGTAATATTTTGTGGCAATACCTCATTACGATACTCCATCGGCTGGATTTCAAATAATTCCCATGATGGTAATGAAACTACGCGAGCTGATATTCCTTTCTGTTCCAGAACTTTACCGGCTTCCAGAGCAAGATGAACCTCGGAACCCGTGGCAATTAGTATGACTTGCGGCGTTGCAGTTGATTGCCATAAAACATAACCGCCTCGCTTTAAGTTACTTGCTGAGGCTAACGTCGTTCTATCAAGTATCGGTAAGTTTTGTCGACTAAGCACCAAAGCTGTCGGACCAGTTCGGCGCTCAATGGCCACTTTCCACGCCTCAACGGTCTCAGTAGCATCGCCCGGACGTATCGTTACCAAATTAGGTACCAGCCTCATGCCCATTAACTGTTCAATAGGCTGATGGGTCGGACCATCTTCTCCAACGCCAATCGAATCGTGAGTAAATACATAAATTACACGGATACCCATGAGCGCTGCCAAACGGATGGGCGGGCGCATGTAGTCATAAAAGATCATAAAAGTCGCGGTGTATGGAATTGTTCCGCTATGTAGCGACATGCCATTAGCGATAGCCCCCATTGCGTGTTCCCGGATACCGAAGTGCATATTATGGTCAACTTTGTCATCAAATCCGAAGTAACCGCGTTCTTTTAAGAGAGTCTTCGTAGAGGGGGCTAAATCAGCTGAACCGCCTGTAAACGAATGAACCTTTTTCGCGATTTCATTCATAATAAGACCGGATGCCTCACGCGTAGCTATTGGTTTATTTGACGAACTAAACATCGTGGATAAGTCATGATCCCATCCCAATGGCAGGTTTCCGCTGAGGTCTTCCACCAGTTGATGGGCTTCTTGAGGATAAACTTGGCGGTATGAAGTCATTCTGTTTTCCCATTCCTGTTGTATTAGCTGCCCTTTTGCCTGCGCCTTGCGTAAATGAGTGAGTACTTCGGGGGGAATAGCGAAGGGCTCGTTATAGGGCCACTTCAGGTTCTCCTTGGTTAGTCGCACCTCTTCTAGTCCCAGAGGTTCTCCATGAACTGCAGCTTTGCCGGCCTTGTTGGGACTACCAAAACCGATAACTGTACGACAAATAATAAGACTTGGTTTACTTTTTTGAGTCTGAGCAGCTTGGATAGCGGCGCTAACACTGGGTACATCCATGCCATCTATCGGGCCGATAACATACCAGCCGTAAGCTTCAAAACGTTGTGCAACATTTTCTGTAAAGGTAATATTGGTATTTCCCTCAATAGAAATTTTATTGTCATCGTAAAGGCAGATGAGTTTTTCCAGATGCAATGTGCCGGCAAACGAAGCTACTTCAGATGATATCCCTTCCTGAAGGTCGCCGTCCGAAACAATAGCATAGGTATAATGATTGACAATTTCGTAACCCGGACGGTTATAATGTTGAGCCAGCCATTTTTCACCTATCGCCATACCCACTGCATTGGCAAAACCCTGACCAAGCGGACCCGTGGTAGTTTCAACGCCGGGAACAACGCCATACTCAGGGTGCCCCGGTGTAAGGCTCCCCCATTGTCGAAATTGCTTGAGATCCTCTAGAGAAAGAGCATAACCGGTAAGGTGAAGCAACGCATACAACATCGCCGAAGCATGTCCGGAAGAGAGGATAAAACGGTCTCTATCAGGCCACTTGGGGTCATTGGGATTATGTTTGAGAAATCGGTCCCATAATGTGTAAGCCATTGGGGCCTGGCCCATGGGTGCTCCCGGGTGGCCGGAATTCGCTTTTTGTACCATGTCAACGGCTAAAAAGCGAATAGTGTTGATTGAAAGTTCATCCAATTCGCTATCCAAATGTAACCATCCTTTTTTTGTTATTGTTTTTACCACTATTATCACCTTATCATGAACGTAAGACTACATTAACCAAATGAGACATTACCGCTACCAGATAAGGTTAAACAAAATACTTAGTGGCTAAATCATATAAAAAGTGACCGAGTATGTCAAGGAATTCTCCATAGCAGATATAGGAATATGGGAGTGATTAAAAATGATAAAGAGGAATACAAGAAGCGTCACTTTACATCATGCTTAGAGGGTATTCAATCTTATTATCAAAACGATTATTAAAACGATTTCTACTATTCCAAGACAAAGGCCGGTTATGGCTAAATCTCTTCCCCTGCGATTGGAATTTTCTCCCATCTAATGGATTCCCACCCCTACAAAAACAAGTGCCGATACAGTCAAAATGAAGAATAATATAAAGAGCAGAACCATGAAAGAAAAAGCAAATTTCTCATGGCTAAAATAACGAAATCCAAAATCCCAAGAACCAACGATGTTACTGCAAAGCCGCTTGTTTTCTTCATCAATGCGTCTCTTCTTTGTTCCTTCAAAATTAGAAGGTCAGCACAACTTTAGTGCATAAATACGCCCGATTATCTGGGAGGAACAATCTATCATGATGTCTGCTTTGTTGCGAGCCATTCTCCGGTAAACGGTAGTATATTCAATTTAAATTCAAAGTTTTGCCGGCGAATTGGAATCATATCTACCACATCAAAGCCACATTCTGGAAGATATCGCTCCAGGATCACACAACTGTAGGGTGCTCCGCCACCTCCGCCACCAGCCATACAGACCCCAACAGCAGGGATAGCACCCGGAGGGGGCATCAGGGGGGAAACCCCGGGAAGAGGAAAGAATTTTCGAGGGCCTGGATCCGGTCGGGGTGTAATCCGACGGAGCCGATCAAGGAAAGCTCTCATGCTCTCACTCAGGTCGTAGAAATATACCGGACTGGCAAAAACGACCGCATCCGCCCCTATTAATTTGGCTACTACTGAGGCAAAATCGTCTTCGATAATACATCTGTTTTCAGTATCGCAAATTCCTCGCCCATCCTTATCACATTGGCGACATCTCTCGATATTAAGCTCAGGCAAAAAAATGCATTCTGATTGGCCTCCGGCTTTGGCAACTCCTTTGCTAATAGCTTCTATTGCTCTGGCAGTCCTCCCTGCCCTGTCTCTGCTTCCGGATATCATCAAGATTTGCATATTAACTCCTTTTTGCAATAATACCTAATTGTCCTATTTTGTGAGCTGGTTAGTCAACTACAAGGTTAATAGAACTAGTGTAGCATTACTATTCCATTTCTTTTGTAAAGTAAAATCTCTGTACATTGTACCATTCGACACCAGAGAAAAAGAATGAAACGAAAGGATTGGCAGACTTAAAAAGAGAGAACATCATAACTGATGACACCGGTTATTTTTAGGTAGCCTCCATGATGAGGGATTGAAACATATTGAGCGGAAGATGAATTGACATTTAGCACGCTCACAATTATAATTTATACAAAATGTCTTGTTAAAAGGGGAGGAAGTTGGGGTTTATGGAAAAGGTAGAATTTTTAGGTTTACAAAACTGTTATCGCATCTTCAACAATACCATTGATCTAATCGCGACGACAGAGATTGGTCCTAACATAGTCCGTTTCGGATTCGTTGGAGAGCGTAACGAATTCTTCCCCAAGACAATTTATGGTATTACCGGACACATTCTCCGGCACGCACCAGAATCACAAAAGCGTTTTTTTTTCGGTACAGACCCAGTCACAATCGAACGATGTGATAAATTCATACGTCTTACCCAACCTACCGAAAAACCCACGGGTATTCAGAAAGAACTCGATATACCTTTGTCTATAGATGGCAATCACGTGAGTATTGTTCATCGCCTATATAACCGCGGACTCTGGACAATTGAGTTAGCGCCATGGACAAGTACTCTGATGCTAGGCGGAGGTACGGCAGTTCTGCCTCTACCACCGCGTGTACCTCACGGCAAAGATACTTTGTTACCCACAAGTTTAGTTGCAATATGGCCATATTGCAACCTTTCTGACGAACGCCTGATACTCGGGAAAAAGTATGTTATGCTCAAACAAGATGATAAAGTTCCTGGTTCATACAAACTCGGCATGCTCGTTAGTGATGGCTGGACCGCTTACTATAATAACGGTCACCTCTTCGTGGTAACCTTTGATTACAAAAAAGGCGCCCCATATCCTGATTTTGGATGTTCCGTCGAAGTAAACAGCGGCGAGATTGCGTTGGAACTTGAAACTTTAGCTCCCCTCAGTTTACTTCAACCCGAAGCTTCTGTTGAATATACAGAGAATTGGTTTCTTTTCCGTGGTATTCCCGAGCTGCAAAATGATAATGACATAGATAAAAACATTTTACCTCTAATTCAAAAGATAAAATTAACTCTATGATAAATTGTTCAGATTATAGACACTTGGGATACAGTGTCAGTGTTTAATATTTTAGGTAAGTTTTTAAGAAAGGAAAAGATAATGGAAAAGACAAAAAACACGATGAAGGCATTGGTGGCACGTGGGGTTGGAGATTACAGGGTAGAAGAGGTAGTCCCGGAATATAAAATCGAAGAGGTACCGATACCAACTGCGAGTGAAGGCGAAATGATTGTTAAAGTCGAAGCTTGCGGCATTTGCATCGGCGATGTTAAAGCTTCGCACAGCAAAGAGGCATGGGGTGGTAATGGAAAGGCTCCATATCTCAAATGGCCGTTTACCCCGGGACACGAGTTTATCGGGCGTGTCGTAGAAATGGGGCCCGGAATTAAGGGGGATTTCAAAATCGGTGATAGAGTAACGTCCGAACAGATCGTCCCATGCTGGGAATGCAAAAACTGCCTTACGGGGAAGTATTGGATGTGCGAAAAAAGTCGCCTTTACGGATTTGCCATCACCGGCGGTATGGCAGAATATATCAAGTTTCAAAAAGGGGCGATTAACCATCACGTCCCAGAGAAAATACCGATGGAAACTGCCGTATTGATTGAACCTTACGCGTGTAGTAAGCATGCCGTCGACAGGGGAGAAATCCAGAATGATGACATAGTTGTTCTTTCGGGCGCAGGCGCGTTGGGACTCGGCATGCTGGAATTTATAAAAATGAAGAACCCCAAACTCGCGATAGTTCTGGACATTAAGGAACAAAGACTTGAACTTGCCAAGCAACTAGGCGCAGATATGGCCCTGAACCCCGCGAAAGAAGACATTGTTGCAAAGGTGAAGGAATTGACCGGTGGGATTGGTTGTGATGTTTACATTGAAGCCACCGGGTTCCCGCAGAGCGTCACACAGGGTTTGGAAATGATAAGGAGATTAGGTACTTTTGTTGAGTTTGGTTTCTTTGTTGACCCCGTTTCGGTAAATTGGAGTATTATTGGCGATTATAAGGAACTCAATATACACGGTTCGCATCTGGGGCCATATTGCTACAAACCGGTTCTGGAGTGGATGGCGAACGGAAGACTATCTACCAAAGGAGTAGTAACGCATAAATTCGCGCTTGATGATTTCAAGAAAGGTTTTGATGTCGCCGGAAAAGGAGATGATTCAATAAAGGTTGTTTTAGTACCATAATTCAGATGTCAGAACAACCCGGGAATTTTATTAATTCCGGATAAAAATGATTTGTCAGGTTATAGCAACCAGGTGTCAATTGGTGAAGGGCACATTGGCCGCGTAGCATATCAATTAAGCGATTTTTTAAGCTACACCTCCTCTAGCATTGTTTTGATGGATTGGATCCCAGCGCAAGTAATCTTACCTAATTATTTAAAGCCTTTTAAATATTCCGATCCTGCTTTGAATATATCGTCAACCATCTGTCGCGTGTCATCGATTGTAAGTATCGCGCTAGTTAATGGATCGAGTAGAATCGATTGGAAGATTTTATTTTTATCTTTCTCTATAATGCCTCGTACCGCTAGTTCTTGAACGTTTATATTTGTACGATTTAAGGCGGCTAATTGAGGTGGCAGATCTCCTACATAGCAAGGGTGAATACCTTCCTTATCAACCATACATGGTACCTCAACACAACACCCTTCAGGTAGATTGGTGATAAGACCCCTATTCATAACGTTAGCGTTAACACGCGATGGGGTACCGGTTTCTAGAGAATGAATTATGATTGAACCATATTCACCACTGTGTTTGGTCGGAAATTTGTAATCGCCAGCAACCTGCTGCTTCAACTCTTCATCGGTTTTCTTTTTCTTTTCTGCCGCCGCCACTTCATCGTATCTGGTCAATTTAAATCTCGCCATAGTTTCCGGCCGCTTCTTGAAATACGGAACGTACTCGGCCATATGCATACTTGACTCCGTGACGAAATATCCAAAAGCCTTAAAGATTTCAGCCCGAACAACATCAGGTCCGGCCCAGTGAGCTTCAGGACCCGAATAAATAGATGGGTCTTCAAACTTCTTTCTGAGGATGGGATATGCATCTTTTTTACGCCAGTCAAGTTTTAAGAACCAGGCCATATGGTTTATACCCGCGACCCAGTAAGATATCTCCTCATAGGGGATACCCATATATTTTGCGAGTTGGGCAGCAGTATTTGGAACGCTGTGGCATAAGCCCACATTCTTAAGACGGGTATAATCATTTAGAGCCCAGGTGATTATTGCCATCGGGTTCGTATAGTTCAGGAGCCAGGCATCAGGGCAGAGCTCTTCCATATCATGGCAGATGTCGAGAATAACAGGTACGTGACGCGATCCATAGAAGACTCCGCCGGGCCCGATAGTATCGGGTGAGCCGATAACTCCGTATTTTTCAATAATATCTCGATCAGGCGGCCCTGGCCGCCGTTCGCCAACCATTATCGTGACAAAAACGTAGTCCGCACCGTCTAACGCTGCACGACGGTCCGTCGTTGATTCTATCTTTGTTTTGAATCCTTGTTGCTTTACCAATTTCCTGGCAAAGGTGGTAATTAAATCCAGTGG
>Ga0182021_10006061_pt1 | contig 14350 bp, 10 predicted proteins | sample 612E3MmetaG_FD_120493 | JGI IMG/M metagenome (GOLD analysis project Ga0182021, IMG submission 120493) | Permafrost microbial communities from Stordalen Mire, Sweden - 612E3M metaG (Illumina Assembly) | ecosystem: Environmental > Terrestrial > Soil > Wetlands > Permafrost | place: Sweden... | reverse complement strand
TTGGTTGCAAAACTTCCGCCGTTTAGTTGTGCGATATGAATATCATCTTGATAATTTCCTCGGCTTCGTTCATCTTGCTTGTATTATTATTTTGCTCAAAAACTATTTATGAGATGGCTTCTACATATTTGACATTACAATTCGAAAATACTAATTTCAATCATTCAAACATTGACCCCAGCCTACCTTATGGGGACTCCTATGTGGTGGCAGCATTCCTGATAAAAACTTAGAAGCCTCTGTTAGCGAAAGCTGGCAGAGGCTTTACTGTGTTATATTTAACGAATCGTTAAGAATTTAAAGTTACAAATATTAGTTGCAAGTGCCTTTGACAATCCAGGGAAGGAGTGTGACTTATGAAGAACAGTGTGCGCATTCTGTCTGCAATCGCTTATATCTTCGCCGGTTCGCACCCATTGCCCGCTCAATGGATAAAAACCAAAGGACTTTATGGCGGAAAACCACCACTTTAAAAATGGAGGAGCTATGAAATTATTTTATAAACTCGCAATCATCAATCTTGCCATTATCGTTCTGCCATTTGTAATTTATTCTCAACAAAACTGTTCGGCATTATTTAATGGAACCGGACAAATTAAAATATTGGATACAAATCCCCAAAATCCTTCGTCAAACCCGGCCGCTTATATGATCACTGGAAAAGCAATTACAGTAGAGGCATGGGTTTGTCCAATAATAAATAAATCTTTTGACACCGCTGATGGAAGTATAGTTCATAGGTCTATTCAAGCAATGCAAAACGACCTTGGTACATATAGGCTCTTTGTAACATTTGTTGGCGGAAATCCACGGGTTGCATTTTCGATATTTGACAGCACGTCGTCGAAAGTTGTCCGAGTTATCGCACCATATGATTTACCGAGATACCAATGGACGCACCTTGCAGGGACGTACGACGGCACACTGGTTCGAATCTATGTCAACGGACAACTCAACAGTGAAACCGCAACGAATATTTCAATTGCACAAGGCTCATTAGGATTTTTTTTTATTGGAAATTCTTGGGGAGGGAACCGTTTCAATGGACTTATAGATGATGTATCCCTCTGGAATATCGCAAGAAGCCAGACAGAGATTCAAGCGGCTATGGGCAATGAACTTACAGGCACCGAACCCGGCCTTGCAGGATATTGGAATATGAATGAACTCACAATCCAAAATAATGTCAAAGATGCAACAACTAATCAAAATGATCTTATAATAAAAGATGCTCGAATCGTGCCTATGAATCATTCAACTCCATTTGGTACACCAACCTACACGCTCACACCTGCATCAATAAACTTTGGCAAGATTGAACAAAATTATATGACATCGAAAAATATCAGTATTAACAACACAGGCACCGCACCTATAATCGGATACATTGAATCACCTATATGTTATTTATTAACCATTTCAAATTTTTACATTCCGGTAGGACAGAGTTACAATCTTGTAGTGAATGCAAACTCCTCAAGAATGGGCGTTGTCACAGGACAAATTGATCTGCACATATTAAATGCAGCCACACAGCAAATCCCTTTTTCTATAGAAGGCATCGCGGTCCGCCGATTCGATGGAAACAATATTTCAATGACTACACTGCGTGACGGTCGTTTTGCACAACCCGATAGTGGTTCAACAGGAGGTCTCGAATGGCCGAAAGGATCTGGCAAAACTGCCATTTATGAGTCCGGCATCTGGATTGGCGCAAACGTCAATGGAGGTCTCCGCACTGCGACTGCTTGGTATTGGTCTGATTTTTTACCAGGGCCGATTATGAATGGCGTGGCGGCAGATCCTAATGATACAACAAATCGTGTTTATAAAATTAATGCAGGCGACATTGCGGCAACGAATCCAGACTATGCGTCATGGCCATCCAACCTTGGTGCGCCGGTCAATCCAGATGGCTCACCTTTAGTGCTTGGCGATCAAACGCTTTTCTCGGTCTACAATGATCTCCAAACTGGTTCAAGGTATTTCGACACACAACCGCTTGGAGCAGAAGTCCAGCAGACGATTTTCGGATTTAACAAATCTGATGCCCACAGTAATACCGTATTCATCCGTTTTAAAATTATCAATAAGAGCAGCTCAACATGGAATAGTACTTATTTTGCTTTATGGGCCGATCCAGACCTAGGATATTATGGCGATGACCTCGTCGGTATTGATACTGCCCGGTGTATGGGAATAGTATATAATGGATCTAATACAGATCCGATTTATGTGACCCCGCCTCCTGCTGCTGGATATCAGTTACTTAAAGGTGCATTTTATACTAAACCGATCCAGGCCTTTGCATACTTTTCAATCAATGGAGCCCCTGCCTCCATGCTTGATCCGACCACTGCAGAAGGGGCTTACAACTATTTGCAAGGAAAATGGGCAGACGGTTCTTCATACATTGGACCTGATGGTCGGGCATCTACATTCGCTTTAAATGGAGACCCTGTAACAGGAACCGGTTGGAAAGATTTATCTGCAGGCGATAAAAGATTCTTATTCTCCACCGGACCTTTTAACCTTGAACCCGGACAGAGCAGGGAAATAATAGCAGCTATTATTTTAGGAAAAGGAACTGATTATCTGAATAGTATAACAGCCATTCGCGCAGAGGCAGACTCGATAAAATCGATGTATGACCGTGGGCAGATTTTTGGCGGGGCACTGGAAAATGTTGTATCTGCTACTATGCTGCCTGATTCCACAAAAATACTTAATGACCTTATGCACTCAGGTGTTCAATTGACTGCTACCGGCGGAACGGGGGGAGCAACAATCGAAGAAGCATCGTACAATGGACCGCCACCGGGGGCACAGATTATCACTAACTCTTCAATAGCTGGAGTTGGGAAATATCTGGAGGTTCAGGCATTAGAAACACTAACTTGGCCTCTTAAAATTCGAATGTACTATACAAAAAATGATCTGCTGCAGTCCGGTATTTCAGAAAGTAACCTTCGCGGGATTTATTATTGGAGAGGAGCAACGAACCAATGGATACTTTATTCAAATTCCGGACCTGATGACCAAGGGAGAGGTCCTTCATCAACATCAGTAGATACAACAAATATAGTTATCAATGGAGTAAGCTACGAAGGTTGCGTTATTGCGGATGCTTATCACCTTACCCCATTTGTTCTTGGTGCAAAGAAGATATCAGAAGGGGTTGATAATACTCTACAAACACCGAAGGAATTTGCTTTATTGCGGAATTATCCAAATCCGTTTAATCCATCAACGATCATACAATATAGCTTGCCGGCACGAAGCACTGTGCGAGTTGTTATCTATAATGTGTTGGGTCAGGTTGTGAAAGAGCTGGTCAACAGCGAGCAGCAAGCGGGATATCAATTTGTCGTTTGGAATGCAAACGTATCGTCGGGTATGTATTTCTACAGGTTGGAAGCCGTTTCGACTGAGACACCTTCGAAACGATTTGTTGAGACAAAGAAGATGTTGCTGCTGAAATAACATAAAGCTATTGTCACACGAGCCTCAGACATTCATCATCCGGGGCTTTTGTTTTATACGTCGATGTTGGATAATAGAAGTGTGCAGCGAAGACATTTTGAAGATTGTTGATTTAGGATTTAGGATTTAGGATTTAAGATTGGAGATGGAAGATGGAAGATGTCAGATTGAAAAATTAAGATTGAAAAGCCTGCTCAGAAATGAGTGGGCTTTTTAATTTACGAAGGAAAGGATTTTCTACAGCCACATCAGTTTGTCTATATTATTGGCAAAGCTATGTCGAAATATTTCTATAGGTCAATGACCAAGCCAGGGGGGCAAGTCTATCGTGACTGCTTATCATCAGATGAGATGCTTTTGTTCTACTTGATTTGTGCCGTCACATTTTTCCTGCCCAGCCGCCTGGTATATTGTAAGCTATCTGCTGACCTTTGATATAGACAATTAAAGATTCGGCAGAGACCGCTTCAATTCCCGTTGCGAGGGATTGCTCAGGTGCATTTGTATAGAGTGTCAATTGCAGCCCTTTGGAAGTCTGTTCTAAGAAGGTGGGAATGATTAACTCATCACCAATACGTTTTGTAGGCGGCAGCTCAGCAAGCTGCGCATATTTAATCGAAATGGTTTGAGTTGCATCTCCCTGTTTGATAACGAAGGAAGAAGTTCGGTCGGACAGCGTTCCCCGAAATGTCCGGGGTTGCAATATTACTTTTCCAGTAATCCATAAAGATCGCTGTGAAACTTCGTTATCCTTAAAAACGATTTCACGGTTTCTCGTTCTATCATGCTCAAAGTCGGTGAACCAGCGGATCATAAACACCGCTGCGAACATCAACACGATGGCTGCTGCAATACTTGCAACCTGCGTCCATTCGAAATGTCTTCCCTGTTCACTTTGTATGCGTTGATTTAAACGGCGCTTCAACTCCACTCTGCCAAACCGCCGGATACCGGCAATAAGTTCTTGTTCCTGTTGCACTCTTAACCGGCATTCCTCACACATCTGAAGATGCTCTGTAAACTCCTGATCTTTTACATCATCGAGTCGATGCATCAAATATGGTTCGATGTTCTCAACACTTTTTGTCCAATGTATTAATTGCCGATCACCCATCTGAACCTCCAAGCATGCTTCTTACTAAATGCTCCAGAGACTTCTTGCACTGGTATTTTTTCGACTTCACTGTATCGGCATTGGCAAATCCGAGTTTCACCGCTATCTCTTCCATCGATCGATCTTCCCAATAAAAAAGAAGCAGGAGATCGCGGCATGGGTTTCCCAGCTGCTCCATCGCTTTCTGAACGGCGATAATCCGCTCATTCTCTTCCAATTCCTCCAACGGAGATGCATCTTCGGCTGCCACATCAAGTGCCTCTTCGGTAGCGGGAAGTTCCCGGCGGTGCCGGGCCAACCGCCGAAACCATATATTCTTTGCTGTCGCATAAATAAAAGTGCTCAGTTTCGCCTGATATTCGAACGACCCGGACCTGACACGGTCCCAGAGTACCACCATTGCCTCCTGGAGAACATCTTCCGCATCGTCCTCCGAGCCCTGGTTCCTGGTGACCAGCGACGTAATGGGCCGCCGGTTCTGGCGGAATAACTCCACCAGGGCTTCCTCATCGCTGCTGCGTATTGCGTCCAGAAGTTTCGAGTCATTGTTCAGAAAGAAAAATGGTGTTTGCATTTACCTTTCGTCTGTTTATGTCATGAATGAGTAGAAGGTGAATGTAGAATGCAGCGAGATATTACAAAGAATCAGCACCACATTCAATAAGATGGCAAATCAGATAGGCACATAAGAAAGGAGAGACGATCATGAAAACACTTACCGCTCCCGCCGCTTATGGATATCAGGAATTGCGTCTCATCCATCAGCGTTATATGATGCTGGCAATGCTGGCTGCCATATTAATACAATTCGCCGTTGTTGGAGGATATCATCTTGCGGAATGGCTGAAACCGCTTGATCCGCCTATGCATGTCATAAGAATTCCCATCGGAACTCTTCTGCCGCCGCCTCCCATACATGAACAGTTGCAGAACGTAGGAATACCAGTTCTTCCCTCAAAACTTTCTGTCGGACTGCCGGTTCCTGTGCCGGACGGCACTGCAAATGCGGACACAAATTTTGCCGATCAGCGAACACTTGCAAATAGAGCGGACCAGCAATGGAAGGAAATTGGTCAAGGGCCGGTGCAAATAGATCCAACCGTCTATCCGCCGTCAGATCCAGAACCATTGCCTGAGGTATATACGTACGTCGAACGCCTGCCTGAACCGGTGATGACATCTGTTCCGGAATATCCTGACCTTGCGAAGCGTATTGGTTTAGATGGAAGTGTGACGATTAATGTGTTAGTGGATAAGGACGGTAAAGTGAAGAAAGCGTTGTTCATGAAATCAACTGACGACGTGTTCATTCAACCGGCCCTCGAAGCAGCAAAGAAGTGGGTATTCACTCCGGCCATCATGAACGGCAAACCAGTACTCGTCTGGGTTGCTATTCCGTTCAGATTCCGGATAGCCAAATGATTGGAGAGCGTATAAATGTCAATTCTGCGAAGCGGAATTTCTATATCGACGCAGACAGTATACCAGTAAAGATTATAGATTGAAGATTGAAGATTAAAGATGGAAGATGGAAAATGGAAAATGGAAAATTAAAGATTTAAGGTTTTACACCGACCTGTCCGCCCTTCCTGCTGCAGGACACGGTATAGTTATTGTTCTCAAAAGAGTGATGGATAATCAAATTTGTCCCGTCCACCAACCCGGATCGTTCGTACGGAAAGATTGCCGTATCGCATTCACATGATCTTCATCTAACGGGCCGGCATCCAGTAATAAAATATTTTCCAGTACATGGCTCAATTGAGTGGAGCCGACGATACAGGAATTTACTCCCGGTGTAAACGCAGTAAATCGTAAAGCACATTCCTGCCAGCTAAGATTTCGTGTATCCAATTTCATTGTATTCCAACGCCACCAATACTCTTCGGCATATTCTCCTTTTGGACATTCAGCATAGCGCCAGGGAGCATTTGCGACTGGACGCTTTGCAATAACCCCCAGGCCGCGGGCAGCAGATTGGGCAAGTGCACCGTCGATGACACGCTGATCGCAAATATTCAGTGAATGTTCTACACTTCCAAATCGGCCAGAATCCACAGCCCAATCCAGTGCTTCATTTTCTCCTGAATATGCAGCGATCTTCACTTTGCCAGCTTGTTTCGCATCTTCCAGTGCCTGTATCAAAGCACCATCTTCTAATGCAGCGCGCGGGCATGAATGCAAATGGACAATATCGAGGACATCCGTCTGAAGGCGGCGAAGCGCCTCGTCAATACCGGCACGGACACAATCGTACGTCCAATCAGAATATCCGGGAATGCCGTATCCGACTTTCGTTGAAAGTACGATCTCATGACGCCGATGTTTCAAATGTTTGCCGATCCGTTCTTCCGAAAGTCCGTACCCGCGGGCGGTATCAATTAATGTAATCCCCTTGTCTACTAATTTATTGAGCAGGCGCCCGGCATCAGCATCGGAGAGAGATGCGGATCCTAATTGTCCGGCACCATAGCCGAGCAATGATACCCGTAATCCAGTATTCCCGAAGTCACGATAAAGCATATGAACCTCTTTTAGTCATTCTGTTTGCCATTTCATCTCACATCAATATGCCTACGCCTAAGCCATTGGGAGAACAATATAATTTATTTTTTCGTGATCAATGTGAGACGCACATGATCGAGTAATGCAACATTCCCAATATCGTTCATATTATTATTATAAGGTGTGAATGATATCTCGAAATCATTAATCCCTTTTTTAATTTCTCTCAATAAAGAACTGGAATATCCCCAATCGGCCCAATTCCCCGCTCCGCGCTGAGGTAAAACTATCGAGCCCACCGGTTTCCCATTGATCGATAATGTCCGGATTGCACACTTATTATCGGTGTTGATAGGGCCATTTCCATTTGAGTACTGGAGGTCAATTTTGTAAAGGCCGGTCCGGGCCACAAAGGCTGTGAAAGTTACCTTCTGATTTTCGTTCTTCTCTAAGCGGATGTATCCTTTCCTAGTAAATCCCTTATATTCCATTTGCAGCGGCGACTTTGTCGATGATGCATCAAGAATGAGAATATCTTTATTGACCACTACGGACATAGGCTCGCTTAAGAATGATTCGAAGCCCTGTGCGTTCACAGCCAATACCTGATATTCGGCGAATCGATCGTCTCGTGAAAGATTGAAGGATGTTTTTCGGCTTCGAGTTATTGCCTTTCCATTTTTATATACGGCATACGCCGTCGCGCCAGCGATCTCATTCCACTTCAGTTTAAACCCGATAACTTTCACAACAGGACTTTCCGGAGCAACTTCGTTTTTCACAAGATTAATTGCAGTATTCACCTTAAACTTATTTTCCAATACAATATTTAGAACATGTTCACCATTCAAACCGGATGGTATAAATGCTTTTTCCTGGATGATACTATCCATCATACATGACTGCACAACATTTCCTGTCCCCTTCAGATTGATCGTAAGGACAGCATTTCGATATTTAAAGTTCCTGATTGATTTATCCCCTGTGTAAGCAGGCGGAACAAACGGAGAGAAGGAAAGTCCGTCTTTTGTAAATGTCATACCGAAAAAGATTCGATAAATTGCTGCGAGGCTTCCTGCAACACTCCAGAGCTGCCGATCCGAATTGATCTGCGTCCCTCTATAGTCGCCCGTCGTCGCAACCATATTCTCTTTGTTTGTATTGAAGAGCGCCGCTGCCCGATAAATCGATGCAAGTCCATGTTCAACAGATTGCACATTGCCTGCTTTCACTGAAGCCCAGGTCCAAAAAGCTTCGACGAAAGGCCACACGGCATCGTTGTGATACGGCGGAATATTCGGAATCTGCGGATAGATGCACGGCGTACCGTAGTTTAAGACGGGTGTGGCTGCAATAATTTTCGAAGAGCGCCCATTATCGGCTATGTTCAATACCACCGTTAGGGCTTCACCGAGCGCCTCGGACTTTGGCGATACTGTTTGATACGTCCTTCCATAGATGTATTGTCCATAATATCCTTTCTCATCCAACCAAAGATGCGTATTGATACCTGAATTAATTCGTTCTGCTATCTTAAGATATTTATCAGGATTATCACCGCACAAGTTTGCCATTTCTGCAAGAATCCGGTACGTTCGGCAATGAACTGCATTTGTGCCAAGTGCCTGCGATTTATAAATATCTTTCGGATCCATCCATCGCGGATACGATTGTTCACGCCAGTCAAGGAAGGACGATTCACCGTACATCAATCCGGTTTCTAAATTCACGGCATTCTGCTGATCATCTTCCGCAGAATTCTTTATAATTGGATAGGCATAGCGGAGCCATACTTCATCGCCTGTTACCAGGTACACTTCCCAGGCAGCAAGAGCCCACGTCATCCGGTCGGTAGATACCGGCCATGATCCGCCGGTTCCGGTATCTTGAATAATACGATTGTTCTTTACTTTTGCCTTAAGACTTGCCTTTGCTGCATCCGGAATGATGATCGCCAGGGAGAGCAGAATACTATAGCTGACGTCACGCGTCCAGACGCCATCCCATTTTGCGCCGGCCATAAATGTACCGTCGGGACGGACATTCAGCAGCATTTCTTCTAATGCTTTTGTGTACAATGCATCCACAAGTACCTGAGCGGAACGATACTGCGGATAGGCAGAAATATCCTTTTCTAAACTCCATTCAGCTTTGATGGTCTCATGACCTGCACTTTGTCGAAATGTGCTCATGTAATTCGAAACTATCCTCGTTGACGATACAGCAGCTGCTTCAAACTTGCCTTGAACAACTTTCGAAGAGAATACATCGAAGTCACCGGATTGATAAAGGAGGGATTGACTGCAAGAGACAGAGTACACGAGTGCAAGAGCGACAGCTAATTCTATTTTCATACGATCACACCTTTTCATCACGAAACAATCATTATATTTCGCAGCTGATGATTGCATTCCCATCTCTACATCCGTATTCAATCCTCGTTTTTGGATTCGATGGATTCGGGTATTTCTGCTGCAGATCAATAAGAAATTTATGGATCAGACGATCTCCTTTACTAGAAACCATTTCAAAAACAGGAAGCAAAGTCATGCTGAACTCGTTTCAGCATCTATTTGCAGAACACTTATAGATTCCGAAACAAGTTTGGAATGACATAGCTTTATTTGAAAATGCTTTTAGTCAGACAGCGGACTTAAGACAGCAAATCCTAACGGTGACAATTTCATTTCAACCAGCCCGTTCGTTGTGAGAAAATTCGTGCCGGTGATGAGATCTTTCCATTTCCTTCTTGGAGTAACTGGAAGCTCTAACTTCAATTTTTCGACTGCCGACCCAAAATTAATAACCACGAGCATCGTATCTTCTCCCTTGGCACGGATGAAGGAGTAAACGTTTGCGCTCGAGGAATTTCGCACGAACATGTAAGTACCTCGCCTTAAGGCAGGATGTTCACGGCGCAGAGAGCCCAACTTTTCATACAACTCTCTGAAGTCCTTACCCTTCGACCAGTTAATATCAATTTTCTCGAATAGGCTTAACTTCTTTTCATTCCCGACCTCTTCACCATTATAAATCAACGGCACCCCGGGATACGTGAATGCAAGAACTGCAGTCGCTTTGGCACCTTCGGGGGAAAATTTTTCCACTGCCGGTGCATCCCATGCATTCTTATCGTGGTTCGTATTAAATCGCATGCGCAGTGAATTTCGCGGATATTGAAACGATTCGGTTGTTAAGAGATCATCGAAGATTGTTACTGCAATTGACCCTTTTATAACATTTTCAAGAACATCATACATATTCCAGGAATACGTGAGATCGAACGCTGAGATATGGTGCTCAGGTATGGTTCCTTCGGACAACAGCATCACAGGCTTGATCGCATCCAACTCCCTGCGTGCGTTATTCCAAAAATCTGTCGGCACAAGCTCGGCAACATCACAGCGGAATCCGTCAAGCCCGATATCGTGTACCCAGTATTTCATCATCGTGATCATGTACTTTCGCAATTCCGGACTATCATAATTCAGATCTGCGACATCCGTCCAATCCGGATTCGGCGATATAATTTTCCCGGATGCGTCATGCGTATACCATTCCGGATGTTCTCTTAACATAGGATTATCCCATGCTGTATGGTTCGCAACCAGATCGATAATAATCTTTAGTCCCTGGTGATGAACAGTATTCACGAGGGATATAAAATCATCGAGCGTTCCGAACTCCGGATTTATACCATAATAATCTTGAACTGAATATGGACTTCCGAGTGTGCCTTTGCGGTTGATTTTTCCAACTGGATGAATTGGCATGAGCCACACGACAGTGACGCCGAGTTTTTTCAGTTCGGATATCCTGGATTCTAATGCTTTAAAGGAGCCTTCTTTTGAAAATGACCGGAGATACACTTCATAAATGACTGCATCGCTCACCCAGTCCGCACTCTGCCGCGCATGGAGTGCAGCATAATTGACAGAATGTTTTTGTTCCTGCTGTGCAAGAAGTAATCCCACATAGATCGACCAGACGGCAACAATTATAAAAATGATCTTTTTCATTTTTCCTTCACCACAGTTTCATCTACATCCTTTACGCGTAAAACGAGAAGTCCGGCAATGATCATCGAAGCCCCGCCCAGGAGAAGTGCATAGATCGCATCTCCACCGAACAAGTGCTTCACGTACCATCCAAGAATTGCAGCAGCGGTAATCTGCGGAATGACGATAAAGAAATTGAAGATCCCCATATACACGCCCATCTTTTTAGCCGGTAAAGAGCCGGCAAGGATTGCGTAAGGCATTGCCAAGATCGATGCCCAAGCGAGTCCAATCCCTAATTCAGAAATAAGAAGAAGTGCCGGATTTTTTATGACATAAAAAGAAAAGAGCGCCAATCCTCCGCAAAAGAGACTAAGCATATGAACAGTTTTCCGGTTGGTCTTATTGGCAAGCCAGACGAGAACAAATGCCATCACAGCGGCAAAACCGTTATAGACTGCCATCAGTACACCAACCCAATCTGCTCCCTTATTATAAAGTTCAGATGTCGGATCGGTTGCACCATAAATATGATGAGTCACGGCAGGTGTAGTATAAATCCACATTGCAAAGAGAGCAAACCAGGAAAAAAATTGCACTAGTGCCAATTGTTTCATTGTTTCTGGCATTTTGTAGAAGTCATTGAACACTGCAACCATTCCGCCCTGTGTTTTTTTCTGCCGGGTCAGTAATGCCACAATCAACTGCAGGATGCCGAAGACCGCAGAACCGACAAAAAGAACATAGAGGCCATAATCGGTCTGTTGAAAATAGAAACGCAGAACTGCAGAACCAGAGATACCGGCGACGAGCCAGATCATACCATCACGGAAGAACCTGTTCGCAGAAATAACTAAGGCAGTATCGGCTCCGGTTTTTATTTGGGTATCACCTTCCGACTCCGTGAAACCTGCCAATTCATCAGGGGAATATTCTTTAGTGCTGATGACCGTCCATAAGACAGCACACAGAAAAACCGCTCCGCCAAAATAGAATGAATATTTCACCGAAGGTGGAATTTCTCCGGCGGGAGCGGTATTCGCTATCCCGAACCAATTTGTCATGACATAGGGCAGTGCGGATGCTACAATGGCCCCGGTTCCGATAAAAAAACTCTGCATCGAAAAACCGGCCGTCCGCTGCTCGGGTGGCAGCATGTCACCTACAAACGCGCGGAATGGTTCCATCGAAACATTGATCGATGCGTCCATAATCCACAGCATGCCTGCTGCAACCCAGAGAACGGGTGAATTCGGCATCGCCAGCAATGCGAGAGAAGCCAGGATTGCACCCGATAAGAAAAACGGCCGTCTCCGCCCCAGCCTCCCCCATGTTTTGTCGCTCATATGTCCGATAATCGGTTGAATGATCAATCCCGTTACAGGCGCTGCAATCCACAGGATGGGAATATCATCGATCTTCGCGCCAAGTGTCTCAAATATTCTACTGACATTGGCATTTTGCAGAGCGAAACCGAACTGGATGCCAAGGAAACCAAAACTCATATTCCAGATTTGCCAGAAGTGCAGCCGGGGTTTTTTCATGTTGATCCATTACTGTTTGTTTGCCGATGTGAATTGCTTTTCTTGTATCCTTATTGAACTTTATACACCCGCCATCCAATTGCAGGAAGAGAGATACTCGCATCATTATTCTTGAGATTCATTTTCTCACCGCTGACGACATCGACAAGTTCATGAGAATGATAGAGTTCTGGAATATGCAGACTGATCGTTTGAACCTGCCCGGTTTTATTCAGGATGATAAGCACTCTTTCATTAAAATCTGAACGCATATAGGAATAGATGACTGTATCAGCCTGCAGAGTGAGAAAATCACCATACCGCAACGCCGAGTGCTGCTTACGAATCTTCACGATTTTTTTTGTTTCGTTCAGCATACGCTTTTCAAAGATAGAGAGCTGATCACCAAAGCGCATCATCCTGCGGTTATCTGGATCATCGACGCCTGTCATTCCAAATTCTGAGCCATAATAGATTACCGGCAATCCGGGAATGGTAAACATATACGCGAGATAGAGTTCGGCCTTTTGATAGCTTGACTGATGATCAACGGTCGGAGGATTATTCCATGCCATCTCCCGTGTATCAACACCTTGATTCTTCACTTTCCCGTCTGCATAGGCCATATAGCGGACCTTATCGTGGCTGTCCATAATATTGCCCATCAAGTTATTATATCCAAATGAAGTGAATGATTTTTTCATGTGGAAGTCGATAGCGGAGAATGAACGCTCGGGTTCAAGAAAAACTGGAATAGCAAAATACGATAGATTAAAGTTGAATTGCGCACTCAGCTGTCCATTATTCACATACGATGCGATGAGGTCATAGTCTCCGAATGTCTCACCGATCTGATAGACTTTTTTATGCTCCGGTATCTCGACTTGTTCTTTCAGCTTTCGTGTGAGCGTACGCCAAAAATTATTCGGCACATGCTTTACCGCATCGTGGCGGAACCCATCCGCTCCTGTCTCTTTGAGCCACCAAAGAGCATTATCGGAAACGGCGTTGAGCGCTTCCATTGACTTTGTAAAATCAAAAGACGGCATATATGGTTCGAACCAGGTCGTCAGGCGTTGTTCATCCCAGAGACGCAAATTCTTTCTTCCATCGGGCAAATCCAATGTTCCAAACCATTCCGGATGATTTTTATAGAAAGGATGCTGTATATGGACATGATGGGCAACAATATCCAATAATACTTTCAGATGATGTTTGTGTGCCTTGGCAACTAATTCCTTCAGGTTGTTCATTGTCCCGAATTTTTCTTCGACCTTTTTATCACTGATGGGCCAGTATCCATGATAACCGCTGTACCATCGATACGGCGGCGGATATTCGCGGAATGCGACATCGGGATTGTCATAGACCGGCGAGAGCCACAACGTGTTAACCCCTAATGAATCAAAATATCCTACATCAATTTTATTACTGATGCCCTTGAAATCTCCCCCCTGATAATTTGCCTGATAAAAGATTGAATCATGGACGACCGGTTTATCATTTGATTTATCTCCATCGTTGAAGCGGTCGATCATAATCGAATATATCACACCGTCGTACCACGACGAAAATAAAGATGATTTTCCTGCCGGCTGTCCATTGTGGAGAATAATTTGTTGAATATTGGTTACTCTTCCGCGCTGGGAAACCATCACCCGCAGAACCTTTTCTCCTTTGAGCTCGCTTTTCTTGAACTTGACTTCGAACCTATTTTCACGGAGAAC
>Ga0182021_10006060_pt1 | contig 14350 bp, 14 predicted proteins | sample 612E3MmetaG_FD_120493 | JGI IMG/M metagenome (GOLD analysis project Ga0182021, IMG submission 120493) | Permafrost microbial communities from Stordalen Mire, Sweden - 612E3M metaG (Illumina Assembly) | ecosystem: Environmental > Terrestrial > Soil > Wetlands > Permafrost | place: Sweden... | reverse complement strand
TTTAAGAATATTTGGAACTTTTATTTCGCGAGTATGTTTATCGTATTGACAAAAATAATCTGGATGAGATATTAATTTTCTGTTTTTGAGAGCTTCATGTAAATTCTCCTCATAGAGTGACTTAAATTCATCTAATTTTACATTTTCATTCACTTCTTTAAATACATCATAACTGGCAATCAGAGTGTCAACCAGTACCCCATCAAAATCAAATATAACTATTTTTTTATTTTCCGGATTCATTTTGCAAATATTTTTGCGCTTTTCTTAAAACATTTTTCGTTTCTTCAAAACTTAGAGTATCAAGAGCTTCTTGAAAAGTTGCCCATTTGTATTCACAAATTTCGGATTCCTGCATAACTACCTTATCTTCTTTTGTAAAAGCAATGAAAAGTTCAACTGTTTTATCGTATTTCTCTCCGCCCAACTCAAAAGTATATCTATCTATTATATTAGGCAGTCCTGTAAACTCAATATCACTAATTCCGGTTTCTTCTCTTAGTTCACGAATTGCGGATTCGCGCGGGGTTTCTCTTTCCTGTGCGTGCCCTTTTGGGAAACTCCAATGTCCATCCGTCTGATTTAATATCAAAAATCTGTCTTCGTCACCGTCTCTACGAAGTACAAGAATGACACCATAACTTTTTTCTTTTTTATTCATTATTTTTTTATAACAATTTTAAATGCTAACTCATCAATCTTTATTTCAGTACCGTCGTTTTCTTTAATCACTATATCTTTAGCGCTGACAGCTTTCATTAATTCTTTATTGAATTTATTTATCAATTCTTGTCCATCAGTATTAGTACTAATAATTAAAGTCACCATATCATTTGGATTTAATCCATTCTTTTTCCTTATATCTTGTACTGCTCTTAAAAGTTCACGATACTGGCCTTCCTTTTTTAATTCTTCGGTAATATGAGTATCTAATTCAACCTTAAATTCTTCTCCTTTTTCAGTCTTGATTTTTTTTATGTTTAATTCATCTCTTATAATTTCCGCATATTCATTTCGTAATTCGTAATTCGTAATTCGTAATTCTCCAAGCGGTTGTCGAACCGGCAGTCCGGCTTTTTGCCTCTCTTGCAAACCAAGCGTAACAATTTCTCTCACTTCTTTCATTTCTTCAATTATCTTTTCTTCATTTTTCCCTTTTGATTTTGGCCAATTTTCAAAATGCACACTTTCTTTATCATTTTTATTCTTTAGTTTCTGCCAAATATCTTCGGAGGCAAAAGGGGTAAAAGGCGCCATCAATTTGGAAAGTGTTTTCAAGACAAAATATAAAGTTGTCTTGGCTTCCGCTTCGCCATCTTTGATTCTTTCGCGCGAACGGCGCAGATACCAAGTTGAAAGGTCATCGATAAATAGACGTATTGCGCGAACTGGTTCGAGGAGTTTGTAATCATCAAGTTGTTTTGTTGTATTTTCTATAAGTTCGTTCAGACGGACAATAATCCATTTGTCCAAAATATTTTCGGAACCTTTGTATTCGGAAACTTCCAATGCCGAGTCTCGGTAAAGTTCGTAAAAGGCCAGAACATTGTAAAGCAGATTGAAAACTTTATTATGCAATTCCGAAACCGTCTTTTCATCAAAGTTTTTCGATTCACCCGGTTGATTGACTCCATACATCCATAGTCGAATTGTATCAACTCCATATTTATCAATCATTGTCCAAGGGTCGACAACATTTCCTAGAGATTTGGACATTTTTTTTCCATTGGCATCGAGCAGATGGCCAAGACAAATAACATTCTTGTAAGCTTTGCCTTTGCCCATAATCACTCCGACGGCATGTAGTGTGTAGAACCAACCCCGAGTTTGGTCGATGGCTTCACATATAAAGTCTGCCGGGTAGTTTTTGTTCACAAAATCTTTATTTTCAAACGGATAATGGTCCTGTGAAAATGGCATTGTACCGGAATCAAGCCAGACATCCATGACTTCTTTTGCTCGCTCCAATTTTCCACCGCAATCACAGACAAGTTCAACCTCATCTATATATGGTTTGTGTAAATCGAGCTCGTAATCCTCATTATGAGGAAGAGGAATAAAATCAAATTCTTCTATCTCGGCGTTATCGAATTCTCTAATTGGACCTTTCTTTTCCAGGTCAGAAAAAGAAAAACCATTAGCTATAAACTGTAACCCCGCAGTTACACCACCATGACAAACAATTAAAATATTTTTATTTTTATATTCTGAATCAATTTCATAAATGTAATCACCTAATCTCTTTACCAATTGAGTAAAACTTTCACCATTCATAACTTCATTATCTGGAATATGAATATAATCATGCTCATAATATTGGGTAACTTCTGTTTTTGATTTTCCTTCAAAACCACTTCCTATCTCCCACTCTCGTATACGTTTATCGTAAATAATTTTTTCTTGAGGAAATTTAATTATTTTACTGGCTATTTCAGCTGTTTGTTTAGCCCTTAAAAAGGGAGAAGAAATTATCACATCAATCTTTTCGTTAAAATTATTCATGGATTTTATCACTTCTTCTTTACCTAACTCTGTCAATATTGCATTATGTTGGGAATCCATATAAAAATTTTTTTCAACATTATTACTTGCCTGCCCATGCCTCATGACAAAATACTTATTCCCAGATTTTTTGGTTTTTGATTTTAAATCTTCGATGCTTCCGATGACATCAACTTTTTTACACTTATCGCAAATCCAGACCGGAAGTGGTGTCCCCCAGTATCGCTCGCGGGATATTGCCCAGTCCTTTATTTCACGGAGCCATTCGCCGAAACGCCCTTCTTTAATGTATGACGGTTCCCAATTTATTCCTTCATTTTCTTTGACCATCTTGTCCCGAAGTTCCGACATTCTGATATACCAGGAATCGCGGGCATAATAAATCAGCGCCGTTTTACATCGCCAACAGTGTGGGTATGAGTGCTCATATTTTTCTTTCTTGAAGAGAAGACCACGATGTGCCAAATCTTTAATGATATCAACAGCTACCGCTTCATCACGAACAAACCTTCCTTCAAGAAAATCTGTTCCACCTAAAAATTTTCCATCAAGCCCCACCAGGTGATGTTTCGGCAAACCTATTTCATTTCCCAAGACAAAGTCATCGATACCGTACATCACTGCCGTGTGAACCACACCTGTTCCATCTTCGGTATTGACGAAACCGGCACTGTAAACTTTGTAAGCTTTGCTCAATTTTTGTTTTTCGATATCCGAGATTGTATTCGAAAGGTATGGGTAGAGAGGTTCATATTCAAGTCCGATTAAATCTTTACCTTTCATTTCACCCACCACTTCGTATTCCCCCTCGACAACTTGCAACCTTTCTTTGGCCAGAATATAAAATTCATTTTCTTTTTTTATTTTTACGTAGTCGATTTTCTTCCCGATAGCCAGAGCCACATTTCCTGGTAGTGTCCACGGCGTCGTCGTCCAAGCTAAGATGTAAGTAGGCGTAACATTTTCTGATTTCTCCGTCGCGTCGGAGCCCTTTAGGGTAAAGCGCGAAGAAATCTGAAAATGTGAAGCCGTTGAAACTTTAAATTTCGCATACACCGACAAATCTTTGACATTCTCATATCCTTGAGCCAGCTCATGCGAAGAAAGCGCCGTTCCGCAACGTGGGCACCAAGGCACAACCTTGTAATCTTTATAAAGTAATTTCTTTTTGTCGGCTTCCTTGATAACATTCCAAACCGATTCAATATAATCATTATGATATGTGACATACGGATTCTTTTGGTCCAGCCAGTAGCCGATTCGCTCGGTAAATTTCTCCCAAAGGTCGGTATATTCCCAAACGCTTTCTTTGCATTCATGATTAAATTTTGCAATTCCGTATTCTTCAATCGCTTTCTTCGAAGAAAGTCCCAATTTCTTTTCCACTTGGAGTTCCACTGGCAATCCGTGGGTATCCCAACCGCCTTTCCTTCTGACATGGAAACCTTGCATTGTTTTATAGCGAGGTATTATATCTTTGAAAGCCCGAGCTTCAAGATGGTGAATTCCAGGTTTGCCGTTGGCCGTTGGTGGTCCCTCATAGAAAACATACTCACCCTTTGGAGCATCCTTCTCCAGGCTTTTCTCGAAAGTGTTATTTTCCTTCCAAAATTGCAAAATCGCTTCTTCCCGAAGCGCCGAAACCGATTTTTTTGCCTCTTTGTCCATATAAGGATGATTTTAGCAGAATATTTGCATTTTTCCTAGATTCAGGTAGTATTGGATACGAATGAATTGCTCTTTACAAATCCAAGGATTGACGTCTTCGATTTGACTGACACACTTGTATATGAGCCACCAATACATCATAATACGTAGAATTTTCTGTTAAATTTCAATTCAAACAATTCGGCTCAAATACATTAAAATCGAGCAATTCATTTACTTTGGGTGGTATATATTTCTCAACAATCAAACCGTCAGGACCCAAAGTTTTAGCCCTTCCCTCGCCGCCAGGCATCGAAGGGCTATTTTTTTACATTTTATCCGGAGTTTTAATGCCGAGCAACCAAAGACCGTTTTTCATGGTTTGATAAAAGGCTTTCACAAGCTCGAGTTGATAGCTCATATATTTGTTTCCTGTCTCCAGTATTTTTGTATTCCCATAAAAAGTATTGAAAGCACTAGCCAGCTCGGTCAGATAAGTCGCTAGATGATGCGGTTCGAGTGTTTCGTATGAATGCTCTATTACTTCCGGAAATTGGTAAATCAATTTTTCCAAGCCGATAATTTCTTCCGGAGCCTCGCCTTTCCCCTCAATTTTAAATTCTTTTGATTTTTCCAAAATTGAATTGGCTCGGACTGCCGTGTATTGCAGATATGGACCGGAATCTCCTTCGAAAGATATAGACTTCTCAAAATCATAAACTATATCACTACCGAGAGATGATTTAAGTATGGAATACTTGAGCGCCGATACCCCGACAATTTCCGCAATTTTCTTTTTTTCACTCTCTTCCAAATCACGGTCCTTCAATTTCTCATACACCACATCCATGGAATCGCGAAGCAGCGATTCGCCGGTCACAACATTGCCTTTTCGTGAGGACATCTTGCCGGAAGCGAATTTCATCATGCCGTGGGTTATGTGCTTCATTCTTTTCTCGTAATCGGGGTGAATAAGAGAAATCGCTTTCTGAACTACCTTCATATATTCGGCTTGCTCGGTAGCGGTAACAACAATAGACAAATCAGGATTTTCTTTTTCGAACTTCGTCATCGTCAATCCGATTTCTTTCGTCTCATACGTAGGCAAACCTTGAGAATTTATAAATACGCGGGTATGAAGTTTTTTGTCGTAATTCTCGCCGTGAAAAATGACAGCACCGTCGGATTCGTCGAAAACCTTACCAACACTATCTCTAACAACTTTCTCCCCCTTTACCGCCATATCGCTTTCAAAGAAATAGTAATCGAATTTCGTTCCCAAAATTTTATATATTTCTTCGAATGCTTCAAGTGTAACTTTCCTGCCCCAATCATAATATTTTTTTATTTTTTCATCACACTCACCATTTTTATTAAAATAATTATATATTTGTTTATTAATACTTTCTATTTCTTTTTTAATATTTTCGTCAGTATCGTACGCCTCAGAACCAATATGATAACAATAACCAATATATTGTGCATTTTCTGAAACAGATTCTTTTTCTAACGGTCTTTTAACTTCAATCGTTTTACTTGGATCATTATTAAAATATATATTTAGTTTTCCTAATTTATCAACATGATTAATTCCCCAGATAGCCTTGGCTACATGCGGGCCAATATCCCCTTGATAGTTGGCCCGAACGGTTTTGGCACCGGAGAATTCGACGATACGGGAAATTGATTCACCGATGGCATTCGTCATTAAATGCCCGATATGAAATGGTTTGAACGGGTTCGGGTCGGTATATTCCACCATTATTTTTTTACTTTTTAGCAATTTATTTTTCCCCCAATTTTCTTTTTGTTTTAAAATATTTTCAACACTATCTTCAAAAAATTCTCGTGACAAATAAAAGTTTATAAACCCAGGACCTGCAATTTCGACTTTCTCTATTTCTTTCAGTAAATCTTTTTCTAATTCTTTTTTTATTACCTCAGCTAACTCGTGAGTTGTTTTCCAAATTCTTGCTTTTCCGCTTTGAGCAACGCTTCGGAAAGAAATTAAGGCAACGTTTGTTGAATAATCTCCATTTTTTAAATCTTCCGGATGTAGAACAGCAAAATTTGAATCTTCTATATTAAGATTTTTCAAAATTTCTGTTATTTGATTTTTTATTTTCTCCTGCATTTTATTTTTTGCCGGTCGAACCGAACATTCCTTCCCCTCGAGCCGAATCGCTTAATGTGTCCGTTTCTTCGAGTTCGGCAATCGCAACCGGGTAAATAATCAGTTGAGCAACCTTATCTCCAACTTCTACAGTATATGGCTCAGAGCTCAGATTTACAAGGAGGGTATTGTATTCACCGCGGTATCCGGCATCAAATACTCCACCAATCTGGTGAAGCCCAGCTTTTGATATACTACTTTTATCTTTAACGACAGCGGCATATCCTTCGGGAAATTCCATTGCAAATCCATGCCAAAAACGCTGGTGCCCCATCGGCGGAATCGTCACCGTCTCCATCGCGTACAAATCCATCCCGACGTCCCCCGGATGATGATATTTCGGCAATTTTGCATTTTCTTTCAATTTTTTAACTTTGATTTTCATGATTTTTTAGTAACTGCATATATTTTTTAAAATCGTTCAAAAACATTTCCGGTTTTTCCTTCAATAATTCATTTAACTCGTTTACTGAAAACCACTTCAGCTGTTCAACTTCTTCGTCTTGTTTTTTAAATTTGTAATCGTGGTCAACAATTACGCTAAAAAAATATGAGAAACAATCATCTAGCCGAATCTTGGGACCTGGTTTGAAAGTTAATCCTTTTAACCCGATTTCTTCTTCTGCTTCTCTTATCATACACGATTCATATGTTTCCCTTTCTTCAACAACACCCCCGGCTGCAGGCCCCCATAATCCTGGCGCGTGTCTTCGATTAAGAGCTCTCTGTGCCAAAAGAACATTCCCATCCTTATCCGTAATCCAAAGCCCTGTTGCCCGAACTAGCTCTTCAATAGTTCTATCTTTTCTTTCTTTGTAACCTATTATTTCATCTTTTTCATTTACAATTGGAATGTTCATAAACTATTTTATTATTTTTTTAACTTCTTTATAAACCAAATCATGAACTTGTTCGCGGGACAGTATCTTACCTTTCTCAGAACATTCGATTCTGATAAAATTGGGAATTTCTTTTTCTAATTTAAGCGCGCTTTTTCGAGAATTGATTAAGAAATTAACATCACTTTCATGAACATCCTTTTTCTTCTTTAAATATTCCCTTTTCATTTTACTTTCATCGCGGTCTTTTAAAAGCTGAAGGACAATATTTATCGGCAAGCTCAAATATAGTGTCAAATCCGGTCGCGGAATTTTGAAAACTTTGTATTCCATTTCATCGAGCCACTTCATAAAGTCGGCGCGCTTTTTAGCGCTTTTTATCTTGCCTCCTTGATGAATCTGATTGGCCGAGACATATCTGTTGGCAATGACTATATAACCGCTCTTGAGCCATCCACGCATTTCATCGCTTGATTCCCATCTGTCGGCGGCAAATAAAACCGATGCGATTTTCTGGTGAACATTGAGAAAATTATAGTATTGCTCGGACAAACAATGCCCAATAAATTTGCCGAAGAAGTTTTTATAGTAAACGGGAAAGTCGACAATTTTTACTTTATATTTGTCTTTTTTCAAGTGTTCGGCAAGATACGTCACCTGCGTCGTTTTACCGCTCCCGTCCGTTCCGTCTATTACAATCAATTTCCCTTTATCTTTTTTATTCTTTGTCATAATAATTCGTTCCTGATTTATATGCTTCAAGCATAACGTTGGCTGGTAAAAAAATTGGTTACGGCAAATTATCCAGGCTGTACCATTCCCAACTCTCGCGTTTATTTGGTTCCATAACTTTCGGTTCTCCGCTTTCCCAATCGGCAATTAATCCTATCAGTATTGCGTGTCGAGGCGGATAAGTTGTTTCGTTCGAGAGACACAAAAATTTTATGTTTTTTATTTTTATTCCCGCCTCCTCGAGTGTTTCCCTTTCCGCACATTTGTTGAACGATTCCATGTATTCCAAGTGCCCCCCGGTAAAAGCATATTCACCGGCTCCGTGGGCGTTTTTTCTTTTGCCCATTAAAATCTTTCCATCTTTGAAAATCATTACTCCGACACCAACCTTTATGTTTTTATCTGTTTCCATTATGTCCTTCAGTATAACATCAAATTTAGATATAAAAAAAGTCCCCTGGTCATGTGTTAGACGAGGGGAAAGCTTTTTGCTTGGGTGCGCACCCTGTGTAGGAATAGCCATTTGGCTGTTGATACCGTTTTAAAAACGGCTGCTCAAAAAATTGAATTTAATAACTTCTGCTTTAAAGAGTAGTAACTTTGGCCAGAGCCAATTTTGGCAGTCTTGCTTTCTAATAAGCAGGAAAAAACACATAAGCTATTTCGTGTTATATCCTAGCAAGTTTATAATTTTGTGTCAATCCTAAACAAATTTTTTGGGAATTGGGAATTTCTTGGCAAGTGATTTTATTTCTTTGTGAACTTTTTCTTTTATCTTTTTATCGTCTTTATTTTTGAGTGTCATTATCATAAGCTCGGCAACACGTTTGCATTCTTTTTCTTTAAATCCACGGGTTGTAATAGCTGGAGTTCCAAATCTTATTCCTGACGGGTCCATTGGCTTTCTGGTATCACTGGCAATCGAATTCATATTGAGAGTGATTCCGACTTCATCAAGAACTGTTTGAGCTTCCTTGCCGGTGACACCCAATGAACCGAAAACGTCAGCTAGAATCAGGTGATTGTCCGTTCCTCCGCCGATCATTCGAATTTTATTCTTATGAAAGACTTTTTCCATTGCTTTGGCGTTTTTCAGAATCTGTTGGGCGTATACTTTGAATTTCGGCGTCATTGCTTCACCGAAAGCCACAGCCTTGGCGGCAATTGTGTGCATATGTGGACCGCCTTGAATTCCCGGGAAAATGGATTTGTCGATTTTCTTGGCAATTTCTTCATTGTCACGGGTAAGAATGATTCCACCACGTGGACCGCGAAGTGTCTTGTGAGTTGTCGAGGTAATAATATCGAAACCATCATCAAATGGATTACGTAATACTCCGGCAGCAATCAATCCGGCAATGTGAGCCATATCAGCCATCGTTATTGCTCCAACTTCATGGGCAATATCCACAAACTTTTTATAATCAAGCGAACGAGGGTAAGCCGAGAATCCGGCAATGATTAATTTTGGTTTTTCTTTTTGGGCTACACGTCGCATATCTTCATAGTCAATTTCTCCTGTATCAGGATTTTTCATTTTATAAGTGACAAATTTATAAATCTTTGCAGGTAGAGTCATCGGATGCCCGTGAGTCAAATGCCCACCATGAGACAAATCCATCCCCATAACTGTGTCTCCTGGGGAAAGCAGAGCAGCATAAACAGCCAGATTGGCCGGAGCGCCGGAGTGAGGCTGAACGTTGGCGAATTTGCATTTAAATAGTTTGCAAACACGCTCGATAGCCAAAGTTTCCACTTGGTCTGTCCATTCCTGCCCACCATAGTACCGTTTGCCCGGATAACCTTCGGAATATTTATTGGTAAAAATCGAACCGTTGGCTGTCAAAACGTCTTCCGATACGTAGTTCTCGGAAGGAATGAGCTCCAACCCTTCAGCCTGTCTTTTTTCCTCCCCTTTTATAAGCTTTTCTATTTGTTTATCTTTCATTATTTTTGAAAAATTAGATTTGTAATATTTTGATTTTAGCATATTTGGCAAAAAAGAAGAAAAGATTATAATAGGAGTATGAAAAGTTATGAATATTATGAAAATCCAGATGAAGAATATCTTTCGCTCATGAAATATATTCTAAGCAATGGAATAAATAGAGATGATCGCACTGGAATAGGCACAAAAAGTGTTTTCGGACACCAGATGCGTTTTGATTTATCAAAAGGATTTCCTCTTTTAACTACAAAAAAAGTTTTTATTCGTGGTATTATCCATGAATTATTGTGGTTTTTAACTGGAGATACAAATATAAAATATTTAGTGCGTAATGATGTAAAAATATGGAATGAATGGGCTTTTCAAGTATATTTAGAAAAAAACAATTTAACAAAATCACTTGCTCGATATTCTCCAGAGTGGACTGAAAAACTGAATTGGTTTATAGAACAAATAAAAACAAGTGATGAGTTTGCAAAAGAATGGGGAGAACTTGGCCCTATTTATGGAAAGCAGTGGAGAAAATGGGAGACACCTAAAGGTCAAGCCATAGACCAGATTCAGAACGTCATTGATATGCTAAAAAATGATCCTTCATCTAGAAGGATAATTGTTAGCGGTTGGAATGTAGGAGAAATTTATGACTTGATACATGACCATAATCATGCTCCGCCACCTTGTCATTCTCTTTTTCAGTTTCATGTATTAGACGGAAAACTTTCATGTCAATTATATCAACGTAGCGCCGATTTTTTCCTTGGTGTGCCATTTAATATCGCTTCTTACGCACTTCTAACAATGATGGTCGCTCAAGTCACAGGATATAAATTGGGAGAATTTGTCTGGACTGGAGCAGATATACACTTATATTTGAATCATCTTGAACAAGCCAAATTACAAATTTCAAGAGAGAACGATATCCGACCGTCGCCAAAAATGAAAATAAATCCTGAGGTAAAAAATATATTTAATTTCAAATATTCGGATTTTGAAGTCGTAGATTATAATCCTCTCGATGCAATCAAAGCGACTATCGCCGTATAAACATATGATATTATCAATCATTTCAGCCATCGGAAAAAACAACGAAATCGGCAGGAAAAATGCCCTTCTTTGGGATTTGCCTCGCGACATGAAGCATTTCAGGGAAACAACCCGTGACCACACGGTAATAATGGGACAGAAAACTTTTGAGTCTATCGGCCGACCTCTTCCAAATCGACGAAACATCGTAATCACCCTAAATAAAGATTTCCGAGCTGAGGGAATTGAAATCGTCTATTCACCGGAAGAACTTAATGAATTATTAAAAAAATCTGAAAACCAAAACGAAGAGGCATTCATTATAGGCGGAGGACAAATATATAAATTGTTTATTGATAAAGCCGATAAACTTTATATTACTCACGTTGACGTGGAATTCCCCGATGCAGATACATTTTTCCCCATTATAGATATGACTAAATGGAAAAAAACTAAAAGCGAAAAATATCTTACTGATCCATTCAATAAATACAATCTTGAATTTGCGGTATATGAAAAAAAATAAACCCTGATCGGGGTTTATTTTTTATTTAATTTTTCGATTATCTTATCGATTTTTTTGTACATTTCTTCTTTCTCCCCTTCATTGACTATCGTCCAGTCAGCGCGAGCAATCGGTCCGGCTTGATGAAGATTCTCTATTTGGGCATAATCTCTCGATACAACATCCTCCTTCGATAGCGGACGAATGGGACGATTGCTCATTCTCTTTATCCGTATTTCCGGCGAAGCATAGACGGCAAGAGTTTTAAATGAGTCCCCATACTCTTTTTTCATTTCCAAATATTCTTCCCAACTATATAAACTTTCAATTATGACACTGGAATTTTTATATAATTCTTTTATTTTTGGCAAACTTAAAATTGCATAAGAGCCCATCCCTAATTCTTTTCGAATTCTTTCTCTTGTCATTCTTTCATTGGCTTCATTTATTTGAAGGTTTACTCTTTTCATCTCATCGAAAGTGACATCACCAAAATAAACTCTTGGCCAATTTGTTTTTTTAAGTAAATATTCAATTACTTCCGTCTTCCCAGCTCCCGGCAAACCAACAACCGCTAAAATTATTTTAGACATATTATTTTTGATCTCCGTAAGTCATCATATCATTATTTAGTAATTCGTATTTGACTCCAGCCTCCATAAATATTTCCTTACTACGAGTTCCGGCATGATAATCTTTCTCTGCTACCACCCTCTTGATTCCGGCATTTATCAACAGTTTTGCACAGGTGTAACACGGGGTCATCATGCAATACAGGGTAGCTCCTTCAGTGCTGATACCCATCCTCGCCGCTTGAGCAATGGCATTCTCTTCATTGTGACTTGTTCTAATGCAATGTCTCGATTGTGTCCCATCTTCATAAGTAACAGTGTTCATTTCGTGCCCTATATCATCACAGCTCCTGCATCCAGCAGGAGCACCAACATAGCCGGTTGAAATTATATGTTTATCCTTAACAAGAACACATCCTGTTCGTCCCCTATCACAAGTTGCTCGAGCTCCTACGGCATGCATTATTCCAATAAAGTATTCATCCCAAGATGGACGCACATAAGATACCTCACTTGGTTTTGCAATTGGGGTAATTTTTTTTGTTTGTTTTTTCATAACCATTATTATAACTTGTTATAAAAAAATTACCTAATAATTATAAACCCTTATAATTAAGTGTATATTTGTATTTTTCACTTTGCCATTATACTAAATTTTTATTATTTAATAGGATTATTATTTACCGGGACAGATCGTATCTGAATCGAAGTTGCATTGACACTACCATCGGAATTGGCTGTACCAACTACTATAACTTGATTACCGGTAGAAACATCGGTTGCTGTACCACTGACAGTTTTTTCAACTGTGGTCGTCGGAGAATAGAATACAATTTTTGACCCGCTTTGTGTTTGCATCGCTCCACCATTGTTACCGCCAAGCTGGACGGTTAAACTTTTATCATCTTTAGAAATAACTTGTCCAGAGACAAAACCTCCACTGTTTGCTACTCCACGCATCATTCCATTGCCAGTTCTTGAAGTTCCATTTTGATTGAAACCATTTGGAATGTTAGCAGCAAAACTACTAGAAGAACTTTTCGAATTAGCATATTTCATTCCCCCCAAAAAACTAAGACCTGCGATAACTAAAACGATAACTATAGCTCCAATAATTTTTTGATTTTTCATATAATTTTAAATACTTTTATTAACTAATAATTTTTACTCATACCTTAACGCCTCGATCGGGTTAAGTTTTGATGCACGCTGGGCAGGATAATATCCAAAAACAATTCCAATGAGAGCTGACACTCCAAATGCCAAAAATACGGATGACAAAGACACCTGTGCTTGTAATATTCCTAGAACCGTCACTCCTAAGGATATTCCCCATCCCAGCAGTACACCAATTACTCCACCAATGAAAGTTAACACAACAGCTTCAATCAAAAACTGACGATTGATATCTCTGCGTTTAGCACCGATTGCTTTACGTAAACCAATTTCACGAGTTCGCTCTGTAACAGTGGTCAACATCATATTCATAATCCCTATACCTCCAACAACAAGTGAAATCCCAGCCACTGCAGCAAGCAGTGTTGTAAAAGTTCCCGTTACCGAAGAAGCAGTAGAAATAATATCCGCTTGGTTCATTGTAGAAAAATCTGCTGATGCTCCGTCTAAATTGTGTCTAGTTAAAAGGGTAGAAGTTATATCGGCTTGAACCGTAGCTGTAGCCTCCGCACTTACTGCTGATACACTAATTGAAGTCACATATTGATCACCTGAGAAGTAACGCTGTGCAGTCGTCAATGGGATATAAATCATATCATCAGGATTTTGAAAACCTGAACCGCCCTTAGTTTTTGTTAAACCGATTATTTTAAATTGTATCCCTTTTATTCTGATTATCTGCCCGATTACATCGGCTCCTTCTCCAAAAAGGTCAGCCTGAACTGTCGGACCGATGACAGCAACTTTTGCTCCACTTGAATTCTGTTGATCTGAAATAAAATCCCCTTGGTCTATTTGCAAATTTCGAACCGTTGGATAACTTGAAGTAACTCCATCAATTGTTGTGTTTGTATTTGTTCCTTTTGCAGTTACTTGATAACGGCCAGATACTTCTGGAGCAACAGCTTCAACAGAATTAAGCGAGGTAAGAGCATTGGCGTCTTCTATCGTTAGAGTTTTTGCTGAACCACGTCCTTGGTTTACTTGCTGTCCTACGCCTCGTGGAGCTCCCGGCGAAACAACTATCAAATTTGCTCCAATTGATTGAATTGAAGAGGAAATAGAATTTTGAGCACCAGTCCCAATAGCAGTCATAGCGATGACAGATGCAATACCGATAACAATTCCGAGCATAGTTAAACCAGAGCGAACTTTATTCCCTCTCAATGCCATAAATGTTTCTTGTAATATATCTTTTGTTTTCATTTTAAATATTTTTAATGACCTTTTTAG
>Ga0182021_10006059_pt1 | contig 14351 bp, 11 predicted proteins | sample 612E3MmetaG_FD_120493 | JGI IMG/M metagenome (GOLD analysis project Ga0182021, IMG submission 120493) | Permafrost microbial communities from Stordalen Mire, Sweden - 612E3M metaG (Illumina Assembly) | ecosystem: Environmental > Terrestrial > Soil > Wetlands > Permafrost | place: Sweden... | reverse complement strand
TGGTGCAGTTCGGGCCCGGGGTGATGAACCCCTTCCATCCGCGCTTCTTGCGTTGCACCTCGATGAGGCCAGCGTGGTCCCAGTTCACGCCGGGCAGAAAGATCGGCACGTCCGGCTCGTAGCGAAACGCGCTGGCGGTCGAAATCACGGGCACAGTGGCCGCACACCTGGGCTCCAGTTCGCGCGCCACGTCCGCCTCGACAGCGGAGAACACCAGACGCACACCCTCGGTCGTCATGGTCGATGAATCCTCCACCTTGAGACCAGCCATCTCGGCCGGAAGAGGCTCGGTGCAGAACCACCTCGATGCTCCCTTGTCGTCCTTGACGGCTGCGGCCATGGTCCTGCCGGCCGAGCGGCTGGATGCCGCGACCTTGACGACCTGGAGCATCGGATGCCCGGCCAGCGAAACCAGGAATTCCTGGCCCGCCAGTCCAGTGGCACCAACTACGGCGACGGGAATGCGTGACATATGAAGATAACCTCCGGGCGGGGAAATGTAGCAGACCGGACGCGGCTTCCAAATCCGTTGTTTCGCTGCAATGGGAACCCTCAAAGGGTTCGCTCCGCCCGCAAGACTCGCCGGCTCCCCACGCGATCGACTTCGCGTCCCCGTGGCGGGTTCCTGGTACACTCAAGTCCTCTTTTCAAGGCTGAACCTAATGCCTTGCGTCCGCCCGTGGCTTTTGGGCTGCACTACGTTCAGAGAAACCCCCATGTCTAGTTCGACGTTGCGATTGGCTGGTATTCCCAATGAGGCGAATCCTCTTGGAGTGGTTCGGCTCTGCTTCGTGCTCGGGCTCTTCACTGCGGCTTGCCAACAAACAGGCAGCCCCGCGCGAGATGCCGCGGTAGCCGGCGGAGGACAGACCAGTTCCAGCAGCGCGCAAAGCGGCGGATCGTCAAGCACAGGCGGCCAGACCCCGACTGGAGGCACGCGGAGTTCCGGCGGCGTGAGCAGCACTGCGAGCTCTGCTGTACCCGATGCTGCCGTCAGTGGTGGAAGCGGCCCAGGCGGTGCGGGCGGCGTGAGCGATGCTGCTGCCGCAGGAGCCTCGGGCGGGGCCGCTGGTGGCGTCACAGCAAGCGGCGGTGTCACGACAAGCGGCGGCGCCTCGGTAACCGGCGGTGTCACAGCAAACGGCGGCGCCTCGATAGTCGGCGGCACGCCGGGCCAGGCTGGGTCGAGCGGAACCGGAACCACAGTCGACGCCGGGATGGCGGGCCGGGGTGGCGGTGGCGGCAGCGGAGGCGTGACCACGACAGCTGGCACCAGCGCCGGGGGCTCGGGCGGTCGAGGCGGCTCCGGCGGCGCGACAGGCGGCGCGATAGGCGGCTCGGGGGGCAGCGCAAGCGCACCCGACGCGGGAGCGGCAGGCCAGGGCGGGGGCGATGCCGGCAGCCTCGCGTCCGACTCATTGGCGGTGCGCTTTGCCAACATGATACTCAGCAAGTGGCCTGATCCAGCGAACATCACCACGCAAGCCGGCTTCGAATACAACCACGGCATCGTGTTGCGAGGAATGGAGCAGGTCTTTCGCCACACCGGGGATTCTCGCTATCTGGCGTACATCCAGAAGTACATCGACGAGAACATGACCGCCAGTGGCGTCATCAACCTCGGGACAACCTTCTCCGCCTTCGACAACATGCAACCGTCGGTATTGCTGCCCTTCCTGTACCAACAAACTGGGTTGGCGAAGTACCAGACCGCGGCGGACGCGGTTCGGGCTTTCTACGACAAGATTCCTACCAATGCCGACGGAGGCTACTGGCACAAGCAGTCGTATCCCAACCAGATGTGGCTCGACAGCATCTACATGGGCGAACCTTTCCTTGCGCGCTACGGGGCTGTGTTTGGCACCTGCGGCACTTTCTGCGGCGCCACCGTTGTCAAACAAACGACTCTCATCGCCCAACACACTCTGGACACAGCGACGGGCCTCTACTACCACGCGTGGTGGGACAGCAATCCCGCCAGCACAAAGCCCGCGTGGGCGGATGCCAACGGCCGGTCAGCCGTCATCTGGGGCCGGGCCATGGGATGGTATGCGATGGCCCTGGTCGACATGCTGGGTGATCTGCCTGCCGATCAGACGGGGCGCAGTGACATGCTCTCTGCTCTCGCCGGCTTGGCGGCCGGGCTCAAGACCACGCAGGACGCGACGACCGGGCTTTGGTACCAGGTCATGGATCAGGGGAGCAAGACTGACAACTGGACCGAAACCTCGGCCAGCGGAATGTTCGTCTACGCGCTGAAGGTCGCGGTCAACCGCGGATACATCGATTCCAGCTATCTTTCGGTGGCCAACAAGGGCTGGCAGGGGCTTCAAACCAAGGTCACCACCGATGCCTCTGGGTTGCCGACCATCACCGGTGCTGTCCAAGGCATGAGCGTGCAGACCAGCTACTCTGGCTACGTCAGCCAGAGCAGGCTCTCGAACTCCGCCCATGGGTTGTGCGCCATCTTGCTCGCGGCGGCCGAAATGGAAGTCCGCTGAGCCAGGCTGGGGAGGCCCCGTGCATAGATCGACAACCCGAGATTTTTTCTGCTGGCTGCTCACAATCAGCGCAGCCGCTTGCACGCAGTCGAACAACCCCAGTCTGGACTCAGCCGCGGCCGGCGGCTCTGCTGGTGACAGTGGCACGACAAGTCTGGCGAGCGGCGGCAGTGGCGGCGCGACCGAAACCGGCGGCGTCCCCGGCACCGGCGGGACCGCGGCCGATGCGGCGGTCGCGGGCCAGTCCGGGTCCGGCGGCACAGGGGCCGCCGCTGATGCGGGCATTGCCGACCAGACCGGGGACGACGGAGGTGCCAGCCTGGCAGCCGATTCGCTGGCCGTGCGTTTCGCCAACATGGTGCTCAGCCACTGGCCTGATCCTGCGGGGATCTGGACATCCAAGGGCTTTGAGTACAACCACGGCATCGTGTTGCGGGGAATAGAGCAGGTCTTTCGCCGAACTGGGGACGCCCGCTACCTGGCGTACATCAAGAAGTACGTCGACGAAAACGTGAACGACAGTGGCGTCGTCAACATCGCCGCCACTCACAGCTTCGACATCATTCAACCGTCGGTGTTGCTGCCCTTCTTGTACCAGCAGACCGGATTGGCCAAGTACCAGACCGCGGCAGACAACATTCGAGCCCGCTACGACACCATCCCGCGCAACCCCGACAAGGGCTTCTGGCACAAAGACATCTATCCCAATCAGATGTGGCTCGACAGCATCTACATGGGAGAGACTTTCCTGGCCCGCTACGGGGCCGTGTTCGGCACCTGCGGCAGCTTCTGTGGCGATACGGTAGTCGAGCAGAGCCTTCTGATTGCCCAACACACTCTCGATGCGCCGACTGGCCTCTACGTCCACGCCTGGGACGACAGCGCTGCTGGCCAGAAGGTCGCCTGGGCCGATCCCACGACCGGGCGATCGCCGTCGATCTGGGGACGCGCCGTCGGCTGGTACGCGATGGCCTTGGTGGACACGCTGGCGGACCTACCCGCTGATCAAGCGGGTCGCAGCGACATGCTCGCCATCCTGACCAGTTTGGCAGCCGGGCTGAAGGCCACCCAAGATCCGAGTACCGGGCTCTGGTACCAGGTCCTGGATCAGGGAAGCCAGAGCGACGACTGGCTCGAAAGCTCGGCCACTGGGATCTTCGTCTACACCCTGAAGGTCGCGGTCAACCGCGGCTACCTGGATTCGAGCTACCTATCGGTTGCCGAAAGCGGGTGGAAGGGGCTGCAGACCAAGGTAACCACGGATGCTACCGCCGGGCTGATTACCATCACGGACGCGGTCGAGGGCATGGGCGTTGAAGCCAGCTACGCCGGGTACGTTGGCCACAAGACCCTGTCGAACTCGCCGCACGGGCTGTGCGCCATCCTGCTCGCCGCGAGCGAGATGGAAACGCGCTGACGACGGTGCATACACGGAGGAAGAAAATGTCGAAGCTACTGGCCTTTTTCAGCTTGTCGGTATCCGTTGGCCTATTCGGCTGCGGCGCCGATTCACGGCCCACGACCGCCGATGATGGCCGCGGCCACGGTGCCTCCTACGCCTGTGGAACCGAACAGAACCCGGTCACGTTCGTGCTCAAGGACGTGGCGCCCGCGGCAGGCACATCGGTCGCGAACCAGAGCATCGTCCAGCAGTTCACGCTCCTGGATCCGCCGTTCGTGCTAACCAACGGACTGACCTTCAGTTTTCCGCCCAACCACACAGCCGGCACGCCGAGGCCCCTGCCGCTGCAGATTGCCGTCGACATGAGCGCAAAGGACCACGTCTACAGCACGACTGTTGACTCCTGGTCCACGGCCCCGGGCCATGTCGAGATGGGCGAGCGGGCGACGCACCTCAACGCCAACGGCTGTGCCTTTGTCTTCCCCTCGCCGCTCTTCTCGTATGACGTGACCAGCCCCTGAGCGCGGCAAACTCGATCGACTCTACGGACTTGCCGCTGGCAGGTGATGGGCTTCGGCAAAGGCAGTGGCCACGAACACGACCGCCACGGGATCCGCATGAACACAACGCCAGAGGGGGTCACGGGCCAGCACGGAAATGGCGCGCACCAGGGCGCCGCGCTCGATAAGTAAGGCGGGCATCTCGTCGGGCCGGGCAGGGTCGATTCCGAGTGGCGCTGCCCAGCCGACGTCGCCGTGCCAGAGAGCCCGGATCCCTGCCAGGTAGCGTTCGAACGTCTCGGGCGAGTTGACCTCGAGGCGTGGGTCCATGAACTGCTTGCGGCGCTCGCCGGTGTGAGCCATGCAGACCGCCGCCTGCCCGAGATTGAAGGCTGCGATCCGCTCCGGCGTGTCCTTGCCGCTCAGGAATTCGCACGCCTCGTGGGCATACCAGTGCGGGCGCTCGCCGAGGCCGATGGTGCGTCCCTCGCCGGCCCAGGAGTAGAGCCCGCCTGAAAGCGTGGCGATAGCCAACAGGCCAATCCCGACCAGCACGAGAAGCTCCATGTTCCGGGCGGGCCGAGAAGTCTTCCGGACAGACCGTCGCGAACGCCGGCCACGCAGCGGCGCCGGCTGTGCGGGAACAAGGAGGTGTGCTTCTTCGACGTTCCAAACGGTGACCACCGCCGCGACCAGCGCGAAGAGGGCACTGTTTCGCGTGGCCTGCCAACCAAGGTAGGCAAAGGCCACGAACAGCAAGCTGCGAAAGAGACGCAACCCGACGCGGCGAAAGAGCAAAGCAAAGCTGGCCGCACCCAGGGCGAGGAGCAGCAAGAAGCCCAGCAGGTAGGGGTTGTTCACCCCGGCTCGTGCGATGAAGTCACCGATGCTCTTGAGCTCGCCAATGTTGGCCCGGTAGACCCCCGTGCTGCCGAGCTTGTGAAACTGCTCGAGGGGAAGCTGAAAGGCGCCCCAGCCATAAGGGTTGAGCATGCAGACGCCGATGGTTGCGCCGCTGGCCAGAAGGAATGTCCGCAGGGGTGGGTGCGGGGCCGCAGCGGGAACGCGCCGGACGCGGTCGAAGATCCTCTCTGCGGCAAAGGCTGCGAGAACGAAGAGGCCAAGAACGAAGAAGCCGTGACTGTTCACCCAGACCAGCTCGATGACCGGAAGCAGCCAGAGAAGCCTCGGCCGCTCGGGCGCACGCGCCAGCACCGCGAGAAAGGCGGCGAGGAAGAGCAGCGAAAACAGCTCGGGCCGCTCGCACAGCCGCCCCGAGAAAACGACCACGGCAGGAAGCCAGACAGCGCACGCTGGCCAAACCCGACTCCCGGGTCGGCGGGCGGCGAGCGCCAGAGCGACAGTCGCGGTTCCCACCAATGCCTTGAGCAGAACCAAGGCTGGAACGCCGCCGCCGCGATAGAGAAGCGCAACGATGATCTGGAAGAACCAGTAGACGTCAATCCAGGGACGGCCCGCGTTGGTGTAGGTGAAGACGTCGACGCGCGGGACCGCGCCGCGTTCGAGGATGAGCCGTCCGGCACCGAGGTGCCACCAGACATCGAAGTCCCCCATCCGGAAGCAGCCGAGCAGAAAGGTGAGGAGGAGCAGCCCTGCCACGAGGGCGAAAGACCAGGCGTCGCGCTTGGATGCCGGCGCTGCGGCGGCCTTCACGCGCGTCTCCGCCGGCCTTCGAGCCGGATGCGCAACAGGACCCAGAGGGCGCGCAGTCCATCCCGCGCCCGCACCTTCTTGCCCTCGCGGAAGGTGCGCGGGACATAGTGGACCGGGACTTCATGGATGGTGTATCCGGCCTGCAACAAGCGGCCGGTCAGCTCCGGATCGAAATCGAAACCGTCGGCGGTAAGCGTGACCCCGTCGAGAGCGGCACGGCGGAAGGATTTGAATCCGGTGGGCTCGTCGGTGATCCTGCTACCAAACAGCAAGTTGGTGAAGGCGCTGAGCATCCGGCCGCCAACGTAGTAGTGGCGGTAGATACAGATCGCGTCGGAGCCGAGCAGGCGCGAGCCAAAGACAGCGAAGACGTCCGGATCGGCATAGGGCGCGAGCAAACGCATGTAGTCTGCCGGATCCCATTCCAGGTCGGCGTCCTGAACAAGAACAATCTCGCCGCGTGCCTCCGCCAGGCCGGCGCGCATGGCAGCGCCCTTGCCGCGATTGCCTGCAAGGGTGATCAGCTTTGCGCGTTCACAATGACGGGCCACGAAGCTTGCCGCCGCGGCGTTGGAACCATCGCCCGAGCCATCGTCCACGAGGACGAGTTCGCTCTCCATCCCCGGAGGCATCGCTGCAACGTTCGCCCGTTCGAGCAGGACGGGAAGCGTGCGCTCTTCATCGTGGAATGGAACGATGATTGAAACGAGCATCGATTTCGGCCCCCATTTCCCGATTGGCCGACTGCAAGCCTACGACGGCAGGTTGCCACGCTGGCGCATGGCCTCGTAGAGCAGAATTGCCCCGGCGGCCGAGGCATTGAGCGAGGAGATCTGCCCGCGCTGAGGAATCTGCACGACGCCGGCACAGCGACGCGCCACTGCCTCGCGCAGGCCGCGGTCCTCTGCACCCACCACCAAACCCGTGGGGCCGACCAGCTCAGCCTGAGCCAAGGGCACGCCCCGCTCGGCAGCCGCGCCCCATACCCGCACGCCTTGCGATCCAAGCCAATCGATGGTGCCGAGCAGGTTGCGAACCCGCGCGATGCGCATGCGCTCGCTGGCGCCGGCCGAGGCCTTGACCACCGCACCGGTCACCGGCGCTGCGTGCTTGTCAGGAATGATCACCCCATGCGCGCCCAGCACCTCCGCGCTGCGAACCAGGGCGCCGAAGTTCTGCGGGTCGGTGATGCAATCGAGCAGCAAGAGCAGCGGCGCCTCCGAGGCTGCCTGCGCCGCGGCCAGCATGTCCGCGATGAGGGCATAGCGGTATTCGCCCACAATGGCCACGATTCCTTGATGGGCCGGCGCTCCGGCCAGCCCAGCCACCAGGGCGCGAGGTCGTATCTCGACCGCAATCCCGCGATCCTTGGCCGCAGCAACCGCCACTTCGATCTCGCGCGAACGATGTCCCTCGGCCAGGTACACGACCGCCACCTCGCGCGGCCGCGCCCGGCACAGTTCCTCGACCGGCCGGACACCGAACACCACGCGCGACGATCGTTTCTCTGCCACGCGCCTACTTTCCGGCCGCTGCGACCTCGGCGACCACGGCGGCAAATGCGGCTGCCGGGTTCGCGGCGTCGCGGATGGGCCGGCCCACCACCAGGTAGTCTGCGCCGGCGGCGATGGCCGAGGCCGGCGTGGCCACGCGCTTTTGGTCACCGACATCAGCGCCAGCCGGCCGCACCCCGGGCACCACCAGCAGCAGCGACGGACACGCCTGGCGCACATCAGCCACTTCCTGCGGCGAGCACACCACGCCGGCAATTCCGGCCTGGCTCGCCAGTTGCGCCCGCCGCACCACGGCCTCACGCATGCTGCCGGCAATACCGTCAGCGCGCAGATCGTCCTCCGCCAGGCTGGTGAGCACGGTCACGCCCAGCAGCTTGGCCCGCCCCTGCGCCGCCTGCGCCGCGCGCTTCATCATGGCCAGGCCGCCCGCGGTGTGCAGGGTCAGCAACTCGGCGCCTAGGGCCATGGCCGAAGACACGGCACGCGCCACGGTTTCAGGAATGTCGTGCAACTTGAGATCGAGAAAGACCCTGCCGCCCCGGCTGCGCACCGCCTCGACCGCGCGCACGCCCTCGGCGACGAAAAGCTCCAGGCCCACCTTGTAGAAAGCGGGCTGGCCCTCGAGCCGGTCGAGGAAATCCCCGGCCGACTTCAGATCAGGCACGTCGAGCGCGACGATCACGCGCTCGCGCGCAGGGATCGCGCCGACGCTCACGTCCGCCCCCCTGCCCGCTCGCGCTCCACCTTCTCCGCCACCACCCGCACGACGTCCTCGATCTTCACCTTCACGACTTCGGGCGACCGCCGCGCCTTGAGCTCGACCACGCCCTCGGCCACGCCCTTCTTGCCCACGGTGATCCGGTACGGCATCCCGATGAGATCCGCATCCTTGAACTTCACTCCCGGTCGCTCGTCGCGATCGTCGAACAGCACGTCCACGCCCGCCTGCTGCAATTCGTCGTGCAGGCGTTCGGCCACCGCGGTCACCTGCGCGTCGCCAACTTGCAGGGAAAGCAGGCTGACCTCGAAGGGCGCGATGGGCACCGGCCAGATGATACCGTCGGCGTCGTGGTTCTGCTCGATGGCCGCGGCCGCGATGCGGGTCACGCCGATGCCGTAGCAACCCATGACCATCGGCTTCTCTTTGCCGTCGGTGTCGAGGAAGTTGCACTTCATGGGCGCCGAATACTTGGTGCCGAGGAAGAACACCTGCCCCACCTCGATGCCGCGGTAGCCGGTGAAGTGGCCGTGCTCGCAGCGCGGGCAAGCGTCGCCCAGCGCCGCCTGGCGGAAGTCGCCACACTCGCTGGGCGAGAAATCGCGCTTGGACACGACGTTGCGCAGGTGCAGGTCCGCGGCGTTCGCACCACACACGAAGAACGGCAGCGCGCACACCTCGTAATCGCAGTAGATCGGGATGCGCAGCCCCACTGGGCCAGCAAAGCCGACCGGAGCGCCGGTGACCTCCTCCACCGCCTTGTCCGCTGCCAGCACCAGATCGGTGCAGCCCAGGACGCGCTTGACCTTGACGTCGTTCGCGGCCCGATCCCCCCGCACCAGCACGGCCACCGGCTTTCCGTCGGCCAGGTAGACGAGCGTCTTCACCACATCCTGCGGTCGGCAGCCGAGGAAGCCAGTGACCTCCTCGATGGTGCGCTTGCCTGGGGTCGAGACCTTCTCGACGGCAGGAGCCTGTGCGGAGACCGCCGGCGCGGACGCAACCGGACGCGCCTTCGCCTCTTCGATATTGGCGGCGTAGTCGCACTTGTCGCAGGCCAGGATGGCGTCCTCGCCGGTCTCGGTCAGCACCTGGAACTCGTGCGACTGCGAGCCGCCGATGGCGCCGGTGTCGGCCTCGACCGCGCGGAAGGCCAGACCGCAGCGGGTGAAAATGCGCGTGTAGGCGTCGTACATGTTCTTGTACTCGCGCAGGGCATCTTCCTCGCTGGTGTGAAACGAGTAGGCATCCTTCATGATGAACTCGCGGCCGCGCATCAGGCCGGCGCGCGCGCGCAGTTCGTCGCGAAACTTGGTCTGGATCTGGAACAGATTGAGCGGCAACTGCCGATAGCTGCGCACATCGTGGCGCACCAGATCGACGATCACTTCTTCGTGCGTGGGACCGATGACGAAGTCCGCGCCCTTGCGATCCTTGAAACGAAGAAGTTGGTCGCCGTAGTGATCCCAGCGGCCGGACTCCTGCCACAACTCGCCCGGGATGACCGCAGGCAGGAACACCTCCTGCGCCCCAGCGCGGTTCATCTCCTCGCGAATAATGCGCGAAATCTTCTGCACAACGCGCCAGCCGAGCGGCAGAAAAGAATAGATGCCGGCAGCCAGCTTGCGCAGGTATCCGCCACGCACCATCAGAATGTGGGATGGCACCTCAGCCTCGGCAGGAGCCTCTTTCAGCGTCGGGATCAGGGTCTTTGAGATTCGCATCGTTGGGGTTCATAACACACGCTGGGCCGCATGCGGCAGATGTCACAGGCGCGAAGCTCGATGCGTTAGACGAATTTTTCTGTCCGAGCCCCGGCCGATCTGGGAAAATGTTGTCGTAGCTTTTGGGAATAGCTTCTCGTTCACGAAGGTTGGGAAGGCGAGGTGGCGATAGGGACATGTGGCGCCACCGAACAAGCATGAGGGAGGGAGACGATGCAGCTACGGCACATCCGTCCTGGATCCGCTGAGTGGAACGACGCAGTCGATGGGGGAAGGGAGGCAGACCTGGCCCGCCTGAGCCCCGAAGAGGTGAAGAAGCTTCGTGCGGTCTTGGCGGCCGAGGGTTCACTCGAACCGGGAACGAAGCCTCGGACCAGTCCACCGACACGAGAAAACTAGTCGACGGTCGCTGATCAGTTTCCGGCAGTCGACTCAGACCGGCGACTGTCGTAAAACCGACCCATGCGCGCATGGGTGCTCTTCGCCTTTTTGCTCGCTGGCTGTGCCAGCGGGCAGGTGCAAGCCCGCCAGGAGGGCCCTTTCCCGACTTCGCCCGGGGCGGGTGTGCCCGACGCGGGCTTGCCACGCGAGGATCGCGGGGGCGACGCAGATTTTCGGGCGGCCGCCAGCAAGGCCTTCGCGTCGGATCCAGCCACCGCGCGCGACGCTCTGCAAGCCTTCCTGGCCAGCCATCCCGACCATCGCCGACGCTCGGCTGCCCTCGCCCTTCTGGCGCGGGTTCAGATCGTGTCCGGCGATGCGTCCGGCGCCAAGGCCACCCTGGACAAGGCCGACGCAGGCGAAAGAACGCCCGATTTCGACTTCCTGCTGGGAATCGCCGCCAGCCGGCTGGGCAATGCCGTGATGGCGGTGGCGCTGCTGCGGCCGTTTCTCGCGTCCGGACCGCCCCCGGTGGGAGGACAGACCGACGCCGATGCTCCGCTCCTTCTGCATGCCGCTGCAGCCGAGGCCCTGGCCGGGACCGGGGACCCAGTGGCGGCCATCGACCAGTGGGACCAGTATCGCAGCATCGACGGGACGCGGGAGCCTGAGCGCACCTATGCTCGCCGCCGCGCCGAGGAGGTGGCCGAGAAGATTCCCGGCGAGGCGGCCGCGAGCGCCTTGAGTGTCCCGCGCTCCCCTTTCGTACGCGCCATGCTCGGGGCGCACGCGGTGGCGGCGCTGCGCGCGCGGGGAGACGAAGCCAGCGCGGTCCGGCTGGAGCAAGACATCGGAGTGGTTCGGCGCAACCTGGGGTTTGATCCGGCCCTGCAGGGCCCGGCGACCGGCGATCCGCTGCGCCTCGGACTGGCGGTTCCCCAGTCGGGCGCGCAAGCCCGTCTGGGCGAGGTGGTGCTACGCGGGGCGATGTTGGTGATGGCCGAGCCCACGCCCGCAGGCGACCCTTCTTCGTATCATCTCGTGGTACGCGATGCCGCGGCCCCGGCCGAGCGCGCCGGGAGCGCGGGCGTGGGCGCGGCGGCCTGGTCGCTGGCGCGTGAGGACTCGGTCATCGGCCTACTGGGCGCGCCTGATCCGCGCGGCATCGAACTGGCCACGCGCGACGGCGTGCCTTTCTTGCTGCTCGACGAACATGCGCCGGGCGCCCGCACCACCGCGTTCCAGCTCATCCATGCGCCCGAATCGCGTGCCATGGCGTTGGCACAGCGGGCGCTGGCTCTGGGCGCGCGGCGCTTCGTCGTGTTGGGGCCGGACAGCGCCTCGGGCAAGCGCCTGGCCGGCGCCTTCAAGAATGCCCTGGCGGCCGGCGGGGGCACACTGGTCGCGCACATCACCTACGTTGCGGGCGCCACGTCCTTCTCCGCGCAGGTGAACGAGTTGCGCAGGATTGCCTTCGATGCCCTGTTCGTGCCCGACGAGGCGGCTCGCTTGGAACTGGTGGCACCGGCCTTGGCCGTCGCCGGCATCTGGCCCCGCCGGCCGCGCATGCTGACTACGCTTTCGTCGCCGACCGCGCCGATCCCCAGCCGGCGCGAGGTGCTCTTGCTCTCCACCGCCCTGAGCCTTTCTGAGCGACTGCTCCGCAATGCCGAGCGCTACGTCCAGGGCGCCATGCTTTGCCCTGGCTACTATCCGGCCGAGGATGCGCGCAGCGGGAACTTCGTCTCGCGCTTCCGTGAAGTCTATGGCACCAACCCGACCGCCGCTGACGCCTACGGGTACGACGGCTTGTCGATCCTGCGCGGGGCGGTCGAGCGCGGCGCGCGCACCCGCGCCGATGTCTTGCGGCTGGTGGGAAGCGGGCGCTTCGAGGGAATGACCGGAGATATCCGTTTCGGCCCCGACCACGGTCGCGTGGATCTGCCTCTCGTGTATTTCGTCGACGGTGACAGCATCCGTCTTCTGAAATAGCTCGGATGTGGTAAATCCGTTCCGTGCCTGCGCGGGAAGAGTCTGATCTGCTGCGCGCCATCGAGCGCGGTCAGATCGCGCCCCTGTACTGCCTGCACGGCCCCGAGCGCTTTCTTGCCGACCGCTGCGTCGCGGCCCTGCGGCGCAAAATCCTTGGTGCGGCGGGAGACACGTCAGGGCTCAACTGCGAAGTCTTCGACCTGAAGGAGATTCCCCTGATCGAGGTCTTGGCGGCAGCCCGCACCTTGCCGATGTTCGCCAAGCAACGTCTGGTGATCGCCCGCGGCCTGGAGCAGGTCAAGGCCGACGCCCTGGAACCGCTGACTGCCTACGCCGCCCATCCCAATCCGAGCACCTGCCTGGTGCTCTTGGCCGAAAAAGTCGATGGCCGTTTGCGCGCCTTTCTGGCGTTGCGGCGGGCCGGATACCTGCACGAATTCGCGCGGCTCAAGGATCGCGAGTTGGGCCCGTTCATCGCCCGCGAAGCCAGCACCCGCGGCAGGACCATCGACAACGACGCGGCCGAGGCCCTGGCCAACGCGGCCGGCCCTGATCTGGGCCGCCTGATGCAAGCCCTGGAACAACTGGAGATCTACGCCGGCAAATCCGGTCGCCTCACCCGCGCCCAGGTCGAAGAGTTGGTGCCAGAATCGCGCGAGCGAAACGTCTTTGAGCTGACCAAGGCCATCGGCTCGGGCGACGCCCGGCGAGCGCTCGCCCTGGTCACCAACATGCTCCGCAACCGCGAGCCGCCCTTGCGCATCCAGGCCATGTTGCTGCGCCAGCTTCGCCAAACCTGGCGCGCCAAGGAGCTGGCCGCGGCAAACGTGCCCCGTGCCGAAATGGCCGCCGCAGTGGGGCTGCCACCATTCTTCCTCGACGACGTGCTGGTTCCCGCGCGGCGCATGTCCGTGACTGCTCTGCGCCGCAGCTTCGAACGGCTCTACCACGCCGACCGCGCATTCAAGTCGTCACGCGTGGATCCAGAAGTCCAGTTGATGCGTTTGGTCCGCCAACTGGCAGAAGAGGCATCCCCTCGGCGCTGAGGGAGGGTTTGAACGCAGGGCGTATCGTCGCAGTTGACGCGCGAACGGTAGTGGGACATCCTTGCGGCCAAATGATGCGAGGGGAGAAGACCACCTGTTCGCACCAGGCTCCCGCGTCGGGAGACTCGCCGAACCCAGGATTCGGCGAGACGCGGTGGCCGAAACACAACGGCGTTCTCGAAAAGGAAGGAAATCGCATGAAAAGTCGAGCAGACAGGTTCCTACTTAGGTCAGGTGTCTTGACCGTCGGGTTGCTGGCCGGTCTGGCCAGCGCCGCAGCCCCGCGCGCGCTGGCGGCCGAGGCTAGCCCGTCAAACAAAGCGGCCGCCGACGAAGGGCCGCTGGATCAGCCCTTCGAGATCGGGCTCTTTGGTGGCCTCCATTTCTACGACAAGCAAAGCGGGCTCGGCCGCCACGTGGACGATCCTGAAGGCCTCTCGCCTGACTTGGGCGGGGCTTTCGGTCTGCGTCTGGGCTACAACATCATTCCCTGGGTGGGCGTCGAAGCTGAGGGCATGATCTCGCCAACCCACACCCGCTGGAGCGATTCCGCCGGCGGCACACGCATGAACGTTCTCGGCTACCGCGTGCAGGTGATTGGGAACTTCATCCACACCGGCTATGTCCGGCCCTTTGCGCTCGTCGGATGGGGAGCCCTGTCGACGTTCCCGAAGAACACCAACATCGTGCCCCGAGACACCGATGACGTGTTCCACGCTGGCGTGGGCTCCAAGTTCCCGCTGATAGACAACTTCGGGCTGCGCCTCGACGGCCGTATCATGTTCCCACCCGCCGCGTTTGTGAACAACAGTAAGTACAACGAGTCGCACTTCCATGCCCCTGATTACGAAATCCTGCTGTCTGCCTACCTGGCGTTTGGCGCGACTCGGCCTACGCCG
>Ga0182021_10006058_pt1 | contig 14352 bp, 10 predicted proteins | sample 612E3MmetaG_FD_120493 | JGI IMG/M metagenome (GOLD analysis project Ga0182021, IMG submission 120493) | Permafrost microbial communities from Stordalen Mire, Sweden - 612E3M metaG (Illumina Assembly) | ecosystem: Environmental > Terrestrial > Soil > Wetlands > Permafrost | place: Sweden... | reverse complement strand
GCCACAGTTTTCCAGGGATATTTATTGATAAGTGAAAACAATTTTGCAAGATTTTTTCCCTCCGTTGCCGGAAGCTCGGTTTTTTTAATTGAAGGTAAGCCTGCGTTTGCGGATACCTATAAAAATATTCTTAATACACGGTTTGAAAATTATGGAATAAATACAGTATCAACAAAGGACAGGCTGGCTTCATTTTTCAGAGTCACGAATACCTATCTTTCAGTATTTACTGTCCTGGGAGGCTTTGGTATGATGCTGGGAGTAATTGGTTTGGGGTTTGTTCTCAGTGCCAACTATAACTTCCGTAAAAAAGAATTTGCTTTACTGATGGCGACCGGTTTTACCAAAGCCAGGATTAAGAACATAATTCTCAGGGAGCAGATTTTAATTCTCCTAGCAGGTGTATTTATCGGGATATTCACCCCGGTTATCGCTACACTTCCGTCTATCAGAAATGGCTCGGATATCCCATGGACATCAATAATAGGAATAAGTGTACTTGTGACACTTATTGGATTTTTAACTCTATTCAACTCAGTAAGAGGAATAACAGAAACCTCCTTAATAAACAGTCTCAGAAGCGAATAGCGATTATATTAATTTATTTTTTACCAACAGCAATAAGATAATGCTGGGTTCTGAAGAATATCATTCCATCAGTAATTGAAGGAGCTACCATGCTTGGATCATTCAAAGGAATTTCAGCAAGAGCTTTAAATTCATTTCCATCCTGAAAAATATATACTGTCCCTTCTTCATCAACAATATAAATTTTGCCATCAGAAGCGACAGGTGATGAATAAAAACTCTTCGTCTTGCCAAGTTTCCCGATATAAATTTCGTTTCCGGTTGAGGGATCCATGCAGGATACAATGCCATTCCACCCTACATTATACAAATGATTATGATACAGGAGCATTGTCTGAATATAAGAACCTCCCCTTGGTTTGCTCCACTTTACAAACTGGTTTGAGGTTTGCTGGTCTGAGAGTGTTATATCGCCGGTTGCATATGTGTTGACAGCTATCACCGGAGAAGTTTTTCCATGTGAACCATTTAAATAAATCATATCCTTCCCTATAATTGGCGTTGGGATAGGTATGTCACCTCCACCCGACATTCTCCAGATTTCTTTACCATCAGTAAAGTCATAGCCTCCCATGTGTTTGTACCCATTTACTACCACAAATGTTTTACCGTTGTTTTTGTAAATATTGGGCGTTGACCAGCCCGGATAATCGTCCCGTGTGGTCTTCCACAGCTCTTTCCCGGTTTTGACATCGAATGCCGCGAGAAATGAATTTTCAAGTACATCACATTGGATTATTACCACACCATTATATATTATCGGAGAACTGGCAAATTCCCATTGGGCATTTTTCATCGTAAAAAACACTGATTTTAATGTGCCGAAATTCTTCTCCCATTGCAGATTTCCTTTCATATCATAGCAATAGAGGCCTTCTGAACCAAAAAAAGCCACAACGTACTTTCCATCAGTCGCGCCAGATTCATTTGCATGAGTTGATTTTGGGGGACGTTTCATTGCCGGAATACCAGTGTGAGCAGTCTTTTCCCAAAGTGTTTTTCCACTATTCTTATCGATGCATATTAACTTCCATGCGTGTTCAGAAGAATCTGTCACAGATATTACGTTTATCATAGAGCCAGGATTGAATCCTGCAGTATCAGACTTGCTAACAGCTGTGGAAATAAACAGTCTGTTATCCCATATCACCGGGCTGGATGAGCCTAATCCGGGTATTTCAATCTTCCATCTAATATTGGTCATTTTGGCCGGATCAAACGATTCAGGAAGGTTGGCATTATCAAGAACACCTGATGACATATAACCACGATATCCGGGCCATTGACGTTCGGGGTCTTGACCGGATATTTTAAACATCCGGTAGCCAAATAAAAGAAGAAACAATAGAATTAAGTGTTTAAGCTTCATGAGATAATCTTTAAATATTGAGATAAAGATAATGATGCATAGAAACTTAAATATGAGTGTTGTAATATTTTTTTTATCTCGCTTCTATTCCTAAAGAAATTTACAATCAAATTCTGACTATTTTAACAAAATGGTCAGATTGATTGTTATATTTGCATCTTTTTAATGAAATGGATAAAACGGAGTCAGTTTTTGATAAGACCAATAAGGTGCAACAGATAATAGATGTTGCTCAAAAGCGGTTCGGAGTTTACGGACTGGAGAAGACATCGATGCGGGAGCTTGCAGAGGATCTTAATCTGTCAAAAGCTTCTTTATACTACTATTTTCCCGATAAAGAGAGTATCTACAAAGCTGTTTTTGAGAAGGAGCAGGATGAGTTCATTGGAAAAATATCAGAAAGAATATTAAATATCGAGGAGCCGGAACTATTACTTAGGGAATATGCCGTTACACGTCTCTCCTATTTCCGCACATTATTGAATTTAAGCAGATTAAGACTCGAAGCTTATTCTGATCTTAAACCTGTATTTAAAGAATCAATTATTCTTTTCAAAGAAAAGGAGAAGGAGATTATTGTTAAAATATTTGAGAAAGGTATCACAAAAAGCATTTTCTATATTAATGATACTTACAATACTGCTTCACTTTTTCTTGATCTGCTGAAAGGATTGAGAATTTCCGTTGTAAATGACAAAAAAACTTTAATTATTGAACAGGAAGAATTTGACAGACTTCTTGAAAAAACAATGAATTTTACAGATATTTTTATTAAAGGGTTGAAAACGAAATAAACTATATTAAAATTACTTAAGGCAAAAATAAATTCAAATCAATTATATGAAATCAGAATCAAAAAACAACAAGCTCAGAGTTTACATTCCACTCGCAATTGTAATAATTATTGTGCTGGCAGGCGCATGGTACTGGTACAGAGATTATTCACTTTATATTACAACTGATGATGCACATGTCGATGCTGATATTGTAAGTGTCAGCTCGAAAATAATCGGAAGAATATCTTCTATCAATGCTAATGAAGGAGATATCATAAAGCAAGGAACTCTCCTTGCAGACCTTGATAGCTCGGATTTTATTGCACAACGAAATCAGGCCATAGCAGTCAGGGCTCAGGCTCTTGCTAACTTGTCTCAATCCGAGGTAAAATTTAGTTCTGATCAGGAGAGCATTAAGGTTCTTGAGATAAACCTTGAGCGGGCCACTGAAGATTTAACGAGAGCTAAAAACCAATCAGAGGGAGGTGTAATTACAGCCGAGCAATTCGATCATATAAAGAAAGCATATGAAACAGCGGTTGCTCAGCTTGATGCAGCCAAAGCACAATTAAATGTTTCGAAATCGATGATATCAAGTGCATCAGCAGCTGTGGAAACTGCGACTTCGCAAATAAAAGTGCTAGACACTCAGCTTAAGAATACCAAGTTATATGCACCTGCAGATGGGATTGTCGCTAAAAGATGGCTGCTTCCGGGTGATATTGTCCAGCCAAGCCAATCAGTTTTCACTTTGACTATAAGCAAGAATCTATGGGTTGTCGCATTTCTTGAGGAGACAAAAATTTCAGAAATTCATCCAGGACAAAGTGTCAGATTCACTATAGATGCATTTCCGGGAATCAGATTTACAGGTAAAGTATTTCTGGTTGGTTCAAGCACTGCATCTGTTTTTTCATTAATTCCGGCAAATAATGCTTCAGGAAACTTTACGAAAGTTACGCAGCGTATTCCGATCAGGATTTCCATTGATAGTTCCGATAGTAAGAAAGAAATCTCTTCATTAAATATTTTATCAGGAATGTCGGCTATTGTCAAGATTATTAAGAAATAGCGATGGATAGAAGGATAACACCATCTCACCGAATCAGAAGTCTGGTTAGGAACAGCAATTCAGCTTTTCATCCGAAACACCTCTCTTACAAATGGTTTTTGCTTGCCAATGTTATGTTGGGGACATTCATGGCTGTTCTTGATGCCACCATTGTGAATGTCGGTTTGCCCAAAATAATGGCATCATTTGGAGTGGGTCTGGATAAAATTGAGTGGGTAATAACTGCTTACATGCTGGCAATGGCGGTGGCCCTTCCTACTTCCGGATGGCTGGCTGACAAATTTGGTTATAAAAGGTTATATTTCATAGGATTGTTTCTTTTTACATTAGGGTCAATGTTATGTGGAAGGTCATCGGATGAAAACATGCTGATCGTATCAAGAGTGATCCAGGGATTAGGAGCCGGTACGATCCAGCCACTTGGTATGGCCATAATTACGCGAGAATTTCCGCCAAATCAACGTGGTATTGCTCTTGGCTTCTGGGGTATTTCTGCTGCTGCATCTGTTTCATTCGGGCCGCTTATCGGAGGTTTTCTGATCGACCGGTTTAGCTGGCCTCTGATATTCGATGTAAACATACCCATAGGCATATTAGCTATGATACTCACTATTATTATTCAGAGTGAGTATATTAACCGGAAAGCAAGAAAATTTGACGTTGTTGGTTTCATATCAGTCACAATATTTCTACCGCTGACACTTTATACATTATCTCAGGGAAATACAGCTACTAACTCAGAAGGATGGCATGCTCCTTTCATACTTGGATTTGCCGCAGTTGCCTTGATTGCTCTGGCGGTTTTTATAACCGCAGAATTGACCGTCGATGAACCGCTCCTGGACCTGAGGCTTCTTCTGAATCATAACTTCGGGATTGCTAACATAATCCTCGTTATTTTCAGTCTCGGGATGTTCGGAAGTACATTTTTGTTACCGATATATCTTCAGAATTCATTGGGTTATACTGCTCTTCAGGCCGGCTCTGTATTCCTGCCTGTTGGGATAATACAGGGAATAACGGCCCCGATTTCCGGAAGGATTTCGGACAAAATAAACCCAAAACTGCCACTTTTTATCGGAGTCATTCTGTTTTCCTTCAGTTTCTATCTTAATTCCAACCTTTCATGGCTGACAGAACTGAGATATATAATGTTGTCTCTTTATCTTCGCGGATTTGCCATGGGATTAATGTTTACTGCACTTTCCACGGTTTCATTATCGGAAATACCACGTGAAAAAATGGCGCAGGCATCAGCCATTACAAATTCTATCAGGCAGCTTGGGGGAAGTCTGGGTGTTGCTCTCTTAGCTACACTTTTATCTTCAAGAGTCAGTTATCACGCACAGATATTTGGTGGTGCAGTAAAACCTAATTCTGAAGTTTATCAGCAGACTATTAATAAAATGAAATACCATCTTCAATATGATGCCGGCAGTTCATCGACAAATGCAACAAAACTGAGCCAAACACTTCTCCTTTCAAATCTTAACAAACAAGCTTATATTCAGGGTATCAATGATGATTTTCTTATCGCTGGAATTATAACTCTTATCGGAGGAATCCCAATAATATTTCTTCATACTAAAAAAACAAAAATTCAAAACCTTCCACCAAATGAATAATCGTAAAATTCACAGATCTATCTTTCCATTAATATTTTTGTTCATTTTTATAAATAACATAATTAATGGACAGACTGCTTTTGTTAATAACATGCAAACGGTCACTGATTCTTTATCACTTAAAACGATAATAAGTTTGATAATTGCCAATCACCCATCTGTTAAAACTGCAGAGGAGGCTATAAACAATGCCAATGCAAGAATCGGGCTGGCAAAAACAGGCTATTACCCTCAAGTGGATCTGTCAGCAAATTATTCAAATCTGCAACCTGTAATAAAGATCACAATTCCATCAATGGGGACTTTTCAGCTTTATCCGGAAAACAATTATTCAGCCACTATAAATTACAAACAGCTTGTGTACGATTTTGGTCGCACACGACAGAATATTGAATTTGAGAATGGGAACAGGGCTCTAAGCGAACAGACACTTGAACAGGTGAAACAAAAATTATCAATTCTGGCTGTAAATAATTATTATACACTTGCTTTTCTACAGGCGGCAATAAAAATAAAAGATGAACAGCTTGTTATATTAAATCAACATCTTAATTATGTTGAAAAAATGTTGGCAACAGGCTCAGCAACTGAATATGAGGTTCTTTCCACTAAAGTCAAAATATCGACTATCCAAAGTCAGCTGGTCGATTTAGATGCTGCCCTCGAGGCCCAACAAGCCTCATTGAACTCACTGATTGGCACTGATCAGACTGCTCATCCTGTTGTGAAAACCGAACTTTCAACCGACCTTCCTTTTATCCCTGCAGATTCAATAGTATCGTTTGCATATCATAACAGGGATGAGGTGCTAATTAATGAGAAAAGGGCTTCTCTTGCAGAGTTAAGATATGGTATGGTGAAGTTGCAGAATAAGCCTATGCTAAGCTTTCTGGCAGCTGGTGGAGAAAAAAACGGATATTTGCCTGATCTCAATAAGCCAATACTGAATTATGTCCTTGGTCTTGGACTAAATATCCCAATTTTCGATGGAATGAAAAATAAATACAATCTTTCTCAGGCTCAATCTGCTATAACTTCAATATCGTACGAATCTGAACTGACAAAACGAGGCATCTCGAGCGAACTTTATACAGCAGAGGCATATATGAACGCAGCTAATAAAAAAATTGGGCAGTTTGAACTTCAACTCAAACAGGCCTCAAAGGCCTATTCTCTGGCTGAAACCAGCTTTAAATCCGGAGCAATTACAAACCTCGACCTGCTTGATGCAAACACTTCTGTTTCAGAAAGTCAATTATTGCTTCTTAAAGCCAGAATTGACTATACTGCAAGTATCTATATGCTAAAAGCTGCGCTGGGAGAAAGGCTTTATTGATCCTCGGATTACAGATTTGAGATATCTTCCAGCTCCTTTTATTCTTTTTCAGTAGCAGTAGGTCAGGATACTCGTTGTGATGTATTGATATAATTCTATTTTGAAATTAAACATTCATTCAGTCCAAGATCCAGAACTGGCATTATTCCGGGTTCCAGAGATTGAAGAATCACCAGGGCTGCACCCAGAGCAGTTGCATTGCTTACTTCCGAAGTGTAAACTTTAAGATGAGGAAAAGAGCTTGCTATAAATTTACGAAAGAGATCATTTTTTGAAAAACCTCCGGTTATATAAAGACTTTTTGTATCGTCTTTTACGGGAATTACCATACCAATGGCCTCTACTGTCAGGTCGCACAATTCTATCATCAGCTGGTGATATGCTTCAACGAAATTATCAAATTCGAATAGGTCAGGTTCTTCATTCAATTCTCTGGATTTTTCTCCTTCTTTGAAGAAAACTTTCCTATCCCGGAATTTCGAATTCAACTTATTAAATAATTTCAGCTCAGGCTTAATAAGTTTAAAACTATCTTCCTGAATTTTAAAGTATTTGCTTATCTCACGGAGTGCTGTTTCATGAAAATGCCCCAGGAAGAGCCTCGAAGATTTAACAGGTCTCATGTTAATGCTCAAATAACAAAGACAATCCTGCATAAGCTGCTCAGCGGTAAGTTTTTCGGTATTGAATGGATTCATATTAATACACCATGTACCGGTTGAGACAAGAAGGAAAGAGTCTCTGTCAGAAGCAAAATATGGAGCAAGTGAAGCAGAGCTGTCATGTATTCCGATTCCGATTTTTATCTTCTTCCCTTCTATTTCCGCTTCGTTCAGGGTGCTAACAGCAACAGGCTCCGGTACCGGCAGAGATTCATCAGTAACCCACTGATGATATTTCATATTATCAAAATCCCAAAGAGCAGTATGGCAGCCAATTGAAGTATGCTCCGAATAAATTTTATCTGTCAGCAGGTAAGACAGATATTGAGGGAAATGAAGTATATGTCTTGTCTTTGAAAAGACTTCAGTCTTAGTGCTTTTAAGCCAAAGGACCTGCAATCCCGAATTGAGCATACCTAATGCAGGTGATGCTGTTCTGCGGCAAAACTCATCTCTCCCTCCATATCTTTTATAGAGCTCAAGAGGAATATTTTCATCAATAGGTTTAAGATAATTGTAAACCGGCGTCAGTATTTTTCCATTTGAATCAAGATAAACCAGCGTCGCTCCATATGTGGCAAAATTTACAGCAGTCAGGTCATATTCTTCAGATCTGATCAGTTTCAGGATTGACTTTCTGATCCATTTTTCGATCAGGTCTATATCATCACATTCAAATCCGTCATCATCCCTGATCTGTGCAAATTTCTCCTCGATTTCCGAAACCAGTTTAAGATTATAATTAAAAAGCAGTATCTTTTTATTGGTTTTCCCGATATCGAAGACAGCTATAACTTTATCTTTCATTGTCTCAAGTTTGCCCAAATGAAAAGTTCATCTCTTCGAAAGAACGTTCTTTTCATATTTCATTATTTCATTAACATAATCCTGTCCGGTTGGAACATCATTTATCATACAATAATAGTCATAAACTGCTCCAAACGGCATCGATTTAAGAAGCTCCAGAAATGCAAGTCTTTCGAAGTTATTGCCTTCGTTTTCGAATTTAACAAGTGTATTAAATGGTTCCAGCATTGCATACATGAACGCCATCTGGGCTGATCGGGTCCCAATTACATATGCACCAATCCTGTTGAGGCTGGCATCAAAGAAATCGAGCCCGACATTAACACGTTTTAGTGCATTTGCACGGATAATTTCCTGGGCAATCAGCATAAGTTCATCATTTAGTGTAAGAACATGGTCGCTGTCCCAGCGGACACCTCTTGTAAGATGCAACAGTATTTCATCAACATACAAAAGAATTGAAGATATTTTATCTCCAACCTGTTCTGTCGGGTGGTAATGTCCGTTATCGAGAGTTATTAGCTTATTGTTCTGGATTGCATATCCCAGGTAGAAATCGTAAGAACCGACTACCATCGATTCGGAACCGATTCCAAATAATTTGCTTTCAATTGAATCTTTCAGGTATTTCTTAGAATATTCAACAGCAAAGATTTCATCAAGTGATTTCTTCAGAAGTTTTCTTAAAGTATACCTGTCCACAGGAGTGTCCTTTGATCCGTCAGGGACCCATATGTTGTGTACAGTTGGTGTACCTAACTGTTTACCCATCTCAGCCCCTATCTCGCGGCATCTTTTTGTATGTTCAACCCAGAATTTTCTGATTTTAGTGTTTTTGCTTGAAAGTGTAAAACCATCATCAGCATATGGATGGGAGAAACAGGTGCAGTTAAAATCAAGACCCATACTTCTCTCCTTAGCCCAGTCAATCCATCCCTGGAAATGTTTTGGTTCTATCTTATCTCTATCAACCAGTTTTCCTCCAAACTCACCATAAATAGCGTGAAGGTTTAACCTTAGTTTCCCGGGAAGCAGAGACATTGCTTTATCGAGATCTGCCCTCATCTGTTCAATTGTTTTTGCTTTGCCAGGAAAATTTCCTGTTGCCTGAATACCACCACCACCGAGGACAGCCCCTGCTTTTTCAAAACCACCTACATCGTCTGTTTGCCAGCAGTGCAGACTTATAATTACCTTATCCAATTGCTTTAAGACGTTATCTGTATCAACATCAAATGCTGCATATTGCTCTTTAGCAAGCTGATATGACTTTTCAATAAATGCTTTTTTCATTTTATAATTTTATTAAATTATTCAATTCTTTTTCACCTCATAAATCCGCAATCCCCGCCCGACTGAACAGTCGTTCGGGCGGGCGCAATCAATATCATTCCATATAAAACACCTGCTCAAGCGGTATTGTGACAGGAGAATTATCAGGATTGGTCTCCATTACATCTGCCATATATTTCCACCATTTTTTGACTATTTCCGTGCTTCCAAGATCCTGCGAAGAACTTTCTCCCGACTGTTCCTGGTAGGCAAACAGTGTATTTGTTTCTTCGTCAAGAAAGATAGAATAGTTGCTTATTCCTTCATTCTTCAATAATCTGACAAGTTCAGGCCAGATTTCGCCATGCCTTTTTCTGTACTCTTCCTTAAAACCGGGAAGCATTTTCATTTTAAAACCAAATCTTTTTTTCATTACATTTTATCCTTAATTGAAACAATGAACGTTGATAGGATTAATATTGCTATACCAATCCAAAGCACAAATAAAGTTCGGCGATTTACCCCTTTCCATTCATTTAACAGAATTCCCCAAATATTACTGAATGCGATGTTTAGGGCCATAAGGATGCTCCACGCGAATGGAATCATTGATTGAGGCAGCTTACTTTTTCCCATTCCAAAGAATTGAAACTGCATAAACCATAGGAAACCTGCTAGGAAAGTAAACAAAATATTATTTAAGATGATTCCTCCTCCTCCGGTAACATAATCGCTGATGGTTCCATTTTTAATATTCAAAAACAGACAATAAGCTAAATTCGTGACAAAGCCTCCGAAAAGGATAAATATGAGAATCGGATTGTCATGAAATAAAGGATTGGTATTATATTTTGCACCTAAGGCAAGGTCGCCAATAGGTTTACCAGCTTCGAGTCCAAAACTAAAACAAGCGCTCATTATACCGGCAAAGACAGCAATTATCAACCCTTTCTTTAAGGCAAATTCTTTTATTGCCTGCCTGCGTTCTTCTTCACTTAATCCCTTATTTTTAAGTGCCCCTGCATATCCGATTATGGAAATGCCGACTATGCAAATAATAACCCCGACTATTGTCAGCAATCCGGCGAATGTCGTAAACAGCTCGCCTCCCTTGACAATAGGCGGTATTAATGTACCGAATGCAGCACAGAATCCTAACGCTATGCTTTGACCTAATGCTACTCCAAGATAACGGATGCTTAAACCAAACGTTAATCCACCCACACCCCACAGCGCTCCAAAGAACATAGCCAGAAGTTTTACTTTGAGTGGAGCTTCCGAGAGTAGATTAAGAAGATTACCATGAGGAATCGCAAAATATGCAAGCAACCATGGGGCTATTATCCAGGCAGCAAATCCTTGTACTATCCAATAAGATTCCCATGCCCATGTTTTGACCTTTTTAAAAGGAACATAAAAACTTGCAGCGCCTATACTTCCCAGCGCAATTAAAAATATACCTGCTATTGGATTCATGCGAAAATTTTAAAATTATTTGTCTGACTATTTAAAAACTAATTGAAAAATTAAAAATAATTATTTTATTGTTTACGTTACCGAAAAACAGACAATTTTATCAACTTTGTATTACAACTTTAAGAACCCTTTTTCAGTCTATCTTTATTTAACCTTAACTAACTAATTATGAGATCACTAATTTTTTCTTTTATCATGTTTATCGTTTGTACAATTAGTCATACGCAGGTATTATCCGTGAAAGATTTGACTATCGACCATAAGAAAGATCCTGTAGGTATTGAAGTTTTGCAGCCCAGATTTTCGTGGAAGATCGAGGGGCCGGTGCGAAATATTATGCAAACTGCCTATTCCATAAGAGTTGCAACAGACGAAAAGTTTTCCTCCGCAAAGATTATCTGGCAATCTGGTAAAGTACAGTCTGATCAGTCAATTCTTGTTCCTTATAATGGTCCGGAATTAAAGTCCGGTCAAAGATATTACTGGCAGGTGAAGATCACAGATAATAAAAAAAATGAATCTAAATGGAGTGAACCGGCATTCTGGGAAATGGGATTGCTTTCGGCAACAGAATGGAAAGCTGAATGGGTTGAATTGGGAAGTGATACATTAAGATATTCTCCCTCTCCACATTTCCGGAAAGAGTTTTCAATTAATAAACCTGTTTTGAAAGCTAGAGTTTATGTTACATCTCATGGTTACTATGAACTTCATCTGAATGGCAAGAAAGTCGGTGATCAGGTGCTGACACCAGGCTGGACAGATTATGCCAAGAGGCTTCAGTACCAGGTATACGATGTTACAAGTCAGATAATTAATGGGAATAATGCGATTGGAGCCGTACTCGGTGATGGATGGTACAGAGGCACACTGGCATGGGGTAATAACTGGGCTATTTACGGAAAGCGATTAGGACTGCTTTTGCAACTAAGAATTACCTATGCTGATGGCACTGAATCACTTGTTGTTACCGATGAGACATGGAAAGGATTCAATGATGGAGCAATCAGGATGAATGATATATATAATGGCGAGACATATGATGCCCGTAAAAAAGTAACAGGTTGGGACCTGGCAGGATTTGGAGACAAAAACTGGCTTAAAGTTAGTATTGGTTTTTTCCGGAATGACAATCTGATAGCCTCAGAAGGTTCGCCTGTCAGAAAAATCCAGGAAATAAAACCGGTTAAAATAATCAAAACGCCTAAAGGAAGTCTTGTTGTCGACATGGGCCAGAATATGGTCGGATGGGTGCGGCTGAAAGTTAAGGGTGAGAAAGGGACTGTTGTTAAACTCCGTCATGCTGAAGTTTTGGACAAATTTGGGGAGTTTTATACTGAAAACCTCCGAGTTGCGAAATGCCAGCTTACTTATACACTGGCAGGAACAGGAGATGAAATATATGAACCACGTTTTACTTTCATGGGATTCAGGTATGTTGAAATCACAGGTTTCCCCGGAGAACTGACTCTTGATAATATTACTGGAGTCGTTGTTCATTCTGACATGAAACCAACCGGAAGTTTTGAATGTTCTAACCCGCTGATCAATCAGTTACAACATAATATTCAATGGGGACAGAAAGGAAACTTTGTTGATGTCCCCACAGACTGCCCTCAAAGGGATGAACGTCTTGGATGGACAGGAGATGCGCAGGCTTTCTGCCGGACTGCAGCTTTTAATCTGGATGTATCATCATTCTTTACAAAATGGTTGAAGGATGTTGCGACAGACCAGAAGCCCGGTGGAGAAGTTCCTGACGTCATTCCTGATATATTGAACAAACAGGACGCTTTAACAGCAGAACCTTCAGCAGGCTGGGGTGATGTATCGGTAATTGCACCCTGGACCATGTACCTGGTTTACGGTGACAAACGAATTCTTGAAAATCAATATCCCAGCATGAAAGCCTGGGTTGAATATATTAGAAAAAAAGCCAGTGACAGTTTTATCTGGAAAGGTGGCAGTAAATATGGTGACTGGTTGTTTTATCATCCTCCGGTTAATAACCACACCGAGCCTGATGGCTATACTGAACATGATTTTATTGCTACAGCATTTTATGCTTATTCGGCAAGTATTCTTGCAGCGACAGCAAAAGAACTTGGCAAAACTGAAGATGAAAAAACCTATTCTGAGCTTTTCAAAAAGATCAAAGATGTCTTTATAAATGAATATGTTACAAACGCAGGAAGAGTAGGAACCAATTCGCAGACATCCTATGTACTTGCATTGAAGTTCAATCTGTTGCCGGATAATCTTCGTGAAAAATCAGTCAGGTTTCTTGTCGATGACATAAAGACCAGGAGAAATCATCTTTCCACCGGATTTCTTGGAACACCGTACCTTTGTCATGTCCTTTCTGATAACGGTTACACAGATGTTGCCTATGATCTTTTGCTTCAGGAAACTTATCCTTCATGGCTTTACCCCGTCAAAATGGGAGCGACAACAATATGGGAGCGCTGGGATGGTCAGAAGACCGACAGTACATTCCAGGATCCAGGCATGAATTCATTCAATCATTATGCTTACGGTGCAATTGGTGATTGGATGTACAGGGTATCGGCCGGCATTGAAACAATGGGTGCTGGCTTTAAGCATATTATAGTTCAGCCCCATCCTTCCAAACGATTGAATTATGCAAAGGCTTCATTTGAAAGCTCTTATGGATTGATAACATCAGGGTGGGAACGGAAAGACGGAAAAGTAACTTTCAGGATAAAAATTCCGGCTAACACTTCTGCAACAATTGTTCTGCCTGTAACTGATGCCTCAAAAGTTGCTGAAAGCAAAAAAGCAATTTCCGGAAATAGTGATTTCACCAATCTTAAAACTGCCGATAATAAAATAACTTTTGAAGCAGGATCAGGAGAATATATTTTTGAGACCACAGAATAGTAGTGGCATGAGTTTTTTCAACACACATCTTGGCGAATTCGCTGCTTTGGCTACGGCTTTTTTCTGGACAATCACATCAATTTCGTTTGAATCGGCCAGCAAAAAAGTAGGGTCGCTTTCAGTGAATATCATAAGATTGGTTATTGGTTTTGTTTTTCTGAGTGTTTTCAATCTGCTGAGAAGAGGAATGATTCTGCCTACAGATGCAAGTGCAGATAATTGGATATGGCTGGCACTTTCGGGTCTCGTCGGTTTTGTCTTCGGTGATTTATTTCTCTTCAAATCCTTTACAATTATCGGTTCAAGGTTTTCAATGTTAATTATGACCCTCGTCCCTCCAATGACCACTTTTTTCGGCTGGATCATTCTTGGAGAAAAACTGAAATTAGTTCAACTATTTGGAATGACTCTGACCTTCACCGGAATTGCAATGGCAATTTTCAGCCGAAATGGGAAAGGTGAGAAATT
>Ga0182021_10006057_pt1 | contig 14353 bp, 11 predicted proteins | sample 612E3MmetaG_FD_120493 | JGI IMG/M metagenome (GOLD analysis project Ga0182021, IMG submission 120493) | Permafrost microbial communities from Stordalen Mire, Sweden - 612E3M metaG (Illumina Assembly) | ecosystem: Environmental > Terrestrial > Soil > Wetlands > Permafrost | place: Sweden... | reverse complement strand
CGAAGGGTCCCGAGTACTTGGCGTCCCGGTCGCGCAGGAGGAACCGGACACCCGACAGCCGCTCCTCGATGGCGAGGTTCCGCGCCTGCTGGGTGACCCAGGCGAAGTCGGGGTTCGCGGTGACGCCGGCCACGTACACGCGCCGCGTCGAGAGCTCGATGAAGAACAGGACGTAGAGCGTCTTGAGGCTGATCGTCTCGACGGTGAAGAAGTCGGTCGCGAGGATCCCCGCCGCCTGTGACCGCAGGAACTCGGTCCATGTCGGGCCGCCCCGGCGGGGAGCTGGGTCGAGCCCGCCGCGGAGCAGGATCGTCCGGACCGTCGTCGCGGAGATCCTGATCCCGAGCTTGAGGAGCTCCCCGCGGATCCGTTGGTACCCCCAGCGTGGGTTCTCCTGGCCCAGGCGGACGACGAGGTCCCGGACATCGGCGTCGACCGGCGGTCGACCGGGGTGACCGGTCCTCCTGTATGTCCACTTCTTCCGGACGAGTTCCCGATGCCAGCGAAGCAGGGTCTCCGGCCGCACGATGAACGAGGACCAGCTGGTCTTCGTCATCGCCCGGCTCGCGGCCGCCAGCAGGACTCGGTCGCGTCGGTTGAGTCGAGGGCGCTTCACCTGCCGCTGGAGCACCTTCACCTGGTGCCGGAGCACCAGGAGCTCGATGTCCTTCTCATCTGCTCGGCGACCACCGACTCCGAGGAGACGGTGGATCAGGAAGTACAGAAGCGAGAACAGCATGGAGCTCCTTCCGGCAGAGGAGAACGCATGCTACCGGTGCAGCAGACTCCGAATCGCGGAAGTTGAACCCTTCACGGTGCTTCCGGGCGGCGTTCGAGCGCAACCGCGTCGCCCGGCCCTGGGAGAATCAGCCAGTCGGGACGCCGGAGGATGTCGCCGAGATGCTGGCGCCGTACGTCGCGCTTGGATACCGGCACCTCATTGCGGCGTTCCCGTCTCCGTACGACGAGGAGTCGATGGCGCGGCTCATGAGCGACGTCAAACCGCTCCTTGAGCGCGCCTAACGTGCCGGTCGCGCCAGCCGTGCCGGTGGTCGATTCGCCTCCGCTGCGCTGTCCTTCGAATGGGCAATCAGCCGGTGATCGCTGGCCTCGAACTCGAGACAGAGAACGGGTTTCGCCCTAGTAAGCCGTCAGCAGGTCAGAGACGCCGAGCGTGTATCCGCCGTCGATGTCGATGACGGCACCCGTGACGAATCGTCCACCGTCAGAGCAGAGCCAGATGATCGCCGCGGCGACATCTCGGCCATCGCCGACGACGTTGAGGGCTTGCCGCGGGAAGACGCTTCCCGTCGAGAACCGCTCTCGCTCCGCTTCCTCCGTGGAGCCGCGGAACTCCGAGGGAATGATGCCGGGCCTGATGACATTCACCCGTACCCCATCGCGCCCTAGGTCGAGCGCAAGCGCTCGGGTCATCGCTTCGACCGCCCCCTTGGTGGCGACATATCCAAATCGCCCACGAGGCGGCCGGCTAACCACGGTCGAGCCGAGGTTGATGACAACGCCATGGCTTGCCCGGAGCGCGGGGAGCGCGGCGCGGGTACAGAGGAACACGCTCATGACGTTGGCCCGGAACATGGCTTCCAGCTGGTCCTCGCCTAGCACGTCGATCGGGCCCTGGACCTCGCTTCCGGCGTTGTTGACGAGCACGTCGAGTCCGCCGAAAGCATCGATCGCCGCGGCGACAAGTGCTTGCGCATCCGCAGCCAAGGTGACATCAGCACGGAATGGCACTATGCGCCCGTGCGATCCAGCTAGGTCGGCTGCCATCTGATCGAGACGATCTCCCCGCCGGGCCACGGCGAGGACGTTTGCCCCGTCGGCGACCAACTCCCGGACCGCACGTGCGCCCAGTCCGCTCGACGCGCCGGTGACAATGACGCGCCGTCCTTCTACAGCCACTCCCGACCCCGCTTCCTGCTGCGGCCTGTAAGAGGTCCTGCACCTGCTGACAGGCCGAATCTCTGCCGGCCTCCCCACCGTCCTGCGCTCGACCATCGCGATGGGCCATGGGTTCACTTAGCTGGACGGTCTTGGGCGAGAGGACTAGATCGCCCAAGAAGCAGCCTCGCTCCCAGGAGGGCAGAGGGATGGTCCCACATCGCCTACCTACCCGAACCGCGATACCGCCCCCTTTAGGGCCGTCACCACAGGCAGCTCCTCGCCACTGAGAAAACGCACCATGCCCCCGCCGGCCGTGCAAACATAGTCAAGGCGTTCGGCGAGGCCGAATCTGTTCATGGCGGCGATGCTGTCGCCACCACCAAGCGCCGAGTACGCTGGCGTCGCCGCGATTGCCTCCCACACAGTTCGCGTGCCGTACTCTGTCTCGGGATTCTCGTAGACGCCCAGCGGACCGTTGACGAAGACCGTGCCGGCCGCCGCGATCGTGGTTCTGTACGACGCCGCCGTGGCGTGGCCGATGTCTACGATGAGCTCGGCGGTCGGAAGCGCTGCTCGCGTTACCTCATCGCGCCGACCATCGCGGACAACGGCGAAATCAAGGGGAAGTACTGTCCGGTCGGCGAAGTCGGCGAGGATCTCCCGAGAGGCATCGACCCATGGCCACAGGTTCCTTGCCTTGATGAGCTCGGTGGACGGTGCCCCAATGTCCACCCCTGCGGCGATGAGCATGATCTGGCCGACGAGTCCTCCGGTTAAGACCACGTCGGCGACGCCGTCGCGAAGGACGGACCGCATCATCAGAAACGCATCATCGATCTTTGTGCCGCCGAGGACGAAGACGCTCGGACGTGAAGGGTCCTCACGCAGATGGCTGAGAGACGCATACTCGCGCTCGAAGAGCCGTCCCATTGCAGAGGGGAGCACCTCCTCGAACCCGACGAGTGACGGCTGCGAGCGGTGGACGGCCGCAAAAGCATCGCAAACGAAGACCTCTCCGAGCGGGGCAAGTTTGCGCACGAGGAGCGTCTTCGCCTGCTCATGGGGCGTGAGGTTGAGCTTCGTCTCGAAGAGTGTGAGCTCCTCGCCGAGGAATCGCACGTTGTCGAGGAGGAGAATGTCGCCCCGACCGAGGCTCCCGATGGCGGCGCGGGCGGCTGGCCCACACACGTCGTCGACGAACCGCACGGGACGACCCAGGAGCTCACCCAACACAGCTGCATGAGGCTCGGTGGACGTGTAGTTGTGGTACTCGAGATCGCCGCCCTGGTGCGAAAGGAGCACGAGCCTCGCGCCTGAATCGGCCAGCTCGCGCACCGTCGGGGCACAGCCCCGGATGCGCGTGGTGTCACGGAGCCCGCCTGTTGCTGGGTCGATCGGAGAGTTGATGTCGACCCGACAGAGCACGACCTTACCGGCGACATCGAAGTCGTCGAGGGTGTGGATCCCGTACTTCACCGCCGGTTCCCTCAGGCCATTCCGAGGTACTTGTTCGTGAGACCCACCGCCTCCAAACGGTCAGTCTGCATCTCAAGCGCGGCGCGGATGGCGTCCATCGTCTCCGGCGTCACGACCGCTTCCTGGGGGATGTTGATGGCGAACATGAACTCGCGGCCGCTCGTCGCGATCGTTTCATCGAAGACTGCGATCTCGTACATGTCAGCGCGCTTGTTCCCGAGGTCGCGCGCGTAGCGGAAGAGCGCAGCGTTGGAGTTGAACCCGTCCGCGATCTTCACCACCCGGATCCGCGGATGCGCGTTGAAGAGTTCAAGGGCCTGCTTCTTGTCGAGGTCGCCCTTAAGGGTGGCGATCACGTGCACGATGTGGCCGTGGGTCGTCGGCACATGGACGAGGAGACCCGTCGCCTCGATATGCGGCATGATCGTCATGAGGTCGACCGCCTGATGGCTCGGTACGGGGTCGACCTGTGCCACGTCCACAAGGCCGCGATGCGTGTCACCCGGATCGGCGACACGCCGCACGATCGTTACGATGACACGTCCGACGCCCACCGCCCGGTCGAGGCAGTCGACGGCACGGATGAGCCCTGTCGTGTTGCAGCTCGTCAGCTTGAGATAGTCCTTGCCGAGCCCCTTCTCGTAATTCGCGTAGCCGTGGAAGAAGACGTCGACAATGTCGTTCTTCTCACCGCCTTGGAAGATCGCCTTGACTCCTCTTGCCTCGTACAGCTCCTTGTTCTTTCTGCCTACGCCGCCCGGCGACGCGTCGAGCACGATGTCAACCTCACCGAGCACGTCATCGAGCGTACCCGACACCGGGATCCCGATCTCTTCGAAGGCCGCCCTTTGCTCGGGAGCTACAACGAACAGCCGATAGGCCATGCCTGACTCGTGCAGCGCTCGGGTCGAGAGCGTCGGGGCAATGTCCACGACCCCGACAAGCTCCATGTCCTGCTGACGAGCTACTCCATCGGCCAGCCGCTGGCCGATGACTCCATATCCCACTACGACAACTCGTGGCTTACCCACGATCACGCTCCTTATGGGTGCGGTGTTCGGCGGGTATTGGGCCGTCGAACACCTAGTTATCGGTCCAAGGGCGAGCCGCGGGTCCGCGGCAGGCGGTTTGCGCGGGCCTAAGTAGGGATCGCGACCGCTTCTACCGCCCCTCGAATCGCGTCGCCCATCTCGGTCGTTTTGGCAGAGCCACCGAGATCCTTCGTCTTCGGCCCGTGCTTTGCGACGTACCTAAGGGCGTCCATCACGAGCCCGGCAGCCTCGGTCTCCCCAAGGTGCTCGAGCATCATCGCGCCGGCCCAGATGGTCGCCATCGGGTTGGCTGTGCCTTGGCCCGCGCGCCCTGGGGCCGACCCATGGATTGGTTCAAACATCGATGGATACTTGCGTTCGGGGTTGAGGTTGGCGCCCGCCGGTAGACCCATCGATCCTTGGAGCGCACCGCCGAGGTCCGTGATGATGTCGCCGAACAGGTTGCTTGCTACGACGACGTCCAGCAGATCGGGCGCCGTAACGAAACGTGCCGACAGGGCATCGACGTGGTAGCTCGTGAGCGCCACATCCGGGTACTCCTTCGCTCCGATCTCGGCAACGATCTCGTCCCACATGACCGCGGTGTAGTTGAGCGCGTTTGACTTCGTGGCGCTCGCGAGCATCTTTCGGCGTTCCCGCGCGCGGTCGAACGCATACCTGGCAACCCGCTCGACGCCCTTTCGCGTGAACAGCGACACCTGGATCGCGGACTCTTCGGGGTCACCCTGTCGGAAGCGGCCCCCCATGCCGACATACTCGCCTTCAGTATTCTCGCGCACACAGAGGATGTTGATGTCGTTGGGGCCTCGATCGCGGAGCGGCCCATCGATGCCTTCGAAGAGTTGGATCGGGCGCAGGTTGACGTACTGATCGAACTCCTTGCGGATTGGCAGGAGGAGTCCCCACAGCGAGACATGGTCGGGGACCCCAGGGAACCCGACTGCCCCGAGGTAGATGGCATCGGAGTCGCGGAGGCGGTCGATGCCGTCCTCGGGCATCATCTTTCCGTGTTCGAGGTACCACTGACAGGACCACGGGTAGTCGGTCGTTACGATCTCAAACGAGCCGGTCAGTTCGCCGGCCCGGCGAAGGACTTTGAGGCCCTCGGGAATGACCTCGACACCCACTCCGTCACCCGGAATGACTGCGATCGAGTAGGTCCTCAACGTAGCTGCTCCTTTCGTTTCGGCACTCGCCCGGTACCTGAGTCCATGCTGATGTCGTCAATAGGCGCAGCATCCACATGGCGTAATTGGAGGGTGGTCATCTCAAGGGGCACGTGGGGCCTCATGGAATCGGCCGATCGCGGAGGGCACGCCAGACGCGCTCAGGCGTGAGCGGTAGGTCGCGTATCGCCACACCCGTGGCCTGGCGTACGGCCGCAGCGACGGCCGGGGCGACGCAGAGCACGGCGCCCTCGCTCATGCCCTTCGCGCCATAGGGCCCCGGCCCATCCGCGTTCTCAACGATGGCGGAGAGCATCTCGAGGGGGAGGTCCATACTGGTCGGGATCCGGTAGTCGATAGCGCCGAGGTTCCGGATCCGTCCGCCCTCGTCGAAGATGTACTGCTCCATCAGCGTGTGGCCCAGGCCCATGATCGCGGCACCCTCGTCCTGCATCGTGACCTGCAGGGGGTTGAGCGCCTTGCCGACGTCCGAGACGGTCACGTGCCGCACGATCACGACGTCTCCGGTCTCCTCGTCGACGGTAGCCTCGATCGCCGTGCAATTGAACTCGAAGAAGACAGGGGCGCCAGACAGCGGGTGCGATGGGTCGGCATCCTTGCGCGCCTCGCCGTTTCCAACGAGCTCGCCGCCGAGCGGTCCCAGGCCGGGGCGCAGGACCTCGATGATCGGGACGTCGCGACCAGGCAGCCGGACGACGCCGTGCTCGACCACGATCGACGCCTCGTCGAGCCCATGGAGCCGAGCGGCCATCCCGCGCACCTTTGCCTGGATCTCCCGGCAGGCAGCCAGGACCGCGTTTCCCATGAGCACGGTGGAGCGGCTCGCCGAGGTTTGCTGGTCGTACGGGACGATCGCCGTGTCGCCCATGACGACCGTGACCCAGTCGAGCGGGGCGCCGAGCTCGTCGGCGGCGATCTGGGCGAACACCGTCCGGGCGCCCTGGCCCATGTCCGAGGTGCCCACGAATATGATGACGCTGCCGTCGGCGAGGAGCCGGACCGTGGAGTATGAGAGGCCCGTGGTCGGGCCGGACTTGATTCCCAGGGCAAGTCCGCGTCCCCGGCCCGGGAGAAGCGGTGACCCCCACCCGATCATCTCCGCCGCCTTATGGACGACCTGATCCCAGCGACCATCGGCCGGGGTGTCGCCGGGGATGAAGGCTTCGCCCATCCGAGCGAGGTTGTGCAACCGGAACTCAACGGGGTCCAAACCGAGCACGTACGCGCATTCGTTCAGGTTCGACTCAACCGCCCAGGTGACCTGCGGCGTGCCGATCCCACGCATGGAGCAGCTCGGAGTCGTGTGCGAGAGGACAGTCCGCGCGACGATCCGTGAAGCTGGCACACGGTATGGCCCGCACGCCATGTAGTTGCTCTTCTCGACGACCCGATCTGCGTCCTCGACATAGGCCCCGATCAGGAAGTTGCTTTCGATATCTTGGAACGCGAGCGTTCCGTCGCTGAGGCAGCCCGTCCGAACGCGGATCTCGACGGCCGCGCGGCGGACGGCCTGGAACGTCTCCTCAAGCGTCAGTACGAGCCGAACGGGCCGACCCGCTCGAAGGGCCGTGAACGCGATGAGCGGCTCGAGCTTCGGCTGCTGCTTGCCCCCAAAGCCACCGCCAAGGTCCGGGCAGTACACCCGGACCTTCGCCAACGGCATGCCCAGAAGGCTTGCAATCGTCTTCTGAAGCACATACGGGTGCTGGATCGTGCTCCAGATGGCGATCCCGGCGCCATCTGGAGCTGCCATGAACGCGTGCGGCTCAATGGCAAAGTGTGTGACCATCGGGAAGGTGTACGTGTTCTCGACGACGACGTCGGCCGACGCGATCGTCACGTCGCCCCAGCCGAAGTGGTGCTCGCGAATGACGTTTGTTCCCGCCAAGGGATCGTTCGGGCGGAGCGCTGGGTCCTTGACCAACGGTGCGGCCGGATCGAGGGCCGCCGCCAGCGTGAAGACTGCGGGCAGCTCCTCGTACTCGACGCGCACTAGGCGCGCGGCCTCCTCGGCTGTGTCCTTCGTCTCGGCCGCGACAATCGCAACCGGTTCGCCGTGGTAATTCGTCTCGCCGACTGCGAGGACCGGGCGATCGTGGAACTTCGGCCCGAAGCGTGGCACGGGGCGAGGCAGGTCGGCGGCGGTCATGATGAGGCGCACGCCCGGGAGCGCCAGCGCCGCGGTGGTGTCGATCGAGATGATCCGTGCTCGTGCACAGTCGATGGTGACGAGTTTCGCCTCGAGGACGTCCGGTAGCCGGATGTCGGCCACGTATTGCTGGCTGCCGGTCACCCGGCCGATGCCGCCGACGCGATTCGGGGACCCGCCGATTCGCGCCCGGCTCACCGTTCGGCCTCCTCGGCTGTGGCAAGGACGGCGTCCGTGATCTGTTCGTAGCAGCCGCACCGACAGAGGTTGCCGGCGAGACTCTCCTGGATCTCGCCGACCGTCGGGTGCGGATTCCCGGCCAGGAGCACGTGCGCGGAGATGAGCTGGCCGGGGATACAGAAGCCGCACTGGACCGCGCCGCGGTCGAGGAACGCCTGCTGGAGCGGGCTCACCTGCCCGGCCGCGGCGAGACCCTCGACGGTCGTGATCTCCGCACCGTCGGCTTCGACCGCAAGTACCAAGCAAGAGTCGACGGTGCGCCCATCGAGGATGACCGTGCAGGCGCCACATTCGCCGACTAGGCAGCACTCCTTGGTGCCGGTCAGCTCGAGGTCGTCGCGCAGGATGTCGAGGAGTGAGTGATGCGCGGCGACGTCGACCCTCCGGCGGCGCCCATTCACGCTGAGCTCGATCGGGTACGTCGGGATCATTATGGTCGCTCCCGCCCTGCCAGCCGTTCGATCGCCGTCGCGAGTGCCCTCGCGCCCAGCACCCGGAGCATCGCCAGGCGGTACTCCGGGCTCGCCCGCATCGATCGCGGCGAGGGGCTGGCCGCGGCGAACATCCGCTCGAAGACCGCGGCCTTCGCATCGGCCGGAGCGGCCGAGTCGGCCAGGGTTCCGCTCTCGTCGATGGCGCGGACCGGGCGCGGACCGACGCTTCCATAGGCGATGCGGGTCACTCCGGCCTCGTCGACGCCGCAGCAGAGCGTGACCGACGCGAGGTCGTGGCCCCGGCGACGCGTGCGGCGCACGTGGGCGGCGCCCATGCGCCGGGCCGGGAGCGGGAGCTCGATGGCGGTCAGCAGCTCGCCCGGCTCGAGCGTGGTCTCCCCTGACCGGACGAAGAACTCGTCGAGCCCGATGCGCCGGGTTCCCGCCGCGCCGTGTGCGACGACCTCGGCGCCGTAGACGAGGAGCGGCGGGGCGGTGTCGGCCGCCGGGGACGCGTTGCAGATGTTGCCCGCGAGCGTGGCCCGATTGCGGATCTGGACCGACCCCACGACCTCGGCGGCCTCGACGAGAGCCGGGAAGTGGCGCCGGACCTGCTCGTCCTCCATGACGTCCGTCATGACCGTGCCCGCGCTGATCACGAGGTGGCCGCCGACCTGGCGGATCGCCGGCCGCAGCTCGGCGATCCGCTTCACGTCGATAACCACGGACGGTCGGGCCGTGCCGTCACGGAGGCGAACCACGAGGTCGGTGCCACCCGCCAGCAGACGCGCCTCGGGCCCGTGCACCTCGAGGAGGGCCACCGCCTCCGCCAGCGTCGTGGGCCGGGCGTACGCAAAGGCGTGCATCTGCCTGCGCCTCCAGCTCAGATGACCTTGTCGAGCTCGTCCATCAGCACCTGCGGGGTGGCTGCACGGACGAAGTAGTACGGGCGCTCGGCGAAACGCTCGAGGAATGCAGCCCGCGCCTTGCGCAAAGGGTCATTGTCCACGACGGGCATGGGCCAGCCGGGCGCCAGCAGCTCGTTGAGGAGGAAGTAGTTCTGGAGCGAGTGGAGCGCTTGAAACTGGCGCTCGAACGGGATCATCTCAGCCAGGCCCGGATCGAAGTTCCCGTCGATGGCCGGGACGACGACGACGTCGATGGGCGTGGGGTCGTCGTACTGCTCCCAGGTCGGCATGTCGCCGAAGAAGATCTGGACTGCACGGTCCGGACCCGCCTTGTCGGCGCGCTCAGTGCCCTCAGTCCGTTTCGTGAGGAATACGGACTTGGAACCCACAACGGCGATGCCGGACTCGTCGACGAGCGTCGTCTCAGTTGACACAAGGAGAGCGCCCCGCCGGCAGGCTTCGATCTGGCTCATGGACTTCCCGTGGTTCGACTCGCCGCCGAGAAACATGACGGTCTTGTTTCGGTAGCGCACCGCTGAGGCATGGAACGGATGCAGCCCGACGGTCTCCATACGGAGCGCGAGCATCGCGACGACGACCTTTTGGATCGGCCCCGCGGGCCACGCCCCCGTGAAGTGCATCACGCGGCCGTCGTACGTGATCGACTTCTCGCCGTCTTGGTGCCAGACGATGTCCGGCTCGACGAGCGTCACTTCCGGCGAGATGCGGACATCGGCGAGCCGATAGTTGAGGAAGCTCAGGTCGTCGAGGACGTGCTCGCGCGGCTTGCCTCCGTGGACGTCGACCCGCAAGCGGGCGAGCCCGGCAGACATCTCCTCAGATAGTTGCAACCGGTCGATCATGCGTTTCTCAGCCTCCGAATCAGTTGAGGCGCGGATCGAGGACGATCTTGAGGCCCTCGCGATGCCGCATCAGGTCGAACGCTGTGGCCCACTCGCGGAGTGGCAACACGTGGGTCACGAGTGGCGCGAGGTCGACGAGGCCGGCCTCGAGTAGCCGCATTGCCCGCCACCACGATGCCGCGCTGCTCCCGAATCCCATCCTCACCGACACCTCGCGGGCGACGAGGTCCGCAATCGGCACGGACGCCGGGCCGGAAAGACCCATTTGCACATACCGACCGCCTCGTCGCACGAGAGACATGCCCCACTCAACCGCCGACGGCGTTCCCGAGCACTCGACCACCAAGTGAACGCCACCGGCACGGGCCTCGTCCTCGAGCGCGGTCCGCTCGCCACGTTCGTCGATCGACCGGCATACGATGCCGATCTGACTGGCGACGGCCATCCGACGTTCATCCGTACTCGTCCCGACGAGCGTAACCCGCCCTCCACCAGCCTTGGCAACCTGGGCGGCGATGATACCTATTGCCCCAGGGCCGATAACGACGACGCCATCTGCCACGTTCACGGCGGCAGGGTCTAGGAGTGCGTTGCACACGCATGCAAGCGGTTCGCTCACGACGACGGCGCGTTCGGCGACGTGCTCAGGAAGCGCGTGGAGGTTGCGAGCCGGAACGACAACGTGTGATGCAAAACCGCCGTCAATACCAGAACCGATCGACAGCCGCTCTGGGCACAGCATCGGTTTCCCCGTTCGACACCACTCGCACGTTCCGCACGTCACCGCTGTCTCAAGCGCGACGCGCACGCCGATCCATCGCTGGTCACGCTCGGAACCGACCGCGTCCACAACTCCCGCTACCTCGTGCCCGAGGGTGACCGGCGGCCTTGTCAGGAACTCACCGTCCATGATGTGGAGGTCGGTACCACACATGCCTGTACCAAAGACGGCGACGCGTGCCTGGCCCGGCGATGGCTCAGGTCGATCGATGTCCTCAAGGGAGAGCGAACTCGCGCCTGGGACGAGTTTCCTGACGGCGAGCATCACAAGTCCTCTCACTGCCCGCGATCGAGTGCCGCGGGCCTAATACGGCATGGTTCGAAGATAGACTCGCCCGCGGCATAGCCCGCACACATCCCGTTCATCCGCGGGTTCCTAAGACTTCGACCCGGGCCATGGGTCGACACTGTCCTGACCACCAAACACGGCGTCATGCCCATCAACCGCAGTCAGAGAGTCCAGTTGCGTCTGGACCACGAGTACCTCTTCGCTTCCTGCGGGCAATCCTCCGCCTCTCAGAGCATCAACAACCCTCCGCAGACGTTGAGTGCCTGGCCGGTCACGTACCTTGCATCGTCCGAGGCGAGGAAAGCGACGACGCTTGCGACGTCGTCCGGGACGCCAGCTCGCCCGAGCGGGATCCGGCGGGTGCGGTCCCGCATCATCTCGCCTGGTGCAAAGCCAACCATTGGGCCGACTTCAGCGTTGATGGTGTCCCACATAGCCGTGTCGATAATCCCGGGAAGCACGCTGTTGGCCGTGATCCCGTCAGGCCCATATTGCGTCGCAAGACCGCGCGTGATCGCTAGGACGGCGGACTTACTCGCGTTGTAGCTGATCATGGCTGGCGTCCCGACTCTCGCGCCCGTCGATGAGAAGTTGACGATCCTGCCGTAGTGTTGATCGCGCATCGTAGCGAGGGCGGCCTGACAGCAAAAGAAGAGGCCCTCGACGTTGACGGCAAAGACCCGTCGCCACCCCTCCAGATCAACGTCGTGCGGCAGCTGGGGAACGAAGATCGCAGCGCAATTGACGACGATGTGGAGACCACCTAGTTCCTTCGCCGTCGCGATCGCCCTCTCGCGATCAGCCGCGACGGTCACGTCCATCGAAACAGCACGCGCCGTCCCGCCGGTCTGCTGCACCTCGGCCTCAACCCGCGACGCTGCCCCGCCATCGATGTCGCTGACGACGACGGCCGCCCCTTCGGCGGCCAGGCGCCTGGCCACTGCCGCGCCAATCCCACGGCCTGCGCCTGTTACCAGGGCAACGCGTCCACGTAACCGAGCGGGGCACGGCCCCGGTTCGCGCGAGTCCACCATCGAGAACCTCCTTGACCGGCCCGACTGTGACGCGCAGCTCGGCTCTTTGGAGATCCGAACCGTGGTTGTGAACTATTGGACATTTCTTGGCGTTCGATGTTACAGTATACACATCTAGTGCTGCAGGTCAACCAGATACGGCTCCGCGGGAGGCGGAATGGGGACAACGGGTATTCGCAGTTTGGGCAGTCTCGCCCGCCCTTCTGGAGCCTTGGCGATGGTTGCGATCGACCAACGGGAGTCGTTGCGGGCGATGTTCCACGCGGCGCGCGGGACATCCGTTCTCGACAGCACTCTTGTTGACTTCAAGATGGCCGTGGCTGAGCGTCTCGCCCCTTCTGCTTCGGCGATGTTGTTCGATCGCTACTTCGCGATGCCGGCTTTCGAGGCTGCCGCTGCCGTGCCAACCTGCGCAAGGATCCTCGCCGCGGACGATCTCACCCAGGCGCTCGGAGGGCCGGTCGAGGAAACTGAGATTGACTTCGGCCTAGATCCTGCGGAGGCCCGCGCCCGTGGGGCCGTGGCACTGAAGCTGCTCCTGATCTGGCGTGGTGACGAAAACCGGAGTCGATGCGTCGATACCGCGTCGCAGTTCATGCACCGCTGCCGGGACGCAGGCCTGATCGGCATCCTCGAGGCGATTGTCCGAGAGCCACGTCGGCCCACAGGTGATCTCGATCGGGAGGCCGCGATCGTCAATGCGGCAGGGTTCCTTGGTGAAGTCGGGCCCGATCTCTACAAGTGCGAAGTGCCATTCCAAGGCCGGGCGGACGACGCGTCGATTGGACGAGTGTGTGACAAGGTCACGTCCGTCCTGCCCTGTCCGTGGGTCGTGCTCTCGCAAGGGGTGGCGATTGCTGACTATCCGCACGCGCTCGAGATCGCCTGTCGATCTGGTGCCTCAGGGTTTCTCGCCGGGCGCGCCGTCTGGGCCGACGCCGTCGCGCATGACGACTATCGAGCGCAGCTCGATGCGGTTTCGGTCCCACGGCTCCGAAGACTTATCGAGATTGTGGATGCAACGGCCCGACCCTGGTATGCCGCGAGCGCGACGCGCCGCACCGCTTCGGACCGCGATTGATGCAATCCTCGGCCCTGCTTGCGATTGACCTCGGAACGTCGGCAATCAAGGTCGTCGCCTTTGACTTCTCAGGGCAGCTGCTGTCCCGCCGTCGCGGAGAGACACCGACGACGCTGCTCGCGGATGGTCGTGCCGAGCACGATGTGGATGCTCTGTGGTCGGTGGTTGCTGACCTCATCGCAACTGTGGTGGCAGACCTTCCGGCCTATCGAATTGAGGCAGTTGGGGTGGCGTCGGTCGGCGAGGCTGGCGTACCACTCGACTCGGCGGGGCGTCCCGTGCGCCCGGCCATCGCGTGGTTCGACTCACGCGGCGGGCCTGAGGCAGCCTGGTGGACACGCGAGGCTGGATCGGCGGCCGTTGGGAGGATTACCGGTCAGGCGATCGACGCACATTACGGGGTCAATCGGCTCATGTGGATGCGAGAGCACGAGCCGCATGCGTTCGGTCGGGTGCGGCACTGGCTGTCCCTCGCTGATTTCGTGATCCACCGCCTCTGCGGGGTCTATGCGACCGATTTCACCCTCGCGTCGCGCACGATGGTCTTCGATCAGGGGCACCTCGATTGGTCAGATGAGCTTCTCGGATTGGCGGGCCTCGATCGGTCGCTCCTTCCCGAGGTTCATCCAAGCGGTGTGTGCGTCGGAACGGTCGGAAAGGAGGCCGCTGAGATCACTCATCTACGGTGGGGGACGCTCGTCGTCACCGGTGGCCACGACCGCCTGTGCGCCGCATATGCGGCCCGCGGCAAGGAACCGCTTCTGGTCGATTCGACCGGCTCCGCCGAGGCTGTGGTCTTGCCAATCGAGCGCTACGCCGCACCGAACCCGGCCGTGTCAGGGTTTGTGGCGTGCTACGCCGACGTTGTCCCAGGCCAGTACGTACTCTCCGCGCGGGTCGGCTACGCCGGAGCGCTCGTCGACTGGTACTGGCGCGAGGTGCGGGCTCGGGGCGTCGG
>Ga0182021_10006056_pt1 | contig 14353 bp, 10 predicted proteins | sample 612E3MmetaG_FD_120493 | JGI IMG/M metagenome (GOLD analysis project Ga0182021, IMG submission 120493) | Permafrost microbial communities from Stordalen Mire, Sweden - 612E3M metaG (Illumina Assembly) | ecosystem: Environmental > Terrestrial > Soil > Wetlands > Permafrost | place: Sweden... | reverse complement strand
TGCCCACCATGGGCTGGCTGTAGTGTCCATCGTCGCGCACGATGAACTCTCCCGAAAGCGTCGGCTGTCTATTGACCTCGACCTGCAGCGTGTCACGCGGGTGAATGACCGGTTCGGCCCCTGAGTTCTTCGCAGGAAGGTCTTCAGCCCAGGTGAATCGCTCGTCGTGGGCACAACCCAAGGCCAGCGACCCAAGGAAGGTGAGCAGGATGGCGGACACGGCCGTCTCCCGCGCCACGCGCACAATTATCCTCCTCAGCTCAATGATGCCGAGCACGAGGGCCGCCAGCAAGAGTCCGAGCCCAAGCCCCAATGCGAGTCGTGCGGCGAACGCCTTGCGGCCCGGGGGAGAGTCGAGGTGAGCCGGCACCACAATCTCGTAGCGCGAACCTGTGGAGACGCGCTCGAGCTGGAGCTGGATCTCGGCCTTCTTCAAGCGATCAAAAAGAAGCCCGTGTTGCCTTACAGCATCTTCCTTCATGCGCAGAAGTTCATCGAGCCGTGCATTGACCTTTGGTGACTCACTGCTGACCGTGCGAAGCGAACGTCGGCTGGCTTCGATGAAGCCCAGTTCGGAACGTGCCGCTTTGAGCCGGGCCTCCAGTTGATCCACTTGGCTTTGCAGGGAGTCGTAGGCCACGTTCGACCGCTTCTCGAACTGGGTTACATCGGCGTGGAGATGGTCGTCGACGGCCTTTTGCAGGGCTCTTCGTTCGCTCTGCACTCGCTGGACGTCAGGATGCCCGTCGGCGAATCCCTGAGCTTGCAGTTCCGCCAGCTTGCGGTTCACACTGGCCAGGGCCTCCCGATCGGGCTGCGCCGACTGTGTCTTGGCCTGGCTCAACACACTGGCGCGGTCGAGCTGGCTGCGAATGGCCCCGAGTTCGCCGGCCGTACGGTTGATCTCGCCGATGAGCTCGATTCTGCGCGTCTCGAGTTCCGGTGGCGGAGAGTTGGTCTGCGCGATGATCTGGTCAATATTGTCCTTGCGGAACTGCACCGTCTGCTGCGAGATTTCCTGCAAGCGCTTGTCGGCGGCCTCGGTTTGGGAGCGCAGAAAGTCCACCTCCGCAACGAAGACCTTCAGTTTCTTTTCGATCTCCGTCTCGATGTAATTCTTCACGTGCGTATCGAGAAACTGCACGTGCGATTCATCACGGCGGTCAAGGAGTTTCGGGGTCAGCGTTCCTGAGTAGGTGTTGCCATCTAGTCTTTCGAAGCGCATTTGCTTGCCGATGCTTTCAGCCTGCCACTCGTTGGGATGAGGGACGCCGAGACGGTTGAGTGTTGCCATGATAGTCTCGGGGCTGGTGAAGGCTCGCTCGGCTCCCACGAAGAAGTGCATCGAGTCTGATTGGGCCTGGCGCGCTTCGGCATCGATGGGGTTTGTCTTGGGCGCGGAATATAGGGTCACAAGGCATTGGGCAGCCCGCACCGGTGGGTAGTACTCGAAGGTGGCGGCGCCGAGGCCAAGGCCCGCGACGGCAAAGATGTAGATCAGCACGGCGTGGCGCCGGATGAAACGGAAGGCACGGATGAGCTTGAGCAGAACATCTTCCATCGACGGTTCAGCTTCGTCGCGATCCGCGGATCTCTCCTTTCTCGCGGGCGTCCGATCTGGCAGGACCTCAGTGTCCTCGAGGTTGCGGGGTTGTGAATATTGATTACGCAGTACGGCCTGACGAGGTGCCAGCCCCCTCGCCGTGCTTCGCACGGGCACCAGCGCCAGCGACTTCGCTTTGGGCGCACTCGCCTGCTCACCCAGAAAGGTGAGGGCGGTGGTTCCCAGTCGGAGGATATCGCCATCGACCAGGCGATCGTGCTTGACGCGACGGTCGCGCAAGAAGGTCCCTTCGGCTGACCCCAGGTCCTCAACGGTGTAGCCGAAGCTGTGCTTCATGACGCGTGCGTGAAAGTCCGAGACGGCAGGATCGGTCAGGACCACATCCGCGTTGTTCGACCGGCCGATGACCGTGGAATTCCGGGTGAGAGGGAAAACCACCTGTCCGTCGACGGAGTCACCGAGGACAAGAGCAGCACAGTCAGCGCCAGGACGCGGACCTTCCCGATTGACGAACTCAGCGAAGCTGAGCGTCTCTTGATCCGGTTCGGCGTTTTCGCCGTCGTGGTTGCCGTCTTCTCGACCCATCGCTCGCGTCCTGTCTAGCAGGGAACATGGTGAATCGACATTCCTTCTTGCGCAAGGGCAAAACCCGCAGGGGACAGGATCATGCCCGTCACGAGGATCTCGTCGTCGACGACTATGCGGCCCATGAGTCGTTTCGCCGACAGGCCGAGAGCCCCGGCCGAACCGACCAGTTCAGAGAAGAAGATACCTTGTCGAGGCAAGAGATCGACATGAACGTCGGAGAATTCAAGGAAGCGCTTGCAGGCGGGGAAGAGCGCCTTGTAGGTCGTCTCCTTGGCCGAGAATACCATGCGCGCGTAGACTCCCGGCTCGGCGGCACGGTGAGCGTCGCGCAGTTCCTCCTCATCGAGCACCAGGGACCACACCTCGCTGGGAAGGGGCAAGCGAGGCTCGGCATCGAGGCCCAGGCCGAAAGCGATGCGTCGATGGGCAACCGCGACAGCGCAGTATCCGCCCGGACAGCCATCGGTGTGGGTGATGGAGCCAACCACCGATTGCGGCCAGATGGGAGCACGGTCCTCGCCTGCAAGCAGGGGAAAGTCGGTGATGCCAAGCTCAGCCAATGCCTTGCGCGCACAGCTTCTCCCGGCCCTAAACTCCCTCCGTCGCTTCTCCACGGAGGTGGCGACCACTGCGGCTTCTTCGGGGCGAAGTGGCTCGTGTTCCTCACACAGCGACGCCGCTTTCACAACAACACCTGGCTGCCGGAAGAAGTCGACAAGACGCAAAGACATCGCCGGAGATGAACTGGGAACGGCTCGAATGAAGGCAAGCGCTAGTAGGCGTTGCGGCCCTTCACGGCGCCGATAATCGTCAAGAAGATGATCTTCAAGTCTAGGAATACATTCCAATTGCGGATGTACTCCAGATCGCGCTGGACACGCTGTTTCATCTGTTCCAGTTCGGCCGTTTCCCCGCGCAAGCCATTGACCTGAGCCCAGCCCGTGATCCCGGGCTTGACCATGTGACGGAGCATGTAGCCGTGGATTAGGGCGCGGTACTGCTCGTTGTGAGCCACTGCATGCGGCCTGGGCCCGACCAGCGATAGTTCGCCGGTGAGGACTTGCAGAAACTGCGGGAACTCGTCGAGGGACGTCCGTCGCAAGAAACGGCCCACCCTGGTGACGCGCGGGTCGTTCCTGGAAGCTTGGACAATCTTCGGGCCGTCCTCACAAACCTTCATGGTGCGGAACTTGAGAACGCGAATCCTCCTTCCGGACAAGCCGTAGCGCCACTGTCGGAAAAGAATTGGACCAGGCGAGCTGACCCTGACGGCAACAGCGATGCAGAGCATGGGGATCGCCGTGAGCAGCACGATAGCGCTGCCCAAAATCAGGTCCTCCAGGCGCTTGACAAAGCCAACAACACCTTCGAAGGGGGAATCGTGCACGCTGACGACCGGGATGTTGCCAACCTGGCTCCACTGCGCGGTAAGCAGGCTGTAGGAGAGGAAGTCGGCCACCAGATAGACCTTAGCTGTGGTGTCTGCGAGCGCCGAGAGTAACCCGGCCGTGCGCAGCTCGGCACGCAGCGGGAGGGCGCCATAGACGATATCGATCACTCCCTGGCGGCAGTCGCGAAGCAGGTCTTGCGAATTCCCGATGACCTTGCACCGTGGGTGCTTGGCAACATACCGACGTTCCTCCGAACGGTCGTCGTACACCCCTTGCAACTTGAGCCCGAGCCATGGAAGATTGTCAAACGACTCGGCAAGGCGCTCAGCGTCCGCGGTGCAACCGAGAATCGCAACCCGGCGGGTGTTGCGCCCTTGCGCTCGCAGGATGCGCAGTCCGATGCGAACACCTACGCGCATGGAGCACAGCAATAGCGGTGCGAAAATGAACCAACCGAACGCCGCAACCCGGGAATAGTGGGTGGAGGTCTTGGAGAAGAACCAGAAGCCGAGCAGGGCCAGCGGAACCGGCAGCCACGCAATGATGGTATCCCTGGTCTCGCGAAGGATGTTTTGCATGCGCCAGGGACGGTAGAGGCCGTTCGCCTCCGCTGAGAAACTGAAGACAAGCAACCCGATGACGGTGATGGTCATGGTTTGCTCTTGCCACGCCTCTCGATAGACAAGGTGTATGAAGATCTGCGCGAGAATGATTATCGCGCCATCCACCAAGCGCTGCATCAAACTCACCCACGCTTCGCCCCGGCGCGATGTTCCTTTTGCTGATCCCATTCTTAACCCCCGCGGTAACTTATGTTCTGCCGAAGTAGACTACATGCTCAGACGCAAGTCAAGCGTCGATCAGTCTTACACACGGCAAAAAGTCAGCAACCGTTCGTGAACGTTTTCGTGAACATTGGATAGTTCGTCAAGCGACGGAGTAGGGATCTCCAGCGCGTGCTAGCATGCGCGCGATGCGAATTGCCTACCTCGTCAATCAGTATCCGAAGATCAGCCACGTCTTCATTCGACGGGAGATCCTCGCGGTGGAACGAGAGGGATGCGAAGTCACGCGCTATAGTCTCCGGCGCACGGGCGATGAACTGATCGATCCGCTCGACAGGGAAGAGGCCCGCAAGACGCAGGCTGTCTTGGATGCGGAATGGTGGGGATTGCTGGGGGCCATGGTTTGGGCCGCAGCGAGGCGCCCTGCGGCCTTCTTGCGCGCCATACTGCTCGTCATTCGTGTCGGGTGGCGCTCAGAGCGAGGCTTGTTGCGTCATGCGATCTACCTTGCCGAAGCCTGCGTGTTGATGCGTTGCCTCAGGAGCGACAGGATCGAGCATGTGCACGCCCATTTTGGCACCAATTCTACCACGGTTGCCATGTTGTGCCATGCGCTGGGAGGACCGAGCTACAGCTTCACCGCCCACGGTCCCGAGGAGTTCGACAAGGCGCTCCTGCTTGGGTTGGGAGACAAGATTCAACACGCGACCTTTGTCGCAGCTATCAGCAGCTTCGGGCGCAGCCAGCTTTTCCGCCGCTGTGACTTTCGGCAGTGGCCGAAGATCCAGGTAGTTCGCTGTGGTGTGGATGACGCCTTCCTGGATCCTGATCCGGTCCCTATCCGCGAGCCGCGCCGGCTGGTTTCAATTGGCCGCTTGTGCGAACAGAAGGGGCAGCTTCTGCTGGTCGAGGCCATGGCCCGATTGCACCGGGAAGGACGCGCGGCTGAGCTTGTGCTCATCGGCGATGGGGTTTTGCGCCGTGAGATCGAAGCCGCCATTGCACGCAACAGTCTCGAGAAGAATGTGCACCTTCTTGGCTGGGCCGACAGTGCGACCGTCCGGCGCACCCTTGACGAAAGCTGTGCCTTCGTGCTGCCCAGCTTCGCTGAGGGATTGCCGGTCGTCATCATGGAAGCGATGGCGAGGGCCCGCCCCGTGCTCAGTACCTTCGTTGCGGGCATCCCCGAGCTGGTCTTGCCCGGACGAAACGGCTGGCTGGTGCCGGCGGGCTCGGTGGATGCCCTGGCCGATGGCGTGCGCCAGATCCTTGACGCCCCCCTCGGCCAACTCGCCGAGATGGGATTGTGCGCTCGCGAAGACGTGCGCAGGCAGCACGAGATCGGAAAGATCGCGCGAGGCCTGGTGGCGCACTTTCGTGATGCCATCGAAGGCAAATCCTCAGGCGCAGTCTTGCCGGTCTGACATCTCATTCGCAGGAGAATGCGCGGGCCTCAACTCGTGATATGTAAGTAGCCTGCCCATGTCGAACCGCGCCACGACAGCTTTCCTGCCGGAAACCGTGCCGACGGTTTCGCTGATGGGACTTCGCCTCGCGTGTCTCGACTGGCGCGGACTGGTTGACCATGTTTTCGCGTCGTTGGGGGCAGGGTGCGGCGGCTGGCTTATCACGGCGAATTTGGATTTTCTGCGCCGCTATGTCTGCGATGCGGAAGCGCGAATGCTCTACGACGCCGCGGATATTCGCGTGGCCGATGGCATGCCGCTGGTGTGGGCCTGTTGGGTTCAGGGAGACAAACTTCCCGAGCGCGTGCCGGGCTCATTCTTGGTGTGGCCGTTGATCGAGCGAGCCGCTCAGGAAGGGCGGTCGGTGTACCTGCTGGGCGGCGCCCCCGGCGTGAATGGGCGCGCCGGCAAGGTGCTGGTCGACAAGTATCCTTCACTCAAGCTATGTGGCGCCTCCAGCCCCCTGATCGACAGCCCGCCCTCGTCGAGGGACGTCGAGCTTGTCCTGGCCGAACTCGCGAAGGTGCGGCCGGATATCTTGCTCGTGGGTTTGGGATCTCCGAAACAGGAACAGCTGATTCACGTCTTGCGTGAGCACCTACCATCGACGTGGATGGTGGGAGTTGGGATCAGCTTCAGCTTCATCGCCGGAGATCTGAAACGCGCGCCTGCTTGGATGTGCAGGATGGGGATCGAATGGGTCCACCGTATGATTCAGGATCCCCGGCGGCTGACCAAGCGCTATCTGGTGGACGATTTGCCGTTCGCTCTGCGCCTGTTTCCTCATGCGCTGCGGGTTCGGCTGCAACGTGGCCACGAGCGGGGCTAAGTCAGGCTTCGTGATTCCGGATCGACAGAAATTTTGAAAGACATGGGAGCAATCCCCAAACCGCTCCTGCGCGGCAACTTGTTTGCCCCAGTTTCAAGCAACGATGGCGCGGGTCAATTTGTCTGACACAACAGTACCAACATCGCTGCACGATACGTTGGGTGGCCAGCACGTCCATGTGACGTCCACTCGCAAATGCAATACAGTTGCCGAATATCGTCTGAGAAACACACCCTGAGGTCCTCGCGTGAGCGAATCCACAGAATTCCATCCCAAGGTCGTCGCGGTCGTCTTGACCTGGAACGACATCGACATGACAACGACCTGCGTCGGCTCCCTGCTCGCTACGGGGTATCCGGGCTTGGGCATCGTGGTCGTCGACAACGGGACCAACCCGCCTAGCTGCCCGATCCTCAAGCAGCGTTTCCCCTCTATCGATACCGTCCAGCTTCCCGAGAATCTTGGATTCACGGGAGGCTGCAACCGAGGGCTGACGCGTGCCATGGAGCTGGGCGCGGACTACATCTTCCTTCTCAACAACGACACGATCGTTGGTGAGCAGGCGATCGAGCAGCTGGTCCAAGCCATGGAGCGGATGCCCGAGGTCGGGCAGGCGAGCGCGTTGTTGCTCCCGCCCGGTGCCGAGAAGCGTGTCGGGTTCACCCAATGCAAGATCTACCGGGATTCGACGCGCCAGGAGCGCATGCACGAAGACGAATTGCTTTCGGACGTCCATCGCAGAACATATGACACCGATTTCGTACCGGCATGCGCCGTGATGTTCCGTCCACAGGCCCTGAAGGCGGTCGGACTCTTCGACGAAACCCTGTTCACGAACTGGGAGGACTACGACCTCTGCTGCCGTCTCATCGATGGGGGCTGGCGGATCATCACGGTTGGCACGGCTGAGGTCGTCCACGCCCACGGCCAGACTACAGGGAGAATCTCGCCCTTCATCACCTACCTCTTCACTCGGAACCGCCTGATTTGCCTTTTTCGCTACGGGAAACCGGGGGCCATCGTCCGGCAGTCTCCTCGAATCCTTCGTCAATTCTGCTGGCAAGTCCGGGGCTACGGCTTGACAAATTGGCCCGCTCACCGGGCGTTTGTCAGAGGGGTGATGGATTTTTTCCTCGGGGTTCGCGGCAAGGGGCACCTCCCCACCGACCGTCGCGATCGGGTCAAGCGAGATGCCGCGGCCAAGACAGCCGAATCCCCAGTGTCACGGCCGGGATGATCCATCCCATCGCCCTCCGGAAATTGGAGTTGCCCCGTTGACTCTCGCCAGTCTGGCAGGGAAGATGTGGCCCGCCATTCCTGGGGAGGGGCGACAACTCTATGAAGATACTCGAAGTCAAAGCGCTTGCGATTCCTGATCTGCGGGTGATCCGTTTCGGCAGGTTTCGCGATTCACGAGGCTATTTCACCGAGCCCTACCGGCGAGGCGATCTCGACAAGCACCCTGAGACCGCCTTCTTCAGGGGCATCTCCATCGTTCAGGCAAACGAGAGCTGGTCCCGCGCGGGAACGATCAGGGGCCTTCACTTCCAGTGGAACCCGTTCATGGGCAAGTTGGTGAGGACTCTCTCCGGCCGAATGGTGGACCTGGCGTTGGACATCCGGAAGGGCTCGCCCACGTGCGGAAAGATCATCGCGTACGACATGCCCGCAGCCACCGATCGGGAATACGACGAATGGATCTGGGTTCCCCCGGGCTTTGCCCACGGAAACTATTTTCCGGAGGCGACCCAGATCGAGTATCTGTGCTCGGGAGAGTACTCGCCAGGCTGTGAGGGGTGTGTCTCACCGTTTGCTCCCGATTTGGACTGGTCTCTCGCCTCGGCCGATCTCATGAAGGATTTTCGCGCCCTTCTGCAGAAGGACCCAGTGGTGAGCGACAAGGATCGCAGCGCCATGAGCCTCGCGGAATGGATGAAGGACCCTCGTTCCGACAATTTCCGGTACTCGACCCAGAGTGGGGAGCCGCGATGAAGATCGTCGTATTCGGGTCTGATGGGCAACTGGGAACCGATTTCGTGGCCACCGTGAAACGGGGCGGTGATGATTGCATCCCCTTGACCATCGAGGAGGTTGACCTCACCGATGCACCGCGGGTCGAGGACCGGCTGCACAAGCTTCGACCCCACGCGGTCGTGAATTGCGCTGCCTTCCATGATGTGGGCCAGTGCGAAGAGAAGCCGGCCGTGGCGAATGCAGTCAACCGCGACGCCGTCGGGATGTTGTCCCGCCTGTGTGGCGAGCTGGAGGCGAAGTTTCTGACCATCAGCACCGATTACGTTTTCGATGGGACCAAGATCGAAGGCTACACCGAGGACGATTCCCCCAATCCCATCAACCAGTACGGCGTAAGCAAGCTGGCCGGCGAACGACTCGCCCTGGCCAACAATCCCAAGGCATTCGTGGTACGGACCCAAAGCCTGTACGGAGTTTCCCAGCTGCGGGGGAAGAAGACCAACTTCGTCGATCTGGTGCTCAAGCTATCGAAGGAACGAGATGAGATGAAGGTCGACCAGTGCCGGATGGCCCCGACCGGAACCGCGTGCCTGGCCGCGAACCTCTACAAGCTGCTTGGCTCGGATCGATACGGCCTGTACCACATGAGTTGCCAGGGAGCTACGACCTGGTACGAGTTTGCCCGCAAGATCGTCGAGATGATCGGCGCCAAGATTCGGGTGACACCGGTTGCCAACGACTTCTTTCCCAAGAATTTTCGCCGCCCCGAGAACACGTACCTCATCAACCAACGCCTCTCTCACGCCGGACTCGACTTCATGCCCTCCTGGGAAGAGTCTCTCCGGCACTACCTCACGGCCAGGGGGGTATTGGGTTGATCATCAATAGGGGAAACAGACCATGAGAATCCTTGTCGCAGGCGGTGCGGGCTACGTCGGTTCAGCGCTCGTCCCTTCCTTGTTGGAGAGGGGATACGAAGTCGATGTGATTGACCTCCTCTGGTTCGGCAACCACCTTCCCCCATCGGTGCGGGTTCTCAAGAAGGACCTCTTTGCCTGCAGCAAAGAGGACCTAAAGGGATACGAACAGGTGGTGATGCTGGCTGGGCTTTCCAACGATCCCATGGCCGAGTTCAGCCCCGCCATGAACTTCACCTTCAATGGCGCTCTCCCGTCCTACCTGGCCTACATGGCGAAGTTGGCGGGAGTGCGGAGGATCGTGTACGCCTCATCCTGCTCGGTCTACGGGTACACCGTGAACGAGCTCTACGACGAGGACGCTCCCGTTACGTGCAGCTACCCTTACGGGATCTCCAAGTTGCAAGGAGAGCGCGGCGTTCTGCAGATGCAGGACAAGGACTTTTCCGTCATCGCCCTCCGCAAGGGTACGGTCTCCGGCTACAGCCCGCGGATGAGGTTCGATCTGATCATCAACACCATGTACAAGTGCTGCGTGCTGGACGGCAAGATCACCGTAAACAACGCTTCCATTTGGCGCCCTATCCTGGACATCCGCGACGCCGTCTCCGCGTACCTTCGCGCGATCCAGTCAGACTATAGCCTCAGCGGAATCTTCAATGTGGCCTCTGACAACTGCACTGTGGGCCATGTTGCTGACCGGGTGAAGGATGCGCTACAGGGCGTGCTGGGACGGCCGATCACCGTGGATATCAAGCATGTCCAGGACTTCCGGAACTACAAAGTAGCCGTCGGCCGGGCCAAGACAGTCCTCGGCTTCGAGCCGGTCCATCGCGTGGAGGATATCGTCCGGGATCTCCACGCCCATCGGGAGCAATACCGAGACCTGAACGGGGACGAGTACTACAACATCCGGGTGTTCAAGAAGATGCCGCAGGATTTCTAGGGCTTCACCGCTGAATTGCTCTTACGCGCACCCAAGCAATTCCCCTCATCGAGAGCTGCTCGCACAATCGTGGCAAGTCCGGTCACATTCTCGGCAGCCAGCATCGACACGTGACCGCCGCACACCTCGTGGGCGAAGCATCGCCCTTGGACAGAACTACGCCAACTTCCCGTCGGCCACCCCACGTGTTCTTCCGGACGGATACGGATCTTCAACTCCTCCACATGCTCTTACAAAACGTGGCGAACCCAGCACACAGAGTCCCAAAGGTTCGGATGGAACTTACCGAGCGAGCAAACTCCATCACAATCCTTGGACGCAGATAGAACCTGCGAAAGGCGGTCTTGGAGGCCCGCACCAAGTCTTCTTCAGTCAACCCGTGCGGAACGAATGTGACACGCTGATGTGCCATTCGACTCCAATCCATTTCGCAGGAGCCATAGTCTTTGGCCACGCGTGACAGTTCGCAGCCGGGCCAGATGGTAAGAAAGTTTTGCTGAAAATGAGTCAGGGGTATCTCTAGGGCAAACTCGATCGTCTCTCGCAGACTCTCAGCCGTCTCGCCAGGCAAACCGAAGATGAAGTTGCCTTTGACCTTCAGACCGGCCTGACGAGCGAGATGAACCGCGCGGGCGCCTTGCTCCTTTGTCGCACCTTTCTTGATCAGTTGCAGAATGCGATCACAGCCACTCTCAAGTCCTAGCTCGATAAACCAGCAACCCGCATCTCTCATCATCCTCAACCGGTCCTCCGTTGCGAACCGCACGTGCCCCTGGCAGTACCAGCTGAAGCCCAGGGCCTCGCTGAGCATCGCATGGCAAATTTGCTCAAGGCGGGGCTTGTTGAGTGCGAAATTGTCGTCGATGATCATCAAGTCCCGTATCCCGTAAGTGCGCTTCAGGATGCGCATCATCTCCAGGGTGTACTCTGCACCGTGCTCCCGGACACGCGAACCGAACAGAGCGCGATCGCAGAACGTGCATTGATACGGGCAGCCGCGTGATGCCATCAATGATGCAGCTGGAGTCGACTTTGATTCGAGGGCGGAGTGTGGGTACTTGCCCGGAAAACCCGGCAGGAGATCCCAAGCGGGGAATGGCAACTCGTCTAAATCCGCGATGAGGGGACGCGGCCGATTGACCACGGGCTTTCGGTCTGTGTCTCTCCAAACGAGACCTAAAATGTCGCCGAGGGCTTCAGTTTCCGAAATGCGGTCTAGCAGCTCTGCAAGCGTGAGCTCACCCTCGCCGTAGACCCCGTAATCAAAGTCCGTGAACAGCTCCATCGTGCGGAGCGGTTCGGCTGTAAGGTGTGACCCGCCAATCACAATGGGTGCCTTCGCACCGGACTCTTTCAACTCCCGTGCGATTCGAGCTGCGCTGAAGATGTTGATCGTCTTCGCTGTAATTGCTATGAGGCCTGGTTGCTCGCCAAGGATCTTCCCGACGAGCTGCGCCGTGGTCGTCGTCATCCGTTCGTGGTCGAAGATCAGAGGGGCATGACCAAGTCTGCGGACGTAGCTGGCCAAATAGAGAAGCCCCAGCGGTGGGCAGTAGGTGTCTACCGCCGAGAGATCCCAGTCCCCGTAGATTTGTTCGTGAGAAGTGGCAGGATTGATGAAAACAATCTTCATTGCGGAACCCCGGCCCAAGTCAGTCAGTTCGCGTGACGGTACATCCAAGTATTGTCGCTGGCAATTCGAATCCGAAGAGGTCTAGCGATCGACTTCGTTGAACTCATCGGATTGCTTTGGTTCGGGCGAAGAGCGGAATTTTGGAAAAGGTTCAGCTCCGGAGGAGCTCCCGGCATCTTTGGAGTGTCTCAAGATGTTCGTGCATGGTGCCTTCAGGCGAGTTATCGAGGGTCACTGGAAACCCAGGCTAGCGAGCCTCCCAAAGCGTGTATGTCGCCGTGGAATGAGTGAGAGCAAATCCAGCCTCACTCAGCTCGCGCTTCACTCGCTCGGCTCGGACTACGCCCTCGGGGCCGGACGGCGGGTCTAGGATCACGTAGCGGGCACCTGAGCCGCGCAGGAGCGCGACTGCCTCGGCGAATATCGCATGGCCAGTCAGAACTTGGTTGCTTAGGTAGTTTCGTCGGGCAGCTTCGTCCGGTCGGCCGGCCATCAAGAGTGCTACGTCGGTCTGGTAGGTACGCACGAACACAGGGTCCAGGGGAAGAATCAATGGGTCGAGGTGCGAAACCACCCGTTCCGAGCAAAGGAGACGTCGCCCGGTTCCGAGCGGCTTGTGAGCCAGTATGGTTCCGATCTCGAGCAGATCGCTCGGCATCTTGAAGGGGTTCGCGAAGCACTGCTGCGTATCGGCGGGCTCGTGCAAGTAACGGTTTCTGGTCCCAAAAACGAAACGTCCCCCGGCGAAAGGAAACGTGATTAGGAGCGCGACTACAGATGCCAGGGCAGCGCGTGGGCCGCCGAGACTGACGGCGCAAGTCGCCACCACAACCCCGAGCGAAGCGAGTAGAAGGCCGAGGGGAATGAGCCAAAAGAGGCGATGGGCGGCTTCGTCGCCCAAGTGATTGGAGATTGGGCCGAAAAGCAATGGGCTCAGAACCGTTGCAAACAAAACCAACGTGAACAATGCCGGGTACCGCACGGCTTCCCTTCGGCGAAACATCGCCCAGGACAGCGGAAGGGTAAAGAGGGACGCGAGCTCGAGGGCGCCGCCGCCTAGGTCAATACCGAGGTGGTGAAATAGGAACAAGTCTCGCCAGCGAACATCGCCGAAACCTGCTCCCAGCGCTTCCGGCCCGATCTTCATCGAGCTCACGTAAAGGCCGAAAACAACGTCGGGCCAGGCTGCAGCCCCAAGAAGCGCGATCGTACCCAGCGCGCGCAGGCTTCGCTGCTGGAGTAAAAAGACGAGACCGAGAACGAACAGGAGCGCGCACAGAATCATGGCTCCGGTTGGTGCAAAACCGATCCCTGCCGTGCCCACGATCACCAGAGCCAACCATGTCGGCCACTTCGGCCTCGCAAACCATGATCGACTCAAGAGGACGGCTGCGGGAATCGCGACATGCATTAGCCAACTCTTGCCTTGCGCTGGACGGGGCAACAAGTAGTTGGCGGTTGTCCAGTGACTGCTCATCCCGAACGTGAAGTAGCAGGCCAACACGAGAAGGCCGGCACCCAAGAGGAAGTGTGGGATCTCCCGGCGCAGCAGGGCCGTATAGAGCGCCATCGCCATCAGTACCAGGACCGGAGCCAGCAACGTCCGGAATAGCACCAGTGTGTGAAGCCCGGAGATCCTGCCGACGATCGCTCCCAGCAGCTCGAACGCTTGCAGGGCATACAACGGGGTCGCAGGCAAGTTCTCACCTCGGTGAGCGGCGCTGTACAGACCCATGGCGGGGGAATCGACCAGTGAAAGCGCCTCGGACATGTAGAGCGCATCATCTGCGTCTTCCCGAAAGCAGCCCGTTGTCGCCACTAGCTGGAAGGCAATCGTGGCCAACGCCGCCACAAGAAATAAGCGCCCCATGCCCCGAAGAGCAGTCCCGTCGGCGACACGACTGCCGCTCGAAAAACGAAGAGCGAGGACAATCGCGATCAGCGTGATCGCGACACACGACATCATCAAGAAGCGCCGGCTGACCGGACTCGTAGCGAAGGCCCAAGCAACCACCAATGCGACCGCGACGACGGCGAGCGCAAGCGCCGCCCAGGTCTTGGATGGAAGATGCCATTCCGGGGGCGGCACGGGTGCGGCACTTGAAAACGGTTTGAAGCGGCGGCCGAAGAGAAGGAGAGCGAGCGTAGCCGCGCTCCAGCCGACCACGCCGACCGCGATGGCGGTGTTCGTCGATCGATGCGTCAGGAGAACCGGCGCTTCTATCAATGAAAACACGCCAAACGAGATCACTGCGCCCAG
>Ga0182021_10006055_pt1 | contig 14353 bp, 15 predicted proteins | sample 612E3MmetaG_FD_120493 | JGI IMG/M metagenome (GOLD analysis project Ga0182021, IMG submission 120493) | Permafrost microbial communities from Stordalen Mire, Sweden - 612E3M metaG (Illumina Assembly) | ecosystem: Environmental > Terrestrial > Soil > Wetlands > Permafrost | place: Sweden... | reverse complement strand
CTGCTCAACTCGATCGAACAATGGAAAACGAACCAACCGGGGTACACGAACCCAAAAGCCTGGGAGAACATGCAGTCCATTTTAATCAAGATGGGGATGATCTCAAGCCCCCTGGATCTTTCTGCCGCCTATAGTAATACCTTTAATCCAAAATGACCAATTCCTCTGAAGCACTGCTTACTGTTGACCATATCAGCATGACCTTCAAGGACAGCCGCGAAGATCTGGATGCGCTGCAGGACGTCAGCTTTTCGCTGAGCAGGCAGGAATTCCTTTCCATTTTAGGCCCGTCTGGCAGCGGTAAGAGCACCTTGATCCGCGTGATCGCAGGGTTGATCCCTGCCACACAAGGAAGCATTTCATTCTGCAGCAATCGGGCTGAGCCAAAAATAGGTCTGGTGTTTCAACAAGCGAACCTGATGCCCTGGCGCAACGTGTTGCAAAATATTCTGCTGCCGCTGGAAATTGAAGGAATAGATCATGACCTGGCCGAAAAGAAAGCCCTTGAGCTGGTTCACCTGGTGGGTTTGGAGGAGTTCATCCACGCCTGGCCGGATGAACTCTCGGGCGGCATGGCCCAGCGCGTGGCCATTGCCCGTGCGCTGATCCAAGATCCAGATCTGTTGCTTCTGGATGAACCTTTTGGCTCACTGGACGCCTTGACCCGCGAAAGGATGGGGGTTGAATTGCTACGTATCTGGCAGGCCAGCCAGAAAGCCGTCATACTCGTTACTCACTCCATTTCCGAGTCGTTGTTATTATCCGACCGGGTACTGGTATTAAGTTCCCGTCCCGGAAAAATAACCACAGATATGACGGTAACACTGCCCAGACCGCGTCTGGAAGAAATACGTTATTCAGACGAGTTTATTCGACTGGAACGAAAGCTGCGCAATTCTTTAAAAGATTAGCTCAATTTGTTTTAATTTGGGGTAGATCGAGACAAAAAACATCCATCAAAAGTCGTGTGTGCCCATTGGCTTCCAGAGATTCCAGGGCTGAATCAATGGTGTTCACCATTTGCAGCGCGTTTGCGGGGGACATATTTTGGGCTAAATGATCCAGCTGTTCGCCACGGTTGTAGTTGGTGATCTCCCCGGTACTGTGATTGGTTATCATCAACAGATCGCGGGCGTAGGTATACCAGGTCTGTAAGGCAAAACGGATTTCATCGCGGTTGCGCAGCAATGTATCCACGTAAGCAAAGCGTTCGCGCTTGGAGAGCGGCAGCACATGCGTTAGATCATCCAAAAGTTGACTGCGGCGTTCTATTTGTTCTGGCTCTTGAGCCAGCCGTAAAGCCATTCCCAATCGGCCGTTGGCTAAATGCGCACACAGATTGGCGGTTTGTGGTGGGATTTGCCATCGAGATTCCAGTGCCGCGTACACTGTTTTTACCGCAACCGGATGCAAACGCAGAATTTCGCAGCGGGAAGCAATTGTGGGCAGCAGGCTTTCGGCAGAATCGGCCGTGAGAAACAAGATCACCTGTCGAGGAGCTTCTTCAAGAGTTTTTAAAAGAGCATTTTGAGCATTGGCATTCGCCTGCTGAAAATTCAGCAGTAAGGCCACGCGATATTTGGCTTCATAAGGGGAGAGTGAGAGGCTGTGCTGCAAATTGCGGATCTGCTCCACTTTGATCATACCGCCATCGACTTCTGGCCGGATGATCGTCAGATCGGCTTGCTGCATCTTCAATATCTGGCTGCAAGGACGGCAGACCCCGCAGAATTCTCCGGGAGCAGGGGGAGCTGCGCAATTTAACGCGCAGGCAAATTCCAATGCCAGGCTGCGCCGGCCAATCCCCGGAGCCCCGGTGATCAAATAAGCATGGCGCACGTCATCGTTGAGCATGTGCTGTTTAAACAAATGCTCTGCCCATTCATGACCAATTAAATTCCAACTCATGCAGGCATTTTAGCCCAAAGCGGAACGGTGGGCAATACGTAAGAGGTTTATTGCTTTTCGATCACCCAAAAATGAGAAAGACCCAGTACCTGTAATGGAGTCCTTTCTAGAAATTGCAGAAAGGAACGCAGCGCTTTGCCTAATTTTGGTGAACGCTGAATGATGTTATCGTAAGCGCCGAAGATCGTTCTTTTACTAATGATCTTCACAGGTAAACTATTAAATAATTTTGCCAGATCAGCCCGGGTGTAGACATTCACATGGGGCGCCAGACGGTCGCGCAGTGAACGGGGGAGATAATTGACCAGGGGAATGTTGCCGAAATGATATTTACCGCGCCAGAAGATTCCGTGGGTCTCAAATCCATAACCGCGGTTCGGGCAGAACAGCACCAGCCTGCCGCCGGGTTTGAGCGTACGCACGATCTCGCTCACTGCTTCCCGATCACTTTGAACGTGCTCGATCACTTCGTTGCTCAGGACGAGATCAAAAACATCGTTCGGAAAGGGCAGGTGTTCACCCACACCACACAAGATCCGTTCGTTCGTCTGATGAGCTTCGATCGTCCGCTCAAATTCAACATCCAGACCTACGGTGATATTTTCTGGGGATTGCAGTCGTGACATATAAGAGCCCAGACCGCAGCCGTCTTCAAGAATATTCCCATTAATACGTTCTTCGGCCGCAGACAGGATCATTTGCAGACGTCTTTGCTGACCGTCACGCCACACATATGAAGGTTCACCGCGTAAAGCTGCTTTATCAGAATGAGTTGCCGTCATTGATTTCCTTTAATATTCCCGGGTAAGAGTAACGATCATTTATTCCACAACCAGCGATTCTACTTCAGAGAAAGGTACCCAGGCGAGTATTGAACTGCCTTTGCCGGGCTCTGAGGTGATATCCACTTCACCCCCGGCATTCATCACCCGTGTTTCCATGTTCGATAGTCCGTGGCCAATAGTCGATTTGGTATCTTCAGAGTCAAAACCGATACCGTCATCACGGATTTCCAGTAATAAACGGTCGTTGGTCGTCCAAAGAACCACATCCGTGTGATGCGCGTGAGCATGTTTGGCGATGTTCGCCAATGCTTCCTGACAAATATGGAACAGGGCAACGGCTTGATTCTTAGGCAGACGAGAAATGTCTTCGCTTGGTCCCTGTAATCTGACATCCAGCAAAGTATTGGCATGGAATTCAGTGACCAAACGAGTGATCCCTTTCATCAGGTCTTCATTGTGCAATTGACGCGGCCGTAAATCCAAAATGTAACCGCGAATATCGCGGATGGTGTGGTTCAAATCCTTTTCTGCCTGCTCAATACGTTTATTGGCTTGTTCCGGGCTTTCCTTCATTAATAGGCGCGCATGTTCCAGCGTCAACCCCACTGCATAAATGGATTGGATAATTCCGTCATGCAAGTCCATGCCAATGCGTTCACGTTCTTCCAGAATCGCCAAGCGCCGGTCTTGTATGTTAAATTGCACATTTTCTATGGCAGTAGCCATCCAAGAACCGATTGCCTGTAAAAACTGAACTTCGAAATCATCCAACGGCTGGGGGTGACAGGTTGCGGCACACAGCGCTCCCATCGACCCACGTCTGCCAATGAGGGGCACTACTGCTATCTGATGAATTCCCTGGGTTTTGGAGGAAGGGTCTAATTCGTCGCAATCATTTTCAGAAAGATCTAACAACACGGGAGATCCGCTTATAGCTATTCCACCTACAATGCCTTCCCCAAAAATATATTGCTTCCGTTTCCAAAGTCTGTTCCCTGAGTTGCCTTTATGCACCATTAAGATCAAATTTTTGGTATCTTCTTGCCGCAGAAATATCTCGCCGGCTTCCAGACGCAGGTAGTCCATTAATTGGGAGAGGCCTTTTTCGAGGATTTGCTTGATATCGGAAGAAGTAGCCAAAGTGGAGGCAAGTTGATCGAGAAGAGCCAGATCTTCGTTGCGGCGGGTTAAAACCCGGTCGCGCTGAATCAGATCCCGATACAGGCGGGCGTTCGTTATTGAGGCTGAGGCATACCCGGCTAACATTTCAATGATCAAGCGATCATCATCGCTAAATTCCTGCGCGTTCAATTTGTTGGTTAAGTAGATCTGACCGATCGTTATCTCACCCTGGCAAATCGGTACTCCCAGAAATGAGGTCATGTGTGGATGACCCTGCGGGAATCCAATGCTGCGTGGGTCATCCTCAATATTCGCAATTCGCATGGGTTCTTTAGAATTTATAAGTACCCTGATCATGCCTTTTCCCTGAGGAGGATGCGGAATTTCGTCCATTTGAGCGCGCGTCATGCCCACAGAGATAAAAAGTTCGATCTCATTATTAGCGTTGACTATGCTTATCGCCCCATATTCAGCTTCAGCCTCTTTGCAGGCGAGGGAGGCGATCTTTTCGAGAAGGGAGTCAATGGAAATATCCTGCACCAACTGCAGACTGGCCTGATGCAGTGTTAATAATCTTTGCTCAAGTTGTTTCTTGGTTAATGGGGAAATTTCCATGCCACTCCATCCGAAGAAAGTTATTGTAACCGAAACGCATGTTATTCGTCAATTTTACGCTTTGGGTCAAATAAGCCAAAGTTTATATAATTGAGAGGAATATACTTTTTTCTAATAAGACCTGGCTATAATGAATCAGAGGTGAACATGGAAAGCGCATTTTTTGCAAGAAAAGAAGAAGAAAAAAAGATGGAAAAGTCTGGGCGTTTACCTCCCGGGCAGTCTCTGACACTAAAATTCCCAGTTTTACATTATGGCTCTATTCCAAATTTCGATCCTGCTACCTGGAGATTTCGCATTTGGGGTGAAGTGGAAACCCCGGTTACTTTTACCTGGGACCAGTTCAATCAACTACCCCGACGAAAATTGGTGATGGATATTCATTGTGTCACCCGTTGGAGTAAATTCGATACTGAATGGGAAGGGGTTTCAGTCAAAGACCTTATTGATAACCACATAATCAAACTAAAACCTGACGCGAAATTTGTAGTTGAACACGCTGAATATGACTTTACTGCCAATTTACCGACAAATATTGTGCTGGCAGACAACTTTTTGCTGGCGACTCGTTTCAATGGCGAACCGATCTCTGCAGATCACGGTTTCCCGGTCCGTGGAGTAGTCGGCGCAATATCAGGGCAGACAGAACTAACCATCCCGTACTTTTGGAAAGGGGCAAAATGGCTGCGCAGTCTGGAGTTCGTGAAAGAGGATGTTCCCGGTTTTTGGGAACGAGCTGGATACAATAATAATGCTGATGTCTGGAAGGAAGAGCGATTCGAGTAATTTCATTTTATGAAATATTGGCGGTTGTACTATTGTATATTTCACGCTCATCCACACCCGGTGGGTGACCGTGTGAATGTAAAGGAGATACAAATGAAACTTAATACACCATCTAGAGGCTTGTTCTATGCAGCGGTTGTAATATTCATTTTAGGCATTCTTGCAGCACTTATATCTTCACTAAGGGTTTCGTCTTATGCAGTCTGGCTCGTCTCCATTGCTTTCTTGATCTTGGCGATCGGTTCTTTCACCAAGGCATCATAGCAAAACTACAAAAGACGGATTAATAATGAACTGCACCCCATTCTGTTGGCTGTGTCCAACTTGTGGGGTGCAGTTCATTTCATGCATCATTGTGGATCAAATACACATACGGCAAACCGGTTTACTAGAATGATTTTGTTTGATCCTGCTTCATTTCGTTGGAACTAAAATTGCGTGAAGCGTAAAGGTCATGATAAGTGGGTTCAGTTTTTGGTTGGACGGCGGGGCGGGGATTCCGAGTCAAATTCAAAGGTTGTGAGGAGACAGGTTGCGAGCGGCGAACCGGGCTGGAATAGCCGATGCTCGAATCAGTATGCAAAACGTGGGACTCAGTAGTGGGTTTCTTCCCGGTAAGACGTTCAATGGCAGTAGTCAGTGAGGCGATGATTAGGATGCGGATCACCCATACCAGAATGGCAATGAAAACTGGAACGATTTGGGTGAGGGTCTGGGAACTGATGACAATAGAACTTTGTACTGTATGACTGCTGATAGCAACTGCAACGCCCCACCAGGTCAGAGCCGCATTGGCAGTGGCTGCCAGGAGCCATGCTCCAAACAAATACCAGGACTCTTTTACATCTGTGGAGCGATTTCCCGGCGTGATCAGGCGGGCAATACCGGCAAAATCGATGCCGCAAAATGCCAGTGCTAGAAAAGTGTACCAAGGAATACCGGCAAATTTCAAATTTCCCAATAGATCTTGCAGCGCGAAGACGGTGGTACTGAAATTGAAAGTCTCGAATGCGATCAACGCCGCAATAATGATCAGACCATATACGGTGCCGCTGCGAACGCGCAGAGAAGTGGATATTTTGTTGATACCAGGTCGAGCAGCTGATAGATTCATGTTGATTCCTCCTGAACAATAGAACAAATGTATTATTAATCAACATTATAGAACATAATAACTAAATGTCAATAGGGTAAATTCACTATTTATAAAAACACCTGAGAGCATCAAAACCTCCCGGGTGTTTGTTTTTGTCACTGGCAGAAACAGTTCTTTTACGAACTATTCACGGCACAGTTTATTATCAGTGAGTACACGGCACAGGAAAAACAAAAGATCATTCAATAATTATTTTAAAAGCGGCATGAAAATAACATCCACGATCTCAGTTATTGTTTTATCAGAAACTGGTTCGTGGCGGGAAAGAACTTCATAGCGAAACAAATCAAGAGGTAACGAAATTATGCGCGGACTCATTTGTGCCAAATTGATTTCCCCTCGCTTTTCCGCATTTTTTAAAATAGTCAACATGGCTGCCCCCAACTTACTTTCTGTACCTGGCTGCAGTATTGGCGGTATTGCTGAGATCAATGATTTATTCAGGAGTTCGCCAATGAGCGCATGAATTGCATCCGCTCCAACAATCTGCAAGGGTTCAGCCAATCCACGGAGGTATAAAACAACGTCATTACGAAGATTCCCTGTATCCGGAATTACAGTCATAGGCTTGGGCAAATAAATATGTAAGGCAGCCCTAATTAATTCTGCTTTATTTGACCAGCGGCGATATAAAACAGCCTTATTCGTTTTTGCCCGGGCTGCAACACTTTCCATTGTTAAATGTGCGTAGCCAAGATCAGAAAATTCTTCCCAGGCTGCCTGAAGAATTGCGGATTCCAAGACCTCGCCGCGGCGCCGATTGCTCTTTTGCTCATCCATAGTGATTTCCTTCTTTCGCAATTGCTCTATTGACTGTCTTGTGTATTAAGTGTATCATATCCATATTAGAAACGGTTAAGTATCTTATTTGTATATATAGGAGTATTTAAATGGTAAATGAGAAAGCAAGTATCTCAAAATCGCAAAAAGAAAAACTCGACCCGGTAGTAATTAGGGTAGCCATCATTCTGGTGATCGGTGCCCTGGCGCCTCTGCTGGATTCGACAATGGTCAATGTGGCCCTAAAAACGATTGTCGGCGACCTGAAAAGCACAATCTCGGTCGTGCAGTGGGTCACCACAGGTTATGTACTATCAATGGGCATTGCTGTACCAATTTCGGGTTGGGCCACCAATCGTTTTGGCGGTAAACGGGTGTACATGTTCTCGCTGTTCGTTTTCTTTATTGGATCGATTCTTTCCTCTTTTTCATGGAATATCGACAGCCTGATTGTTTTCAGATTTATTCAGGGATTTGGTGCAGGACTAATGATGCCCACTTTGCAAACCATGCTAGTTCAAGTAGCCGGTGGCCGCAATTTGGGGAGTGTGATGTCAATTGTTAGCATCCCTGCTTTGCTAGGGCCGATTCTTGGCCCGGTGCTGGGTGGAGTAATCGTCAGCGGGCTGGGTTGGCGTTGGATCTTCTATGTCGATATTCCTATTTGCATTCTGGCATTGATGCTTTCCTGGCGTGGGTTGCCGAAGGATGAACTATCCGACAAAAAACAGTCCCTTGATTTTGTGGGAGTGCTGCTTTTATTTCTCGTGTTTGTCCTGCTCATTTTCGGCATTTCCATGATAAAAGCTCAGGGCGGGTTTTTCAGTGCTGCTGTAATTATTCCTCTAGCCTTCGGCTTGCTCTTGTTGGCCGCGTTCATTGTCTATGCCTTGCGCACAAAAAATGCTCCTGTGCTGGACTTACGACTGTTTACCTCGCTGAATTTCACCGCCTCATCAGTTTTGCTTTTCCTGATCGGAATCATCACCAATGGAGCGATGCTTCTCTTGCCGTTATACTACCAGCAGGTTCGGGGTGAATCCGTTTTGTTTGCCGGCCTACTCTTAATTCCACAGGGAGTAGGCATGTTGTTGACCAGAGGCTATTTCGGAGCTTTAACTGACCGCATTGGTTCACGGACCATCGTGATGTTTAGTCTGTTGATTACTGCGGCGGGTACATTGCCGTTCGCTTTTGCTGGTCCGAATACCAATCAGGTTCTGTTGGCAGCGGCACTGCTAATCCGCGGAGCGGGACTGGGCGGGCTGCTGATTCCAGTCATGGCCTCGGCTTATACGGGCCTGAGAAAAGATCAAGTTCCTCATGCCAGTATTGCCACACGGATTTTACAGACCATTGGTGGGGCATTCGGTTCGGCCATTCTGGCGACTGTTGTTGAACAACAGCTTTCCGGTCAGGCACCCACCGGCGTTCAGAGCTTTGCCAGTGCCTATAATGTTAGTTTTTGGTGGTCAATTGGTTTTACCGCAATTGCAATCATTCCTGCCCTGTTACTGACTGTCCGGAAAAAAGGGATTGTAATAGAAGCCGATTACTAATATAGTTTAAACAGGGAAATTGAAAAGAGATTATCCAGTGCGAAAATAGATGGCGTATAAAAAAATAAAATAGATCAATATCCCTTTCAATTTATCTGTGAGCAATCACTGACAACGAGGTAAATCAATTAAAAAACACACACCCGACTATGGTTCAAAACCATTCGGGTGTGTTCTGCATTAAACGATTTGGAGCAGATAGAATATGTAAAGTTGACTGATGTGGAAACTATACCCCAATGCCATTGGCCGCAGGAGACCAATTTATGACCAGCGGTGTGGCATTTTCGGGGATGTAACCGTGCACATCCTTCAATGATAATGAGTTCGCCATGCAATAAAGGGTGGCGACTGCCAGGCCGTGTGAGACCAAGAGGACTTTTCCATCGGGATAAGCTGCAGCGATCGCATCAGCCGCAGCCTTCATTCTGGCTGCCACTTCATTTACTGATTCACCACCGGGTGCTCTGGAGGTTTCGGGTGATTCATTGGCCTGGGTTGGATCGAATTTAAATTTTTCGCGTACTTCGGTGAGAGACATTCCTTCCCATTCTCCCTGGCTTATTTCCCGTAGACGGGGATCGGCTAGAACAGGTAAATTCAATTGTTGGCTGAGAATGGCTGCGGTCTGAGAAGCACGGCTGAGGTCGCTGGAATAAATTGCCTCAAATTGAATTCCTGACAATTTTCCTGCTAATTCCCTGGCCTGAATCAGTCCCCTGGAATTAAGGGGAATATCTGTATGCCCTTGAAAACGCCCGGCTAAATTCCAATCCGTTTGGCCGTGGCGGATAAGCCAAATTTCTGTCATAATTTTTCAAATTCCAATTGTTTGCTGTTTAAATCGGCAGCGAATGCTATTTAGCCCTGGCGTGGTCTCGGACGATTAGGATCTTAAGAGCTTCGACAGCCACCCGGATCACAGAATCAGCATCGAATTCAGCCAATTGTTTTCTGGCATCACCTAAAGAAATATCAGAAAGTTCCGATTCATTAACCACAAACATGGCACCGCCAGCGCGTTTACGATAGATTGAAGAAAGAATGAAGAGCGCGGCAGATTCCATTTCTGAACAAATAGCGCCGCCAACTACAAAAGCATTCCATCGTTCGGTAAGCTGGGCCGCCATTGGCATACGTGTGCGTTCAACTTCTCCATAGAAAGAATCTTTAGATTGGGATACTCCCAGGTGGCAGCGCTGGCCAAGTTTTTCAGCAGCATCACGCAAGGCGCAAACAATATCCACATCCGCTACCGCCGGGAAAGCCAACGGTAAATATTGCGAGGTAGTTCCTTCATCGCGAATACTGGCAGTTACAATAGCAATATCACCCGCATGCACATCCCTTTGCATTGAGCCGGAGCTTCCCACCCGGATAAAGGTATCAGCACCTACATCCACCAGTTCCTCGACGGCGATCGCAATGGAAGGGCAGCCTATCCCGGTAGAAACGACAGAAACTTTTTCTCCGGCCAGTGTTCCAGTCCAGGTGACGTATTCGCGATTTTGGGCGACAAAATGAGGGGATTCAAAATAGGCTGCAATTTTTTCGCAGCGGGCCGGGTCCCCGGGTAACAGCACATACCTGCCTACATCCCCTTCTTTAATATGCAGGTGAAACGCCAGTCCCTTCTCATTTCTCATGATCACCTCAAGTGGATAAATTTTGGATTTAGATTATAGCGCAGTTCAGTACCCCTGTGAAAATGCATAATAAAAAGAGGTCCAACGGTTAAATTGGGCCTCTATATGGTGAGATCATGGATCATTTCTTTTGAATTATAAAATAAGCATACAACCCGATGCCCACGCCTGCGATCAAGATCAGCCCGCCCACGATGGCTAACAGGATAGACGTGCCGTTGGAACTGCTGGTATTGATGGTGAGACTAGAACTAGGTTGTGCTCCAAAGTCAATTGTGGAAGTATCACCCGCTTTTAATTTTACAGTGTAATTCTGCGAGGTGGTGGCGTTGTAGCCTTCGGGGATAGCAACGCTGATGGTGTAGGTTCCTTCGGTGATATTAGAAAAGCAAACAGGAAGATCGTCACCAGTGGAAGAGCCTGTTTTTGAGTAATCCCCGGCCGTACTGGCAACGCTGATCTCTCCACCCGCCAGTGAGCTTTCACCGGTTTCGGCAATGGCATTGCCATTTTTATCGGTAAAGAGATAAACACAAATTGTTCCCATACCTTTAACAGGCATCGGTGTTGGCAGCGATGAGGTTGGAGTAGCGGAAGGCCCGGCTGTGGCTGCAACAGTGGGTACAATACCGATCAACAGTTTTTTACCAATGGTGATCTTGTCGCAGTCATTCAAGTTTAAATTGTTATAAGCACGCAATTGGTCAATGGAAACATTGTTGATCAGGCTGATGCTCTGGCAGGTATCGCCAGTTTTAACAACATAATAAATATTCCCATTTGATTCAGCGGTAGGAGTGTAAATGTAATCTTGAGCATTGGCGGGGTTCGCCAGCATAGGTTGGACGATCATCAATCCGATGAAACAAAATACTATTGCAACAAGAGGAAGAAATTTTATTGTTTTCATATCAATCCACCAAAATTATAACATCCTTTTTTTTGGCAATTACAGAACGTCCGATGTTCGTTAAAGAAATGCAAGGTATAATTTATTCATTCTGATGACCCATTTAAAGCAACTTCTTATAAAAATCGGATTTTCGTTAATAATTATTGGCGGAATTATCTGGGCTGCCACAGGGTGTGCACCCCAGGAGCAAAACTCTGCCAATGAGTTGTTTTCGCCTACACCGAGTCTGACGATCACTCCGACGATTGATTGGTTTCCGGCTACAGCTACTCCGCCGGTTGTGCCCCAACTAACGCTAACCCCACAGGTTGAAAATAGCCTTATGTATGGTCAACTTATTTTTAATGATACTTTTAGTGCTCCAGGAAGCTGGCAAAATTCACAGGAGGTGGGTGGAAATATCATTATCAAAGATAATGTCATTACGCTTGCTGTAAAAGCAACCAACGGCAGCTTATTGTCATTGCGGCAGAATACTGAATTAAATAATTTTTATCTTGAAACGACTGTTAAACGGGTTCTATGCAAAGACAATGATCTGGTTGGAATTCTCTTTAGAGCGCAAGGCCCGCAAAGTTTCTACCGTTTACTTATTAACTGCCAGGGTCTATGGGCTCTGCAGCAAGTAGTGGGCGGAACCCCGACCATGGTAGTAAATTGGACTCCGAGTGCGGAAATCACCACGGGATTATGGAAAGCGGTTACAGTTGGCATTTGGGCAGATGGGAAATTGATGCGGATTTATATGAATGGCAAATTGCAGGCAGAAGTTACCCATTCAACATTTGCCAGCGGCACAATTGGATATTTCGCGCGCTCGGCTGGAGAAACCCCGTTAACCGTCAGTTTTTCTGAGCTAAATGTATACCAAATTGGCACGGACACACTTCCAATTTCTACCAAAACAGCGACGCCATAATAATTTGTTCCCATTTGACACTGTTAATATTTACATCTCGTGTACAATAAATAGAGACAGATCTTTGAATAGCTTGAGGAGGAAATATGTACCAGAAAATCGTTATTGTTGGCCGGCTTGGCAGAGACCCGGAGATGCGTTTTACACCTACCGGACAGGCTGTTACCAGTTTTTCAGTTGCTACCGATCGTCAATATAATGATCAGGCCGGGAAACCGGTTAAAGAGACCGTTTGGTTCAGAGTCACTGCCTGGGGTAAACTAGCAGAAACATGCAATAGTTTTCTTCAAAAAGGCAAAATGGTTCTCGTCGAAGGCCGTTTATCCGTGGATGCCAAAACTGGTGGTCCACGCATTTGGACAGCTCAAGACGGTACGCCGCGGGCCTCTTACGAGCTTGTCGCTGGTACCGTGAAGTTCTTATCCGCCCGCAATGAAGGCGCACCTGGCGCCGCTCCGGTGGACGATGACCTTGAGAACGCTCCATCCGAAGAGATCCCATTCTAGAAGCTGGCAGCTAAAATGGACCCAAAAGAAACCCCTCCGATACCCGGTGCTTCGCCGATAGATGTTCCGGAGGAATTAACTGCTGTCTATTCCAATCTGGTACGAATCAGCCATTCCCCCTCTGATATCGTTTTCGATTTCGGTCAGGTATTACCTTTACAAAAGCCGCATATCCTGACTAGAATTGTCATGTCACCTGTCGCAGCCAAGTTATTTCTTCTGGCATTAAAGGAAAACCTGGCGCGTTATGAAGCGACATTTGGAGAAATACATTTACCCGGCGATAATTCATTGGCAAACGACCTTTTTAAACAAATTCATCCCCCGGAACCACCAAAGGCTGAATAATGATGGACCAATTTTTAACAATTACTGAAAAAACCCGTAAAATATTTGACGAAAGAACCGCTGCACGCGATCAGGCATTAGTTCAGGCTCGGCAGTTAACCCGGTTGTGCGCCCATACCATTCGCGCCATTCACCGCAGTGAATCTGAGCCGGCACATGAGCTCCTCAATGAAGCCCACCAATTGGTGCAGCAAATGCAAAAAGATCTGGTTAAATATCCAGACCTGTATTATGCCGGCTATACCCAAGATGCCATCAAAGAATTTGCTGAAGCAAGTACTACCTGTGCCATCATTGAGAATACCCAGTTGCCTACTCCGGAAGATTTGGGGATCGAATACAACACCTACGTCAACGGCCTTGCAGAATGCATCGGCGAACTACGGCGGCGTTGCCTGGATATTTTGCGCCAGGGATATTCTGAGGATGCTGAACGGCTACTGAATGCCATGGATGAGATCTATAATTTTCTAGTCACCATGGATTACCCGGATGCAGTCACCAATGGCCTGCGCCGGCAGACAGACCTGGTTCGCGGCATCATTGAACGCACCCGCGCGGATCTGACCATGAGTCTGCGCGAACAACATTTGCAGGCAGCTCTCATTGAATTTGCCAAACGTTTCCCGGAAAAATAATCATCCACAACTTATCAAATAACCAAAAATGCATACCAGTTGCGGTATGCATTTTTTTACTTAACTTTTTAAACCAGCTATAATTAGCTGCGTATGAATAAACAAATTTCTCCGATACGAAATATCGCTATTGCCGTGCATCCCAGTTCAAATGAAGCCATGCAGGTTGCTTTGGAAGTGCAGGCATTCATTCAAAAGAACTGGCAGATTACATCCTTTGTTTCTCGTATTAACGATGCTTCACTGCAAACGCAGGTTGCGGAACACCGTTTTAATTTGATGATCACACTAGGCGGCGACGGTACTATGCTGCGAGCGGGCCACCTTTGCGCACCGGTTGGACTGCCCCTACTGGGGATCAATCTGGGCCGTTTTGGCTTTTTGATGCAGCTTGGCCGTGAAGATTGGCAGGCCGAATTACCGCGTATCTTCAAGGGAGATTTTGGTTTTGAAGAGCGAATGATGTTACAGGCAGAACACTGGCGCGGAGATAAGCTTATAGAGACCGACGAGGTAATCAATGAGGTAGTGGTCTGCCGTGGTCAGACAGTACGGCCGATCCGGATCCATGCCACAGTAGATGGTTATTCTTTAGCCTCTTATGTAGCGGACGGGCTGATCGCGGCGACACCTACCGGATCAACTGCTTATGCCCTTGCAGTGGGCGGTCCG
>Ga0182021_10006054_pt1 | contig 14353 bp, 14 predicted proteins | sample 612E3MmetaG_FD_120493 | JGI IMG/M metagenome (GOLD analysis project Ga0182021, IMG submission 120493) | Permafrost microbial communities from Stordalen Mire, Sweden - 612E3M metaG (Illumina Assembly) | ecosystem: Environmental > Terrestrial > Soil > Wetlands > Permafrost | place: Sweden... | reverse complement strand
TTGGGGGTGGTATTTCCTGGCGAGCGTTCTCGATGACTTCTCCCGGTATATCATCGCCTGGAAGCTCTACACGTCGATGGAGGCCGCTGATGTGAAAGACTTGCTGGAAGAGGCGGTCCGGAAAACGGGAGTGGGACACGCCGCGGTAAACTACCGGTCGCGGCTCCTCACGGACAACGGACCGTGCTATGTCTCCATGGAGCTTGCCGAGTATCTCCTGGCGAAAGGGATGGCTCATAGCAGAGGGAAGCCATTCCATCCGACGACACAGGGGAATATCGAACGGTATCACCGCTCGATGAAAAACGTGATCAACCTGCAGAAGTACTACTTCGCCTGGGAGGTGGAACAGGAGATCGGACGCTTTGTCGAGTACTACAACAACGAGCGATACCACGAGTCACTGAACAACGTGACTCCCGCGGACGTGTACTTCGACCGGCACAGGGAGATCTTGACGAGGAGGGAACAGATTAAGCGAAGGACACTAAAGCAGAGAAAACATTACAACTTGAAGCACAAGGGAGAAGAATCACAGCCACAACTAACTCTCAAACCATCCATTGTCTCAGACCAAAAAGTGTCCGGAACTTTCTGACGACATACAATTGAGGCATTCAATGCGCTCGTTGCCTGCCTAAGGACTACATCGTCAAACTCCATCAATCGTATGGCAGCCTCTCTATTCTCAGTGAATCGACGTAGAGTCGCTTGATTAGTCCCAAGATTCATGTCATGCATGAGAAGAATCCATTATGTTGCGATTGGTTTCGTGAAATCTTGGCTTGTTGGAATTGCTTTAGAGCGAAGGCCCCCGTGCATCAGGTGAACTGTCGTCTAAACCAAGACCTTCGGGGCATTAGCTCTGACATTAGTTTGATACTCGAGCTCTTTTCACACGACCAATTGTGTTGTGCCATCAACTAAGGGATCCCATAATGGTGGATAGTGAATTCGTCGCGACCCTTACACTGGGCATACTACCGGATACGGGTAACGCCACAATATCGGTAGCCCGCAAACTATCAATTTCTCCCTCGTGTAAGTGCTGGAGATCGACACCGTATACAGTTGGATTAGTTGCCCATGAACTCTTAATCAGGACAAAACTATCTACGGGTCTTTCATTCGTTACTAAAGCTAAATACTCTCCGTTGGACAGATTCTCTGATACCTGCTGGACAAAAATAGGGGTACTTGGGATAAGGATGGCCTCTCTGTTGGATTGGTCGAACAGATCTAATAAAGCCAACACAATCTCGACAATTAGCACTCCACGGACAAGTAGATAAACGAATCGATTTCGGGATTTGCCTGCGGGTTTCACGTAGCAGCCATGTTTTTTGGCCTCATCAGGGGTAGGTGCCAGATCGGACAAATTAATGTCGACTTCAAGCTCCCTCAGCATTAACCCTGCTACCGCATTCGATTGCACCTCTTTTGTCACTTCTTCACGCCACTTCGCGTCTGTCAGTTTCTCTTTCATTCTTGATCCTCCTATCTTAGCTTGGTTCGCACCACTTCTGGTTAGTCAATCTCCATCAACTTGCCGGTAGGAATAGTCTGTCAGCTCAAAGCGGGACTTGATCCACTGCACGAAGCTGTCGATTATTTCATTTACAGAAGTCATACATGTATTCCCTCGGTAATTGGCAAACGCAACGGCAGATCTTTTCTCGGACTCCACCGCTCGGCCGGTTGGGATTGACCTGTGCTCCTGACGGCACCGCGAGGCCTGGTTGGGATCGACCCGTGCTTCAGACGTCACCGCGAGGCCTGGTCCCCGACGTCACCGCGAGGCCTGGTCGGGATCGAGAAGCTCCCTAACGAGTGAGTAAGTTGCATAGCAGACGGTAATCCTAAAGTGAATCCTCAGAGAGTGTGTGTCTCATTTCTTGGGAGGGTCAGTTGATGGCAATTGCTCGAATTTCTTTCCTGCGTTTTCGTCCACAATCGTCTCCGCTGCTTTGCTCCTTTCGTGTGTCAGGAATCCGTCTGTTGCGCCCAGGACGGTACAGGTCAAGCTCCCGCCCCCGCTTCGGAGTCTGACACAGATTCGAACAAAAGCACCAATGATGACAATGAGTAATGCAAGAACGAACAACAATGTCAGCGTGTCGGTCACGACTCCCTCCACATGGAAAGGGATGGTGAAGAATTAATCTGTACCCCTCAAGAACGCCTCGCGACTCGCGGTCGACAATGTCATCCCTTAATTGGCTCGGTGTTATCGAGCACCGCTTCGTAGAGGAGTCGCAAACGTCGATTCATGACACGGTTGAAGACCAGGAATAAAGCATGAACGATAGGAGCGAATCCTACTGAGAGCATGAGAGCGCCCGCCCAGAGTAACTTGTCCTCGATGGCAAATCGGATTCCCATGATGAAGCACGCCACGGCGGCTACTGACTCTGCCAGCATCCCCATGAGAAATAGGAGTCGCGAATTTGCACCTTCATTCGCCAATCTGATCTTTTCGAACTGGCGAGTCAATTCCATTCTGGTTTCTGCTTTCATATGATGCCTCTTCTACTCTGTAATGGGTTCATCGGGTTAGCATATGTCTGGGGACTCAAAACAAAACAGCCCTCAATCCGTGGGACAAAGGGCCTGTGTCAACGAACTCATATACCACCGGCAAGATACCGCACACCTCGGGGAATAGCAATCGTGGAACAGCGATCAAATTCGCGTCTTGCCTATCAGGCTACATATCGTTAGTTTCAGGCAAAAGATGCTCGACCCGGATCCCCAGTGAGCTGGGAATGAGATGGAGAACCTCCGGATCCGATGGATGATGGGGGTTTTTGTGTTTCTGGCTGGTGTTTTCTTGTGTGTGATTTCCGGTTTGAGGCCGGGATGGCTAAATAGATATAGTGAAGTCTAACCACAAAGGAGAACACTGATGGGTTCGCTCACTGTGCATGTGCTTGACTCTGATGACACCCCAGTAAGTGGAATACGGGTTCACTGTAATTTTGTTGGCAGTCATGTTCTGGGGCTGGCAGACTCACATTCAGAAGCCTATACCGATGACGATGGGTTTGCAGAATTTGATGACGTTCCAATCGGCAAGGTACAGGTATACGTCAATGGAGAACAACAAGTCTCAGTCGGGGTTGGCCAGAATGACCACGAAGATGTGACAGTTACAATTTGAACGGCGCGAGCTGCACAAAACAAGGTCGCTCTGCTTCGTTCCCTTTCTCACCAGGGAGCGGCGGCACAACGCGATGCGGCGAGACGTTGTGCGCCACTTGTGTGGTAAGTGTCTCTGCCTAAACCTCTATGGATGACTTGGTTCTAACTGATCTACAGTCAACGGTATCAGAGATGATACTTACAACGCCAGCTCCCGGCAAACATGCCGCTCGAAGTGCCATAGCACATCTTAAGAGAGCCTGGCTTCTTCGCTCAATTGACGCCGAGATGGCGGTTTTCCGTGCGATTACCGCAGAGGAGGAATCCGCGACTGCAGTCTTTCATGCTCTTATGCGAGTGGGGTATCAAGGATCGAAGAAACTGAATCCAAGGAATCATATTCACAAAGCCGCCCTTCACCCGTTTCTAGCGGCGATCGAGAACAACTTTGTTCTCGCGCACTTAGATGTCTTCCAACCTGCGGTGGAAATAGATTCCCGCGAAGGTATCCCCAGACTTAAGACGAGAATTACATTGACGAGTGAAGAGGGCAAACAGATGTGGGGATACCCCATTCCTCCGCTACATTTGGAACTGAAGTTGAACGGCAAGGTCCACAATTTTGCGGATGAACTGCTCCAGCTTACCGACAAGCAGACAATTGACAAGGTAATCGACGCAATCAAGACGCGTGCCAATACACGGAATCAAGTACTGTACGCCACTCGCCAAGGAATCCCATGTGTCAGCGAGCTTCCCGACGATTTCTTCTTTAAGAAACGTGATCGGCTGTTCCTTAACTTGATTGTGTATCTCTTAATTGACCCTTATCCAGTTCAACAGTTTGTTCAGCAAGCGCTGAACGGATTCTTGAGCATGCTGGGATTGCTACCTCAGGATCAATTAGGCGAGACACCATAATGTTTGGCGATGCGTAGTTGACGCGAGGATTATGCTTCACTAGGTCAGCAACGAACGCATTAAACGCCACACCACGACGACCCTCATCACGCCAAGGGGCGGAATAAGTACTGCAAGAGGCGAGGAACGCTCGTGCCCTCCCTGGGGAATATCGTGGCCCTTGACACTATGTTGCGCGAAAGATCAGGGCGATTGACGTGCTTGAATGTCTGGCTGAATTGTTTATCATTCACGGCACACCGGACTACCTTCGCTCGGATAACGGTCCAGAGTTCGTTGCAGAGATCCTCCGTGGCTGGCTGCAACGCCTGGGAGTGAAGACGCTCTTCATCGAGCCGGGAAGTCCCTGGGAGAACGGGTATATCGAATCCTTCAACGGCAAGCTGAGATACGAATTCCTGGACGGGGAGATCTTCGATACGGTTCTCGAGGCGAGGGTTGTGACAGAAACCTGGATGAGAGAATACATCACGATAAGACCACACAACTCCCGTGAATACAGATTACCAGCACCGGAAGCATACCAACCTCTTCAGCTCGCCAATGCCTGAAGAGTCAAACCCAACTCTGACATTGGCACAACCACCGGGGGCAGGTCAGGAGGCTTTCGTGTGTTAACCTATTGAGGTGATGGTCAGAATAGTACTGCAATGAGAGTCGCTATCGACAGTCAGCATCTTGAGAACAGCTACGTCGATTTGGCCGCACAATCTCAACGACTCCAGGGTTTAGAACGTAACCGGCATTCCTTTTGGAAGGACGTCCGAAATGACACGCATCAGCATCTCATCCCTTGCTTTCACGGTATTGATGATCGTAGGTGGACAGGATTCACCGGCTCAATGGCTGAAGACCAACGGGATCAACGTTTCGAATGTTCAGTGTCTCGCTGCTGCCGGCACGAGTATGTTTGCAGGGACCAATGGAGCCGGGGTACTGCTAACAGAGGACAACGGCGTGAGCTGGAAAGCAACGAATATCGGGCTTCCAGGTGCTCCCGTTACTGCTCTCGCCTTCAGCGGGACGCATATTTATGCCGGGTTTGCAGCGCCGGGTGTTTACCGCTCGACCGACCATGGTGCAAGCTGGTTAAGCACCGGCTTCCCGGGTGGAGGAATTTCAGCGTTGGCGGTCAGTGGCACACATGTCGTGACGGGAGGGCTGGATGGAATCTACCTGTCGGCTGATAGTGGCAGCACCTGGAAGAAAGTGGAAAATGAATCGGGGTTCGCTGGTGTTCAATCATTTGCCGTCAGCGGCACAACCATCTTCGCTGGTCATAATGGCGGAGTCTTGCTCTCGACCGACAGCGGTGCTAGCTGGAGGCGGATGAGCTCCAACGGGTTCATTTCCCAAAACGTTGGTATCGAAGCTCTCGCTGTCCGCGGTACGAATCTCTTTGCCGGGACAGGATACGGCGTGTATCTCTCGGGAGACAGCGGTGCGACCTGGACGGAAGTGAATCATGGTCTGACGAATGTCAACATACATTCTTTTGTTGTCATGGATACGAGTGTTTTTGCCGCGGCGTTCTCCGTAACCCCGGTAAGTGGGGGCGTTTTCCAGTCAACCGATAATGGCGCAAGCTGGACGCAAGTTAGCACAGGGCTAACGGACCCCGAGGTTCAAACTCTTGTCCTCAGCGGGACGACTCTCGTTGCCGGCACCTACGCTAGCGGCGTCTTTCTATCGACAGATGGTGGCAAACGTTGGACCGGGGCCAACAACGGGTTGCCAGACGTAGGGATCGGCCCACTCGTGACCATAGGGACCACTCTCTTTGCTGGAGCTGACGCCGGTGACGGCGTATATGTCTCAGCCAATAACGGCGCTTCATGGAGAGCGGCGAGCTGGGGCCTAACGCCGCACTATGTTCTGACGCTCGCCACCAGCGGCACTAGTCTATTTGCTACGACTGTATCCGGCGTCTTCGCATCCACTGACGGCGGCGCGAGCTGGTCGGCAGCGGACAGTGGACTGGCAGGACATTATGTTCGGAGCTTTACCGCAAGCGGCACAGATCTATTTGCCTCGACTGGTTCGGGTGTATTTCGGACAACCAACAGCGGCAAAAGCTGGGCGCAGATGAATACCGGCTTGACGGACACCAACGTCTTCGATATTGCCGTCATTGCTACGAATCTCTATGCTGCAGCCGGGTCCGGAGTCTTTCGCACGACCAATAGCGGCACAAGCTGGACACAAGTGTATGCCGGCATTTTGCACACGACGGCTCTTGCTGCCAGCGACACGAGCCTCTTCGAAGCGACCAACGACAGTGGCGTGTTCGTTTCCACCAATGGTGGGGTGAATTGGGGCAAAACGGGGTTGACCGACGCGTATGTTCTCACGCTCGGGGTTTTCGGGGGGAATCTGTTTGCCGGAACATTTGGCCAAGGGGCTTTCATTTCGACCAACAACGGCACAAACTGGATGCCGATAAACACCGGGTTGACGAACGCAAATGTGTTTTCGTTTGCTGTTGTGGGGACGAATCTCTTTGCCGGGACGGGAGGCGGTGCCGTGTGGCGCCGACCTCTGTCAGAGGTAACATCACTTCGTAGGGCAGCATCGGAAGTCCCGGGCAAATTCTCTTTGCTCCAGAACTATCCCAACCCCTTCAACCCGAGCACGACCATCACTATTGCGCTTCCTCATGACGCGCATGTGAGCCTTGAGGTTTATAACACGCTTGGCCAGAAGGTGGCGCAACTCTTGGACGAGCTGATGACGGCGGGGTACCATAGTGTCACATTTGACGCGTCGAGGCTCGCAAGCGGGGTGTACCTATACAAGATGAAGGCTGGAGACTATGTGGCCACAAAGAAGCTCCTTCTGTTGAAATAAATCCAGCCCAGCTGAGATACGAGAGAGCCCCGGCATCACCCGCCGCGGCCCTTTTGTCCTGCCTTGCTCTCCAGATCCGCCATCTCGTTGAGCTCCTTCAAGACCTTGATCTCCTGGTCTCGACCGACTGGTCCGACGTCGTCCAGGTTCTCCCTGTTGAACTGGTCAAGAATGTGATTTCTCGCCTTCGAATTGGCCAGCCGTTTCAGGGCTTGTCGCTTGTTCATCCTCTGCATGATCTTCTTTGCTTTATCAGTCATAGTTGTGTCCTCTATTCGTTGCTGCATACTTGCCGCGTTCTTCTACCGATTTTGGGCTCCCTGTCCTGAGTTTGATGATCCGTTCCGGGAGGCCCCGATTGATCACGGGATTGCGGTCTGAACGAAGTTTTCCTTTTGCCCCGATCTTCAATTCATCCAATGTTTCCGGGGGTTCGTGCCACTTTCCAGCGTCTTTTTGACGTAGGGCATGGTGGTTTTTGCCTGTTCTGAATCAAACTGGGGCAGTGGGCGGATCCTGGTCGACTCCAAATAATGCCCAGCTTCTTTTCGGGATGCTCTTTGGAGCAACGCCTGGAGCGATCCTGGAGCGTTTGGGGCATGTTTTCGAAGGCTCTTTCCTGTACCGATACAAAATAAAAAAAGCAGTCCCGCTTCGCGGAAAGATCCCCCCCGTCGTTCAGGCTTTTTGTCTTTTATTTTTTTGATTTTTCCCCCAGGTGGGGTGGTGGGGTGAGGTGGGGTAGGTTCATAGAAGTAGTTTGGAGCGTCTTGCTGTCCTCCCTTCCTCTCGGTCCCTACCCGTGATCCTCTCTGGTAGTTAGATAGACATTCACCCCACCTGACTCCACCTTACTTACAACTCAGCAGATTCAACGCCTTTTCCCTCCGTGACCCCACCTCCGACCCCACCTTTGACTCCACCTGAGGTGGGGTGAGCCAGCAGAGGGGAAAGAAAGAGATACTGTCATCCGTGCAAAGAGGCCCTAAAATCAATCCCACAAAAAAATCCAGAATCTGATCTTCCCCTGACAATTCTGATGGGACCCACCTTCGATGTTTCGACTCGGGCTTGCTCGAGCAGATAGGTCCTTAGGATACTTCAGTAAGCAGGAGGCAACATGGAGGCTCGAAACGGGCCCTCTTTTCTGGAATAAGAAGTGGCATCCTCGTTCACGTAAAGAAAGGCGGATTGCATCGTCCGCCCTCCCACTTTCACACGAGATGCTTTATTGCCTTCTTCCGGACCTCGCACTTCATGCTCCTCACAGCTCCGATGGTAAGCATCAGGCTCTTCGCAAATTCCTTTTCCGTGTATCCGGCGACGATTTATCCGACTAATATTTGCTGTTCGTCCGAAAGATCATCCTCGAATCCTGACACGACACATTGGCCGAAAGGATCACGGTCGTAGCTGGACACGACATCCATCAATGATCTCTTGCCCGACCCGACTGCCGCATCGAGCGAAACCGGATTGTGGTGCCATACATCCTGCAAACTCTTTCCTCCATCATGAGCTCCCACTATGGACCGTTTGTTCTCTCGTGCGCGCCACTTCATGTAATTCACCAGGAGTGGCATCGAGGCTTTCGGACCGAGACGAATGCTCTCCTGCCATGCAAGGAGAACGAGCTCATCTCGATCATCGGGATCCTTCAACATCTTCATGGCGTATCGCTGGAGGGTGTGGAACTCTTGCGTCGACATGGCTCTCCTCTGGAATGTGGGAAGGGGTAAGTGATCTTCACCTTCTTATTCCAGATTTCAGGAGAGCAACAAAAAAGCCTGGTGGTTAGCCAGGCTCACATTGCTACAGCAAATGGTCAGCGCAAGAGTAAGAGCTTTTTCGTATCCACGTACGTCCCGGCCTGGAGTCGATAGAAATACACACCGCTCGCGAGCCCGCCTCCGTCGAATCGCACATCATGGTACCCAGCTTCCTGGGTGTCATTCATCAAGGTAGCCACCTGCTGGCCGAGGGTGTTGAAGACCGTCAAGGTTACGTGTGACCTAGAGGGAAGACCGTAACGTATGGTCGTGGAGGGGTTGAAGGGGTTGGGGTAGTTCTGAAGAAGCTGGAGCTTATGCGGCAATTCGCTCGTCGACAGGACCACAGAAGTAACCATCTCCGACAAGCGCCTTCTCCATACACCCCCTCCGGTACCTGCGTAAAGATACGTCGAATAGTCACCCGTCCCACAGATAGCAAGACTCGAGACATTTGTGTCCTTTAGGCCTGCGTTGACGGCAGTCCAGCTCGTGCCTCTATTGCTGGAAGCGAAGACACCGGCATTGGTTCCTGCGATGAGGTTCAGCCCACTTACAGCAAGGGAAAAGACCGACGTAGAGATCGGAAGGCCTGAGCTGGTTGACGCCCAGCTTGCGCCATTAGTGGTGGAAACAAAGACCCCGGCTTCAGTGCCCGCAAAGAGATTCGTCCCAATAAATGCAAGAGAGAAGACAGATCTGTTCGTGAGCCCTGTATCTTTCGGAGTCCAGCTTGATCCGTCGTTCGTGGAAAGGAAGACGCCTCCACTCCCCGTCCCGGCAAAAAGTTTCGTGCCGGAAATAGCCAGTGCACGTACAAGTGTGTCCGTCATGCCGTTGTTGGCTCTTATCCAGTCAGAGCCGCTATTGGTGGAAAGGAAGACCCCACCATTTGTTCCTGCAAATACATCCACCCCACTGACCGCGAGAGAATGGACGTACGAGTTCGTCAGGCCCGAGGTGATCGAAGTCCAACCGGTACCGCCGTCGGTTGACAGATAGACACCACCATCGGTACCCGCAAGGAGATTCGACCCACTCACAGTTAGAACATTGATATTTGGGTTCGCTAGACCCGAGCTGACCGGAATCCAGGTGTAATAATAGTTCTGAAAGAAGACGCCATTGCCGCGCGTGCCCGCAAAGAGATTCACCCCGCTTGCAGCAAAGGACACGACGTCCGTATTCGATGGACCCCAATCGACAGGAGCCCAACTCGATCCACTGTTAGTGGAAACATAAAGGCCCCTGCCATACGTCCCCGTAAAGAAATTCGTCCCGCTGGCTGCAAAGCAGTCGAAGGGCATATCAGCCAGGCCCGGTGTGACCGGAGTCCAGCCTGTGCCGTTATTTGTGGACACATAAACGCCGACTTCGGTGCCAGCAAAAAGATTCGTCCCAATAACAGAAAGCGACCAGACAGGCGTGCCCGACAGTCCAGCGTCGACCACCGTCCAGCTTTTACCGTTGTTGGTGGATTGAAAGACTCCGCCCTGACCAGACGATCGATCACCTGTTCCCGCATAGAGATTCGTCCCTAAGACAGCAAGAGCGTTGACCCACGTGTTCGTCAGGCCTGAGTTGACCGAATCCCAGCTTACACCTCTATCTGTTGAACGAAAGACGCCGGAACCAATTTCACCATACGTACCTGCAAAGAGATACGTTCCGATGACAGCAAGTGCAGTAACGCTTCCTACCCAAACAGTACCCTGTGAAGGATACGCAGCGTTGAGTTTGGTCCAGCTCGTACCGCGATTGGTAGATAGATAGACGCCAACGCCAGTGCCCGCCAAGAGATTTTCCCCACTGACAGCGAGAACATCGACCGCCGGGACATTGAGAAACGGAGAGTTTATGAGACCCGAGTCGACCGGAGTCCAGCTTGCGCCGTTATTTGTCGAACGATAGACGCCGCCCGCGTCCGGAGAGCCCACAAAAACATCCGCTCCACTGATAGCAAAGGAAGAGACCCACATGGAGGGCGGGAGGCCCGAGTTGGCGGCTGTCCAGCTCGTCCCGCTGTTGGTGGAAAGAAAAACGCCGTGGTCGGTGCCCGCAAAAACTTTCATCCCACTGACAGCTAGTGCTGTGACTCGCCCCCGGAACGGGTCGTTTGCGTGGACCCATTGGGCATCAGCTTCGGCAGGGATCAAAGCGAGGAGGATGGCAAAGGTGACCGAAGCTAGCAAAATCTCTTTCACGACTTTATCTCCTGTTGATGGGTGCTGACGCTGTGGCCAATGTTAATGTTGATGTGTCGCAGTGAAAGACAAAAAAGTCGGCCACTATCCGCAGATCGCGCCGACCGTCAAAGAACATACCTCCAACCTAGACATCGAGCTTTCGGACCGCAACATTGTGTATCACTTCAACAAAAGCAACCGCTTCGTAGCCAAATAGTCCCCTGCCGTCAACCGATAGAAATACAACCCACTTGCCAGACTGTTCCCGTCGAACTTCACGTCATGATACCCCGCATCCTGGTTTTCGTCGACCAGGGTTGCCACGCGTTGACCGAGTGTATTAAAGACGGTCAGCGTCACGTGTGATGTCGATGGCAAAGCATAACGGATGGTCGTGCTCGGATTGAAGGGGTTGGGGTAGTTCTGTTCAAGTCTGAAAAGTGCAGGCACTTGATTCGTAGAAACGCCAACGCCGGCCACAATCTCTGACAGGGGTCTTTTATACACGCCTCCGTTCGTTACACTGAAATTTGAAAAGGGGTCGCTGCGCGTTCCCGCAAAGACATTCGCTCCGGGAGCGACGAGTGCATTTATCATGACATTGTCCGGGACGATGCCGTCATTGACTGCGGTCCAGTTTGTGCCGTTGTCGCGGGAGAAGAAGACACCGCCTCCCCATGTCCCCGCAAACAGGCTGGTGCCTGAAACAGCGAACGAATGGAGAAGACCGCGATAGTTCAAGCCGTTGTCGACAGCCGACCAGTCCGCACCGTCGTTTGTCGACTGAAAGACTCCTTCGCCGATTCCGGCAAAGAGGCTTGTGCCGCTCACAGCGAGCGCCCAGATTGGATTGCCTGTTGCGCCTGTGGCTGTCCAAGTTGCGCCGCTGTCGGTGGATAGAAAAACACCGGCATCAGTACCGGCAAAGAGTTTTGTCCCGCTGGAAGAGACTGCAAGAGCAGCCACCCACGCGGTGTTCACAACGCGGTTGTTCGCCACGCTCCAGTTCTTGCCGTAATCGGTGGAGCGGTAGATGCCCCCGTTTTCGGTTCCGGCAAATGTAACCCTGCCCGAGACAGCAAGGGCACCGATAGAAGTATCTGTCAGGCCGCTGCTTACCGGCGCCCAGTTCGTGCCGTTATCGGTGGAGTGAAACACGCCACCGCTCGTTCCTGCAATAAGACTCGTCCCCGAAACAGCCAGAACCCTGATGTACGGGTTTGTCAATCCGTTGTTGACGGATGTCCATCTGTCGCCTCCATCGGTGGTTCGAAACACGCCAAGGCCGGTACCGGCCAAGATGTTCGTTCCGCTTCCCGCGGTGCCGGATGCGGCAAGAGCATTCACCTGAGTAGGTATCAGACCCGTGCTTGAGCCTGCCCAGCTCGTTCCTTCATCAGTAGAGAGAAACACACCGGCAGCATACGTACCGGCAATGAGATGCTGATCGGACAGCGCAAACGCCGTGATTGAAAGTCCTCCATTGGTGCCCGTCAGACCGTTGTTTGCCGCGGTCCAGCTCGTCCCGTTATTGGTCGAGTGAAAGACCCCGAAGTTCGATGTCCCGGCGAACACGTCCGCACCGCCGGGAGCAGGAATTACTGCAAACGCTTCAACCGTCGCTCCCGTCAATGCGCGCGACGTCCAGGTTGCGCCGCTATCCGTGGAACAAAAGACCCCGCTCGTATCACATCCGACGAAAAGAGTATTTCCTGAGGCAGCAAGTGAATTGACGTAGACCCGTCCCATCATGGTCGACAGCCCGGCATTCACCGGCGTCCAGGTTCTCGCGCTGTCTGTGGACCGGAACACTCCGCCTCCCCACGACCCCGCATAGAGAACCGTCCCTGACCAGGCCAGAACCTCGACCCCACCGTTCGTCAGCTCATTATTGAATGTCATCCAGTTTGCGCCGTCATTCGTTGAGACAAACACGCCGGCGATACTGCCTGCGAAGATGCTTGTCCCGTTGACTGCCAGAGAAGTGATATACGGATCTGTCGGTAAGCCGGAGTAGACCGGACTCCAGCTCGACCCGCTATTCGTGGAGAGAAAAACGCCGCCGCGGTATGTCGCGGCGAAGAGATCTGTTCCTCGAACGGCGAGAGCACTGATATAACTACTGTCAGTCAGTCCGTTATTGACGGCTTTCCACTGTGTGCCGCCGTCGGTGGAAAGGAACACGCCGCCGTACATCCCGGCGAAAACATTCGAACCCGAGACGGCGAACACATGTACCGAACCGCCGTATGGTCCGGTTTGTTTCCACTGGGCGCGAGACAGGATGCTCAACATAACAGAGAGAAGAACGGCCAGTACAAGAAGCGGAGCTTTTCGCATTGTCAGCCCCATAAAGGCGAGCATCTCGTAGACAAAAGAAGTCGATCGCTACCTGTAGCAGACAGCGCCGACCGTCAAACAACACATATGCAATGTAGCTTCGACCCACTGAACAGTCAATCGCTCAGATCACATCTCGAGGAATGTCGGAGAATATCTGTGATTTCGTCCCTCATGTCACCTCTTATTCGACCGCGCGGACAGTTTGAAGTTGAGAAGAGCGATCCCCTATCCCGTTACAGCACCTACACTCTCGGCGCGAGACTCTTTTACGAACTCATCATGCCCCGCATCGAGGTCGTTCGATTCATTCAGAACGGCCATGGCTTGATCGCCTCCCAAAGGTCCGGTTGATCTCGTCGAGAATACCCAAAACACCAATAGCCCTGAAAAATAGCTCCAGGAATAAAATCCAGCCATCGATTTCTCCCTTGCGAAAGCTCTCGGACCCTGGATCGGTGTTTTGATTCGCGCATGGACGAGCAGTTAGGTACTTAGGATACTTCAGTAAGCAGGAGGTAAGATTGAGGCTCTGAAACGGGTCCCCTTCAAGTAAAGAAAGGTGGTTGAGTATCCTCACCCGCCGTAAATCTCTCGAGATGCTGCATCGCCTCTTGTCTGACTTCGGCTTCGGTGTTTCTCACACTTCTATCGACTGCACCCAGGGAGCCTCGTACAGCCGAAGAAATTGATCCTGGTCCGATGGCCAGTCAATTGCTTTAGAGGCCCATTTTCCCGACATTAGAGGCAGTTCATTTCAATAGGCCATTCGTCCTGCGGGATGGATGGTCTTTTTGTCTATATGGCTTACTTGATTCTACCGGGTGTTACTCACCATGGGGGACAATCATTATGCGCTTCATTCATCTATTCATTTGTATGACGTTCATTGCCGCTGCGACTCTGACAGGTTACTCACAGGAAATACAGATTGCTGTGGGGGGCGACAGTACAATGTGCGGCGGCGGTGCTTTCGATGGAACCAACTTTCTCATCACGATAGTCGGAGATGCACAGAGCCAGAACAACATTACCGCGCAACTTGTATCGTCAACGGGCACACTCGTCGGATCGAGGATCTCACTTGGACACACCGGGAGCAGCCCCGTGGCGGCATTTGATGGAACGAAGTACCTGGTTGCCTGGACA
>Ga0182021_10006053_pt1 | contig 14357 bp, 11 predicted proteins | sample 612E3MmetaG_FD_120493 | JGI IMG/M metagenome (GOLD analysis project Ga0182021, IMG submission 120493) | Permafrost microbial communities from Stordalen Mire, Sweden - 612E3M metaG (Illumina Assembly) | ecosystem: Environmental > Terrestrial > Soil > Wetlands > Permafrost | place: Sweden... | reverse complement strand
GATTTCGGGCAGGGCGGCGCGGACGGGGAGGGAAATGTCCAGGGAGAGGGATTGCGGGGTGCCGATGGAGACCGTGACGAGCTCGATGGGGGGTAGGGGCGCCAGGAGGGAGGCCGTCTCGATGAGATCCCGCAGACCGATATCGTGGGCGCTCAAGGACTTGGGAAAATCGGAGGCGAAACGGGGCCGCAGATGGGAGACCGTGCCCGGGGGGCGGCCGTCCAAGGAGGCGTCGACAAGGATCAGGAGCGGATGACCCTGGAAAAGGCCGAGAAGATGGAACCCGCCCGTCCCCCCGTCCACGACTTCGGCCCGGTCGGCGATGTCGCCGCACCCGGCCAGGCCGTGGGCGGCGAGAACGCCGATGCCCTCGTCGCCCATCAGGACATTGCCGAGTCCCAGGACCAGGGGCCGGCCCGGGCCGGTCGGCGCGGCCACCTTACTTCGATTCCTTTTCGATGAATTTCCAGCCGCCGGCCATCGAGGACAGCACGCCCCGGCCCTCGACGTAGTCGTGATAGAAGACCAGGTAAACGTGGACGATGGCGAAGACGATGAAGGCCCACATGAAGGCGTGGTGCCACTGCCGGACGGCGAAATCGCCGCCCATCAAGGGCACGACCCAGGCGAAGAGCCGCGGCAGCCAGGCCTCGCTCATGGCCGAATACATGCCGAAGCCGGTCAGCGACTGGAAGAGAAAGGCCAGGAAGACCAGGAAATAGGTGAATCCGGCCAGGGCGTTGTGGCCGACGGTGGCCATGGGCTTGACCGTGGCCTGGAGGATGTCGACCCTTAGAACCTCGCCGATCTCCCGCACTTGGTCCTTGCTGTGGATGATGAAATTCTTCCAGCTGGCGAAGCGGTTGCCGACGAAGCCCCAGTAGATGCGGAAGAGGAAGTTGAAGAAGAACACGTAGGCCGCGGCGAAGTGGAGGAAGCGGACCGTGCCGAACCAGTAGGAAGAGGAGGCCTCCGCGGCCCGCTGGATGGCCAGGGGCCGGCCGATGAGGTATCCGGTGACGGACAGGACCGCGACGGACAGGAAATTCAGCCAGTGGTAGAAGCGGACCGGGATCTCCCAGACGAAGACGCGCCCCAGGGTGGCTTTTTTCATGGCCTTTTCCTAGAACGTGGTGATCCGGTTCACCGTCCGGCCATGCTCGTCGTAGATGTGGACGGCGCAGGCGATGCAGGGATCGAAGGAATGAATCGTCCGCAGGATCTCCAGGGGCTGATCGGGATTGGCCACCGGCGTTCCCAGGAGGGCCTCCTCGTAGGAGGAGCGCTGGCCGGCGGCATCGCGCGGCGAGGCGTTCCAGGTCGAGGGCACGACCAGCTGGTAGTTGGCGATCTTCTTGTCCTTGATGACGATCCAGTGGGCCAGAGCCCCTCGCGGGGCTTCGGTGAGGCCTACGCCCTTGGCTTCGGCCGGCCAGGCCAAGGGGTCCCATTTTTCGCCGTTGTGCGTCCTGGCGTCGCCGTTTTTGATGTTCGCGATGAGCGAGTCATAGAACTCCTGGGCCCAACGGGCGACCAGCAAGGTCTCCAGGCCGCGGGCGGCCGTCCGGCCCAGGGTGGAGAAGAGGGCGGTCACGGGCACGCCCAATTTCTTGAGGGCGCCGTCGACGACCTCCCGGATATCCTCCCGTCCCGCGGCATAGCCGACGAGGAGACGGGCCAGGGGGCCGACTTCCATGGCCTTGCCCCTCCAGCGCGGCGTCTTCAGCCAGCTGTATTTGCCCTCGACGGCGAGATGTTCGTAGGGCGGCTTGGGCCCCGTGTAATGGAGCTTGGTTTCGCCCTCCCAGGGATGCTTGCCGGAGTGATCCCCGGAGCCGTACTCATACCAGGAATGGGCGATGAATTCGTTGACTTGATCGGCGGCCCGAGGGTCCACCTCGTGGATCTGGCCGAGGTCGCGGTCGAGGATGACGCCCCGGGGGAATTTGAACCGGGCCGGGTCGCCGTACCCGTTGGTCGGCAGGTCCCCGTAGGCCATGTAATTGGACAGCCCGCCGCCCACGGCGGCCCAGTCCTTGTAGAAAGACGCCACCGCCAGAAGGTCGGGGATATAGACCTGTTCGATGAACGTCTGGCCCTCGTCGAGGAGGGTCTTGACCAGGGCCAGCCGCTCGGCGTTGATGGCGTTGGCCTCGTCGATGTTGATGGAGCAGGGCGCCCCGCCGACGAGGTAGTTGGGGTGGGGGTTCTTGCCCCCGAAGATGGTGTGGATCTTGACGATCTCCTTCTGCCATTCCAGGGCTTCCAGGTAATGGGTGGTCCCCAGCAGGTTGACCTCGGGGGGCAGCTTGAAAGCCGGGTGGCCCCAGTAGGCGTTGGCGAAGATGCCCAGCTGTCCGCTGGCTACGAACGACTTGAGCCGCTTCTGGACGTCGGAGAAGTAGCCCGGCGAGCTTCGCGGCCAGTTGGAGATGGATTTGGCGATTTCCGCGGTCTTGACCGGGTCGGCTTTCAGGGCGCTGACCACGTCTACCCAGTCCAGGGCGTGGAGGTGATAGAAATGAACGACGTGGTCCTGCATGTATTGGGCGCAGAACATCAGGTTGCGGATGAGCTCGGCGTTGGGAGGGACGGCGATCTGCAGGGCGTCCTCCACGGTCCGGACCGAGGCCAGGGCGTGCACGGTGGTGCAGACGCCGCAGACCCGTTCGGCGAAGGCCCAGGCGTCGCGGGGATCGCGGCCCTGCAGGATGATCTCGAGCCCCCGGACCATGGTCCCGGCGCTGTAGGCGTCGACCACCTTGCCGTCCTTGACCTCGACCTCGAGGCGGAGATGGCCTTCGATGCGGGTGACCGGATCGACGACGATGCGTTGGGCGGGCATCAGCGGCCTCCTTTGGGATGGGCGGGCTCATGGACGTCTTCGCTCGTTTTCATCTCTTCCCTGATGACCCGGCGCTTGCGGATGTTGGTCGTGACGGCGTGGACGGCCAATCCCGCCGCGGCCACGCCGGCGGCGGCCAGGCCGATCTTGTCGGCCGTCGTCTCGATGCCGAAGCCTGGGAACGAGGCCAGGTGCTGGTAGAAGGGGCCGTTGTCCCAGTAGCTGGGTTCGCTGCAGCCGATGCAGCCGTGGCCGGACTGGATGGGGTAGCTGATGCCCTCGTTCCAGCGCATCACGCCGCAAGCGTTGTACGTCACCGGGCCGCGGCAGCCCATCTTGTAGAGGCAGAAGCCTCGCTTGGCGTTTTCGTCGTCGAAGGAGTTGACGAACAGGCCGGCGTCATAGTTCGGCCGCCGGTAGCATGTATCGTGGACGCGGCGGGAATAGAACGCCTTGGGGCGGTTCAGCCCGTCCAGCTGGGGGACGCGGTCGAAAGTCAGCAGATGGACGACGGTCCCGGTCATGACCTCGCCGATGGCCGGACAACCGGCCACATTGACGATGGGCTTCCCCGAGATGATCTTGTGGACCGGCGTGGCCCGGGTCGGATTGGGGTGGGCGGCCTGGATGCAGCCGTTCGAGGCGCAGCTGCCCCAGGCGATGATGGCCTTGGCGTCCTTGGCCGCCTCCTGGATGATGTCCAGGGCCGAGCGGCCGCCGATGCAGCAGTAGACGCCGTCATCGGCCAGGGGCACGGCCCCCTCGACCAGCATCAGGTACTGGCCCTTGGATTGGGCCATGGTCCGGTGCAGGGCTTCCTCGGCCTGCTTGCCGGCGGCGGCCATGAGCGTCTCCGTGTAGTCCAGGGAGATGCGGTCCAGGATGATTTCCGAGAGCAGGGGATGGTTCGATTTGATGAACGACTCCGAACAGCAAGTGCATTCCTGGAAGTGGAACCAGACCACGGGCAGCCGGGGCTTGGTCTCCAGGGCCTTGACGACCTGGGAGACTCCCGCGGCGGGCAAGCCCAGGGCCGCCGACGCCCAGGTGCAGGCTTTGATGAAGTCCCGGCGGGAGATCCCCTTGGATCGGGCGTACTCCCAGATCGTCGGCAGACCTTCATTCTTTTTCATGGGTCCTCCTTTTCTGCGTGGAATAAAATTAACTCCGATAAACCAAGGATGTCAATGGGAAAAGTAGTAGGCGTGTAAAGCAGACGGAAATGTCGAGATTGGAGGGATAGCCTCGCAGCCCTCCGATCTCGTCCTTCTTCCATGAAGAGGGAATACAAGAATGGAAATCCCGGCATTGACGGTGGACCGGGCGGGAAGGCACAATACCGGCGATGACGCCCAAAGAAAGAATGCGCGCGGCCATGGCCCGGCAGCGGCCCGACCGCGTCCCGGTCATGTGCCAGATGAGCATCGGCCACATGCTCCTGCGGACCGGGACTCCGCCACCCGAGCTGTGGTTCGACCGCGGAGCCTTCGCCGCGGCCCTGCTCGATCTGCGCGCCCGCTATGCCTTCGATGGAATCCTGGTCAGCCTGCACGGCCACGCCCCCGATTGGGGCCGGCGCGTTCTGCGCTGGACGCGGGGGGAGACCGAAGACGTCGTGGATTGGCGGGACGGCGGGCGGACGGTCTTTCCCCATGACGATCTGCCCCGTCCCACGCCCTCGGACGCGCCCGCTCCGCCGGCCCTCGCCGCTTTCGATCCGGACCGGATGCCGGATCGGCTCGACTACATCCCCGTATCGCCGGGGCTCCGGTTCGCCATCGATCCCGAACATCCCTATGACGTCCTGGACGATATCCTGGAGAGGGCTGGCGGCCGCTTCTCCGTCCATGGTGAGGTCACGTCCCCCTTCGATTATTTTCTGGATCTCTTCGGGTTCAGCGGGGGCTTCCTGGCTTTGGCCGAAGATCCGGACCGGGCCCGGGCCGTCCTGGAGCGTCTGGCGGACGGGGTGTCCCGCATCGCGGCCGAACAGGCGGCCCGTGGCGCAGACGCGATCAAGATCTCCTCGCCGTTTGCCGGGGCGGGATTCATCTCTCCGGGCCATTACCGGGATTTCGTTCGGCCCTATGAGCGGCGGGTGGCCGCCGCCGCGCGCGGGGCGGGCGTCTTTGCCTATACCCACACGTGCGGAGCGATCGGCGACCGGCTGGAAATGATCGCCGAGGCGGGCGTCGACGGAATCGAATGCCTGGATCCTCCGCCGCTGGGGAATGTAGAACTGGAGGACGCCCTGCGGCGCCTGCCCGGCCTGTTCGTCAAAGGCAACATCGATCCGGTCAACACTCTTCTCTTCGGATCGCCTGAGACGATCGAGGCCGACGCCCGCCGGCGCCTGGCGGCGGGGGCCGCCCGCGGGGGATATATCCTCAGCACGGCCTGTTCGATCGCCCCGCATACGCCGCCCGAACATGTCGAAATGCTGGCCGGGCTGGCCGAAGAAACCGCCGTCCGGGAAAGCGAATTTTGAGGCCGGCGCTAAAACCTATGAAACATATTGACTTTCTGTAGTATATCGATTATATTATCAGCAATTGCCTGCTGCGCTGGCTGGGCAGGACCACCCCTCCTTGTTACCCCCTTTAGCTTAATTCCCTGATACAGCCAGCAACTTCCCCTCCCGGCCGGCCCGGCTTCCGCGGTCAGCGTTTCCGTCTGCCGATGGAGGGCCGGCTCGCGCTTATGCGCGAATGGAAAAGGGAAAATCAGAAAGAGAGATTAGAAGGATGCCGGAGGGAGGAGAAAAGCCGGCCGGGCCCGAAGGCCCGGCCGGCTGAAAATCGCGTTCGGTGCGGGAGAGCGGACTCAGTCGAAGTGATATCCAAAACCGATGCCGAACCCCCAGGTCGTTTCGTGGTAATTTTCGGAGGCGGAGCCGAAAATGCCGTAGCCGAGCGTCTGCTGGGCGTCCTTGTAGGTGGCGATGAGCGCGCCCAGGTCAATGGTCAGCTTGGGGATAATCCGTAGCTGGGCGCCGAAGCCCACGGTGTTGGCGCCGAGGTTGAAGCTCATGGCCGACTGGAACGTGGGCTGCAGGTCCATGGGGCTGGACATGTAGCCGGCGCTCAGGGTCACTTCGGGGAGCACGTCGAACTCCAGGCCGAAGGCCAGATCATAGGAGTTGGAGTTGACCAGGGTTTCCCGCCCGTCCCAGTTGGCGTTCTTGTCGAAATACAGCGTGTATGAGGCGTGGGCCCTCAATTGGGGGATGATGGCGTAGGACGCACCGACGCCGAGAATGGCCGGGATGTCGGCGTGGCTCGTGGCGCCGTCGATGAACAGGCCGAGATTGTCCTGCGTCACCGCGTTGGTCAGCGTGAGCGGGGTCTTGAATTCATAGTGGAGTCCGATGTTGAGGCCCTCAACGGGGCTCAGGTGGATGCCCAGGATGGGCGTGAAGCCCGTCCCGGACTGGGTGACGTCCACGTGGCGGTCGACGAATAGGGCGGCCCAACTGGGCATACCATATGCGGTGAACAAGTTGTAGGCCGATTGCAGCGGGCCGCCGAAGAAGTCGTAGGAAATATTGGTGATGGAACCCGTGTAGGTGTTTTTGGCCGAGATATAGCGGAGGCCGACGGACCCGGCCAGCCAATCGGTGAAGGCGTATGAGGCATTGACCTGGAAGCCGTAATAGACGGACTTGCCTTCGAACTGCATGGCCATGCTGTAATGGTTGACTCCCGCGCCGATAAGATCGAGCGGCAGCATGGCTTCGGCGAAGGGAATCTCCAAGTCGGGCAGGCCGGTATTGAACTTGGCCGTGCCGCCGCCGGCGTTGGGGCCGAACCCGAAGGACAGGGCCAGCTTGCCGGTCTTATAGACGGCGTAGATGTCGGGAAAGACGGGGACGCGGGTCGTTCCCTTGTAGGTGTCGGTGTTGAGAAAGGGGAAGCCGTTAGTGACCGTCTTGTCCTGCCAGATGGACTGGTTCTGAATGGACAGGTGGAAGCCGTCCGCGAGCTTGACCAGCCCGGCCGGGTTGTAAAAGACCGCATCGATGTCGGTCGACGCGTTGCGGGCGAGCATCCGATAGTACTGAATGCTCTGGTTCGAGTTGGTCACGATGGCCGAAAAGGCCAGCGGGACCGACACGAGCACCGCGAGGGCGAGAACGATGGCTTTCTTCATAGGTCCTCCTTCGAAGTGATAGATAAGGCTGTCAAATGCCGAAATCATACTCATTTGCCGGAATAATTCAAGTCCCATTCGATTTTCCGGGCCGGCCGGGTTGACAGGCCGCTCCGAAGTCCATAATCTGGGGGTCTCATGGACGCCACCCCCCTCCAACCGCCTCCGTCCCCTGGCCCCCGGCTCGACCTCCGCTACGTCTGGATGATCTCGCTCGTGGCCGCCCTGGGGGGCCTCCTTTTCGGCTACGATTGGGTCGTGATCGGGGGGGCCAAGCCCTTTTTCGAGCGTTTTTTCGAGCTGACCAGCGCCTCGGCCAAAGGCTGGGCCAATAGCTGCGCCCTCATCGGCTGCCTTGTCGGGGCCCTGGCCGCGGGCGCCCTGAGCGACCGCTTCGGGCGGAAACGGCTCCTGACGGCCGCCGCCCTGGTCTTCATCGTCACCTCGATCGGCAACGGCCTGGCGCCCACGTTCACCGTCTTCGTGGCCTGGCGGATGCTGGGCGGCACGGCCATCGGGCTGGCCTCCAACCTGTCGCCGATGTACATCGCCGAGATCGCCCCGGCCCGCATGCGCGGGCGCCTGGTGTCGCTGAACCAGCTGACCATCGTCATAGGCATCCTGCTGGCCCAGTTCATTAACTGGGCCCTCGTCCGCGGCCTGCCGGCGGGCGCGGATGACGCGTTCATCCGCGGCTCCTGGTACGGCCGGACGGGCTGGCGCTGGATGTTCGCCCTGACGGCCATTCCCGCCTTGTTGTTTTTCCTGGGGACGCTCGTCGTGCCGGAAAGCCCCCGCTGGCTGGCCAAGAACGGGCGCAAGGAGCGGGCCCGGCGCGTCCTGGCCCGCATCGGCGGGGCGGCCCATGCCGACGCCGAGCTGGCCGACATCGAGACGACCCTGGTCGACGAGACCGCCCGGGTCAATTTTCGGGCCCTGCTCGAGCCCCGGCTCAGGCGGGTCCTCATCCTGGGCGTCGGCCTGGCCGTCTTCCAGCAGTGGTGCGGCATCAACGTCATCTTCAATTACGCCGAGGAGATCTTCCGGGCGGCCGGCTATGACATTTCCTCCGTTCTCAGCAACATCGCTTGGACGGGTTCGGTCAACCTCATCTTCACTTTTGTGGCCATCGGAGTCGTGGACCGCCGCGGACGCCGGCCCCTGATGCTGTTCGGCGCAGCCGGCCTGGCCGGCATCTATACTCTCATGGGCGCCGGGTTCGCCTTCGGCCTCAAGGGCCTGCCCATGCTCCTGCTCGTGCTGGCGGCGATCGCCTGTTACGGCATGTCCCTGGCCCCGATCACGTGGGTCATCATCTCCGAAATATTTCCCAACCGCATCCGCGGCGCCGCCGTCGCCGTGGCGACGACGTCGCTCTGGGCGGCCTGCTTTCTCCTGACCTATACCTTCCCGATCCTCAACAAGGGTCTCGGCTCGGCCGGATCCTTCGGGCTATACGCGCTCGTCTGTGTGGCCGGCTTTTTCTTCATCAAATTCCGCCTGCCGGAAACCAAGGGGCGGACGCTGGAAGAGATCGAGAAACAGTTGGTGGGATGAGGCATGAGCAGCTGGGCCGAACGCTGGAAACCCGCCGCCGGAGTGCGAACCCACCTCCTCGCTGCGGCCCTGCTCTGGACGGCCGTGGGCGCGGGCCTGAGCGCGGCCGGGATCGTCTGGTGCTTCAGCGCCCGGAGGCCCTGGGTTCCGCTCGCCCTCGGCGTCTGCGTCGGCGTCTTGAAAGGGATTTTCATCATCGCCCGGCTGGCCGCCCGGAACGCCCGCCGCATCATCGCCCGCGGCGACGGCAAGTGCCTGGGGGGCTTCCTGTCCATAAAGACCTGGCTGCTCGTGGCGGCCATGATGGGATCGGGAATGTTTCTCCGCCGTAGCGGCATTCCGCGCCCGATCCTGGGCGTCATTTATACGGCGGTTGGAACGGCGCTGCTGGCGGGCAGCGTCTCTCTATGGAAGGCCCGCGCGGCTACCAGAACAGAAACGCCCTGTTCAAAAACGGCGCTGCCTCGAGCGTGACGAAGAACCCGGCCCGGCCTTGCGGGCCGATCCAGCGGGCCCCTATGCATAGCCAGGGCAGATAGGACGAGATGTAGCCGAGTGTCGTCAGCGTTTCCCTCTTCCGAGGGCCGGCGATCGACCATCCCTGGGTGAACCGGAAGCCTCCGGCCTTGAACCAGACCATCTCGATCTGAAGGCCGGCGAAAAGCGGCCGGTCGGCTTCTTTCCAGAGGCTTTCCAGGAAAACACCCACGCTGCCGGACTGGCTGGGATAATCGGGGGAGTAATAGCCGCGCTTGAGGCGGATCCCCGCGGCGTCCGCAACACCGCCGCTCCCATAGCGCGAGATCGAAAAGGTCAGATGGATCATCGACCCTTCGAGCTCCCGGGGCTCGTCGCGAATCGACGCCGGAGGGACGGACCGGACCTCCGGACTGAAGACCGGCGCCGGGGAGAAAGGCGGCGGCGCCGTTTCCCGGACGAAAGCGCGGATGCGGCCGGCGACCTCGGCCGGATTTTCGACCTCGGGGGAGTGGCCGGCGTTCTCCACCGTGAAGGACTGCGCTCCCGGAATCATTTTCCGGGCTTCTTCCATGAACGGCCATTCCAGCACGCTGTCGTTGCGTCCCCATATGAGCAGGGTCGGGACGGAGATGTCCCGCAGGCGCGGCGCCCAGGATTGAACGATGGCGAAGTCGAGCAATTGGGAGGCCCAGCGGGAGTTCACCCTCATCCGCTCCGGGGTCGTGACCATGGCCGCCTGGACGCGCTTGGAGCGGTCGGAAAATTTGAACCCGGGCCCGGCCGACGCGCCGCCCATCAGCCCGGCAATCGTCCCTGGTCCGATCAGGTTGAGAAGCGGCCCGCTGAGACGATAGTGCCGGGCCAGGCTGAAGCCCAGGCGGGGCAGAGTCCGAAGGTCAAAGGCGACGGTGATTGCGTCGATGAGGACCAATCCGGCCGGGCGGACGCCCGGCTCCAGGGACAGGTGCCAGGCTAAGGCTCCGCCCGTCGAATGGCCGATCAGCACCGCTCCTTCCAGGGCGCCCGCGGCTTCCAGCAGGGTCCGCAGGTAGGCCGTCTGGCGGGCGTAGGAATAATCGAGATCCAGCGGAGTGAACGTGTCGCCGTAAGCCGGGAGATCGACGATGATCATCCGGAAGTCGTCGACGAGCTCGCGGGCCAGGCCGGCCCAGGAAAAGCCGGTCTCGTTGATGCCATGGAAAAAGATCAGGAGAGGCCGATCCGGCCGGCCGGCGGTGCGGAAGACCAGGTCGAATCCCCCGGCCGGGGAGCCGCGATCGACCTTGATCGACCGGACGGGGAGGGCTCGATAAAAGGCCTCATCGACGGCGGCCGTCCATTTCTCCTGGGCCCGGGACGCCGGCACGGCCATCAGCCAGAAGACCAGAGCCGCGCCCAGCAACCGTCCGCCCATTCGGAAAGCCATTCTCCCTCCCGCTTCTCATCATAACATATCCGGTCAGCCCTTGACTTGGCCGCGGAGCCGGGCATAATGAGGGGCATGGAGCGGCCGGCCGCCGCCCCCAAACCACGGAGGAGAGTGATCAGATGGGCAAATACGCCGTCGTCAAAGCGTCGGAAACGAAGGAAGCCATCACCCTGGTGTTCTCAGGCGCGACCCTCGATGAGATCGCCGATAAGACCGCGCTCTTCATGGCCGCACGGGGATACCACCTGGAAAGCGGAACCAAAACGCAGGGCGTGTATGTGAAGGGCAGCGCCGCGGCGCGCGCGCTGGTGGGCGCCCTTTCGAAGCGGGCCAAGTTCAACGTGACCGTGGGCAATGACGAACCCAATATCGCGGTCGTCATCGCCAAGGGCATGACCGGCATGAGCGGCGGCTTTCTGGGAATGTCCCAGATGAGCAAGGAGCTGGGCTCGCTTTCGGCCGGCCTGCAGAGCGCCATCCTTTCTTAAAAGCTCCTCTTCGGCCGGTATTCCGGCCTTTTGCCCGCCAAGGTTCGGGGGGGATTTCCGTCTAATTTCAAGAAGCCGGTTTGAAACCGGACAGCGGAAAACGGTGTTTTATATCCGGAGCGCCTCTCGGGGAGCTTCGGGAAGGAGAATGTTCATGAAAAAATCCATCATGGGATTGCTGGTGATCGCGGCTCTCGTCCTGGCCGCGGCCGCCCAGGAGCCCGCCACCGGGGTGCAGGACGCCGTCTTCAAGGCCATCTGGTCGGAGCCCAGCTTCGGCGTTTTCGACAATCTTTCGTTCAAGATCGACGGCTCGGAAGTCACGCTCATCGGCCAGTCGATGTTGCCCCTGACCAAGGCCAACGTCGGCGTCCGCGTCGCCAAAGTGGCCGGAGTGACCAAGGTCATCAATGAAATCGAAGTCCTGCCCCTTTCGGAAAACGACGATGCGATCCGCCTGCGGGCCTACCGGGCCCTGTTCGGCGCGGCCGATCTCTATCGCTATGCGATGGCGGCCAATCCTTCGATCCATATCATCGTCAAGAACGGACATCTGACCCTGGAAGGGATGGTTTCGACGTCATTCGATTCCCAGCGCGCCTTCAACGCGGTGCGCGGACTGATAGGGATTTTTTCGGCCAAGAACAACCTGAAGACGGAGAAGTAAAAGGCTGTCAGCCGGCCAGGGCTTCGGCCACCAGGGCCGCGACGGCCGCTTCGTCCGGCGCGGCGCGCAAGGCCGCGCGGAATTCGTCGTGGACGATCCGCCGGGAGAGCCGGGCCAGAAGTTTCAGGTGCTCCGTCGATTTCTCGCCCGCCGGGATGAGCAGGGCGATGGCCAGATCGACGGCCTCCCCGTCGGAGGAGTTCCAATCGACGGGGCGGGCGAACCGCAGAACGGCGATCGAAACCGACCCGACGGCCGCGGTCTGGCCATGCGGGACGGCCACGCCGAAGCCGATGCCCGTGGAGAACGTATCCTCCCGCCTCCAGAAAGCGATTTCGATCTCGGCGCGGTCGACCGCCCGGCCGGCCTCTTCGATGAGCGCGGCCAGCTCCTGGAGGGCTTCGGCCTTGGAGCGGCTCTCCGAACCCAGCCGGACGAGCGCGGGAACGATCAGGGGCGCGTCGCCGGCGGGACGATCGAACGCCTCGAGCGCCTGTTCCACCGCGGCGGGGCGGTCCAGATCCAGGACGGATCGGACCAGCCGCGCGCAGGCGGCGCTGTCGAGCGCCGCGAGGCGGGCCTTGATGCCGGGAATGGCCGCCGCGCTCATGCTCAGCTCGTCAAAGCCCAGGCCGACGAGGAGCGGCAGGAGTTTCGCGGAGGCGGCCATCTCTCCGCAGAGTCCGATCCAGCGGCTTTTCCGGCGGGCGGCGTCGACGATGGTCCCCAGGAGCCTGAGGAAGGCCGGGTCTTCCGGGCGGCCGATCGGCCGGACGGCCGGGTTGCCCCGGTCGGCGGCGAAAAAGTACTGCAGAAGGTCGTTGCTGCCGACGCTGAAGAAATCGACGTGTTCGGCGAACCGGTCGATGAACAGGGCGGCCGCGGGAACTTCGACCATCATGCCCAGCTCGACCTCTTCGCGATGGGGGATTCCCGCCGCCCGCAGCTCCGCCGCCGCCGCGGCCAGGAGGGCCTTTACGGCCAGGATCTCATCCACCCCGGATACCATCGGGATCATGATCTTCAGCGGTCCCAGGGACGCGGCCCGCAGCAGCGCCCGCAGCTGGATGCCGATCAGGGAGGCGAACCGCTCGTAGATCCGCACGCCCCGCATTCCGAGGAAGGGATTGGCCTCCACGGGCAGGTCCAGGAACGGCAGGGGCTTGTCGCCGCCGATGTCGAAGGTCCGGACGATGACCGGGCGCCCGCCCGATTCCCGGGCCAGGCGGGCGTATGCGGCATATTGTTCTTCCTCGCCGGGAGCTTCCGCGCGGCCCAACAGCATCAATTCGGTCCGGAACAGACCCACGCCCTCGGCGCCGTCGTCCAGGGCCCGGGCCAATTCCTCGGGATCGCCGATGTTGGCCGCGATCTCGACGCGGCGCCCGTCGGCGGTCCGCCCGGCACGGCGGCCGGCTTCGCGGCGGGCCTGCGTCCGGCGGCGATTGAATTCCTCCTCGCGGGCGTAATAGCGGCCGACCGCTTCGGACGGCGAGGGCAATATCAGGCCGCGACAGCCGTCGACGATGACGTCCTCGCCGTCCTTCAATCGCTCCCGCAGGCCGGGGCAGCCGACCACGGCGGGGATGCCGCGAGCCCGGGCCATGATCAGCGTATGCGAAGTCAGGCCGGTATTTTCCAGGACCAGACCGAGAAGGAGTCCGCGCTCCAGGGCCAGGAAACGCGACGGCGGCAGATCGTCGGCGATCAGGATGGAAGGTTCGGAGAGGGCGATTTGGTCCGCCGGTCCGGCCGATCCGCCCAGCTTCTCGATCAGGCGGCGGACGATGTCGCGGATATCGGCGATCCGTTCCCGGATATAGGAGCTGCGGCTGGAAAGCAGGGGTTCGCTGAATTGCCGGCCGGCCAGGGCCACGGCCGCGGCGGCGCCGGTGTTTCCCGCGGCGATGATCTCCTCGACCCGGGCGGTGAAGGCGCGGTCGCGCACGATCGACAGGTGGGCTTCGATGACGCCACGCTCGGTTTTGTTCTTTTGAGAGGCCAGCGCGGCCCGCAGCACCCGGACCTGCTCCGCGGCGGCGCGGCGGAAGGCCTCCGTCTCCTCGGCCACGGAGCCGGCGGGCCCGCCTTCGTAGGCCGCTTCCAGAGGCGGCGTGACCACGGCCGCGCGCCCGCGGACGAGGCCGGGGCCCGCGGGCGTGCCGCGGAAAACGAGGGCCTGTTCCAGCGCCAGGATGCGGGGCAGATCCGGAGCCGGCGCGGACTGTGCCGCGGCGGCCTCGGCCTCCCAGCGGGGGAGATCCTCGATGAGCGCCCGCATGGCCTTGAGGACCTTCCCGGCGCCCGGTCCATCCACCCGGATACGGCAGGGATCGCCGGATTGGGTGTCCGTGCCGATCAGCGATAGAGAGCTCTTGGCGTCGGCTTCCGCCCCCGTCCGGCGGTTGATCCAGCGGATCGAGTCGTCGAAGCGCTCGGCGGTCTCCTGGATGCGGCCGGCCGGGCGGGCATGCAGCCCCTGGGGTAGGGCGAAAAGGAAATCGAAATCAACGGGCAAGGTCGCCCTGCACTTTCTGCAGGACGGCCTCGGCGCTCTTGATGGCGTCCTGGACGGGGATTTCGAAGATCCGCTTGCCCTCGAAGCGCTCCCGCTTCAGCACGGGGATGCCGACGGCCAGGATCACGGCGTCGGCCTTGCGGATGTCGTCGGCGGTCAATTCGTTCTCGATGCCCATGGCCCCCTGGGTCTCCACCTTGATCGGCCAGCCGAGCTTCTTCCCG
>Ga0182021_10006052_pt1 | contig 14357 bp, 9 predicted proteins | sample 612E3MmetaG_FD_120493 | JGI IMG/M metagenome (GOLD analysis project Ga0182021, IMG submission 120493) | Permafrost microbial communities from Stordalen Mire, Sweden - 612E3M metaG (Illumina Assembly) | ecosystem: Environmental > Terrestrial > Soil > Wetlands > Permafrost | place: Sweden... | reverse complement strand
TTTTAAACTCAAATCCCGCCGCCACCGTTTGGTGAAGCGGACTGTTGTCCGACGATTGGTTCTTTTTCATCAAACCCAATCACTTCCCAAGCGGTGGCCCTTTTCAACTGCATGGTTCCGGCTTAGCGTTCATTAGTGGTTCAAAAGATCAAAGTTCCGAGTTCCGGGTTTCAACTGCCGTTTCTGGGTCAGAAGTCATTTCCTCTGTGCCTCCGTTACCTCCTGTAAAATCCGATGCCGGTTTGGTTCCGGCTCCGCCGGGTTGGGTTCTTAGCGTTTCGGACGACCGGGATACTGAAAGGTCCATCCATCGGGCGGGATCGGAATCACAGCAGGCTCGCCCCGCCGGATGGCTTCACAGTGCTGCGGCCAGGCGTAATCGGTGACCGGCGGCAGACGATAGATCGGCAGATTGGCGACCAGGATGACGAGCGCCGCGATTCCCGCTGCGATCCGCCGCCAGCGCGGCGCGCCGCAGACCAGCCAGATCAACATCCAGCCCAGCAGGACGCGGGGAACGAAGAAATACCGATCGCCGAGGACGAGGTTACCGAGGCCCCACGTGTCGGGGCGGCAGCGCAAGACGCCCGCCGCCAGCATCAGCCAGAATCCGGCGCTGATGGAATACCAAACGATGGGAGCGGTGGGTGGGCGCCGCAGGGTTGCCGCCCACGCCCCCAAGGCGGTGAGCGCGGTCGCCAAAAAGATCGAGCCCGGTAGGGCCAGCGCGAGTTTCTCGCTGCCCCAGCAATCCCAAAACAACCGCTGGCCGACCACCGTTACGCCATGGAGGATCGAAGCCAACGTGGGCGGCGGATATTGCAGCGGCGGTTCGTGGAAAAGGTACCAGGATTGGAGAGCGGCGGCGAGCGAGACGACGATCAGTCCGGCCACGGCGAACCGCTCGCGCTGCCGCCAGGCATTCCAGGCGAACAACGGCCACGCCACCAGTGAGAACGGGCCCGTCAACCCCACGAGGGCGACGAGGCCGAGCTCGAGCATCTGCCCGCGCCGCGTCGCCGGCGCCCGCATGAAGGTTTGCTGCACCAGCACGAACGCGGTGACCCACTGCACGTTGGTCAGCACGACGAGGGTCTCGCCCGTGTGAGGCGCGAGCAAAAACGGTAGGGCGAGCCAGCTCTTGGCCGGCAGTTCGAGCCGCGGCGACCAGCAGCGCGCGATCACCGCCGCCCAGATGCCAAAGGCGGCGCCGCTATAAATGGCCGGAATCCACCTCGGATCGGCGAAGCCCGCCGCCCATGCAACTATGCGTGGGATCAGGTGCAGGTAACCCATGTACGGCCGCAGCCACGCCCCCAACCCATACTGTTCGTTTTGCACCAGGAAAATGCTTCCGTCTTCGGCCCACAGCTGAGGATTGAGCAACGCATCCGGTTTGCGCAGAAAGAGCGCCACGGCGAGTAGCCCGAGACCCGTCCCCATCAACACCGGCCTGGGCCAGCCGGCGAGGCGGGCGCGCCAGGCTGAAAGTTTTTTCCACCCCGCGGTCAGGCGCAAGCGTGCCCCGGCCACCGCGACCCGCAGCGATGCGCCGCCAGCGCGGAGCGTGTCGGCCTCGACCGGTTCGCTCCAGCTGAGCGTGGCGAGCGCCAGCGCGAGCACACCGGCGCTGACGCCGAAAATCCAGCCGGCCCATTTGCGCAGATTGTAGGCGTACCACGAGCCTCGGCCCATCTCGGACGGATCGGCGAACGCGAGCCAATGGTTGCCCACGGGCAGCTCGGCCACGAGGCGCACCGCGTCGCCGGCCGGCAGGGTCAGGTGGGCGGTCTGCCAGCGATCGCCCCGGAAGCGCGCGATTTGCAGCGCGGTGCGGTGGCCGTCCGCGGATTCGAGATAAAGCACGCCCGGTGGCAGCTTCGGACTACCGGCGAATGTGAGGCGCAGCACCGGCAGGCCATCCGCGGGCAGCGCTGCGCTCACGAATTTCGCCGGGCCGCGCGCCGCGCGCCAGACCGCGGCGTCCGCCGGTTGGCCCGGGAGATCGTCGGGCGGCATCCGCGCGAAACCGCGGGTTTCGGTGGCGGCGGCCGACAGGGCGAGAGGCGGGCGCAGGCCGACCGGCAGCAGACGGCGTACGCCGGGGTGGGAGAGAAAATAGGCGAGGACATCGGCGCTGTTGTGCGGGAGCTCCCCGGGATCTTGGCGCAGGGCCGCAAGGTCGCCCGTGCGATCGAAGTCCGCGAGACGGCGGCGTTCGGTGGCTCTGACCGAGGGGAATGTCCCGAGAAAATCGCCGTACGCTTGCACCGTCTGTTGGTGCAATCCGTAGGCGAGCGCCGCCACCCACACGACGGCCATGACCGGCCACAGCTTGGCGGCGCGGCCAGGCCAACCGCGGGCCAGGGCGATGGCGTTGAGCGCGATTCCGATGGCGTAGAGATCATAGTAGCGGGACGCATCGCCCATGCTGAGGTTGCCGCGAGAATAGGCCACTGCGGCCGCCTGCCCCCAGCACCACAGGGCCAGCCCGAGCAAGACGGCATCGGAACCGTCGAGCCGGCGTGCCCGCAGCCGGCCGAGGAGAAACGCGACGAGTGGGAGTTGCAGCACGACGGCGGCCCCGAGCCAGCGATTGGCGGGCCAGGCCAGCACGTGGCAGAAAACGTGCAGCCATTGGCCGGCCGAGGCGACCCGGTACACTTCATGCCCGGGCACGCGGTTGACCAGTTGCGAGCCACCAACGCAAATTGCGAAGTAGACGACGGCGGCGACACTGTCGCGCCAGGTCCAGCGCCGGTCGCACCAGACGGCGCGGAGCACGATCGCACCCAGTGCGGCGGCGGCGCAGAGTAAGCCCGACGACATCGAACCGAGTCCGGCCAAGCCCACGGCCACGCCGGCCCACCAGCGCGCGCTCAGTGGCGGCGCCGGCAGCGCGAGCCAGAGAAAGCCGAGCGCCGTCCAGGCGAGGAAGTAGAATTGCGACTGGAAGCCCATGAGCGTGTTTTCCCAGGCAAAGGGGAGGGCGAACAGCGCGGCGACGACGAAGGCCACGCCCGCGAACGCCATGCCGCGCGTCTGGCGCCGGGCCAGGGCGAGCAACGCCGCGGCGAAGGCGGCGTGGAGGGCGGCGTTGACCGTCATCTCGAGCAGCGGATCCCACTGGCGGTTGACGACGGTCAGGCCGAAGTTGGTGAAGCGCGTGAGCGGCAGGCGGTGCTCATTGTGCGGCGCCCAGAACGCCGATGCGGCGAGCCGGTGTTCGGTCCAGGGCAGGTAGAGGTCACCGGCCTGCGCGTCCCATTGGTCCATGTAGGGCACGTCGCTGCCGTAGGCGCGGACGAGCATCAATTTGGCGCCCCACGCCACGCCGGCGACCGCCATGATCGCGAAGAGCACGGGCCACCGGCGCGAAAGAATTGAGCGGACCGAAAAAGGCATGGCTACGAGCCGGGATGGGGTGGTGCGGGCAAATCAGTTTTTGCACTGCGCAGGGCGGCATGCATGGCTGGCAGAGGCGGCCACGATGGGCGGGCGCCGGCGCACCGTCACGAGGAAAATGCCGCACGCTCCAGCCCGGATGTATCGCGCCGCGGCAAAGCCGAAACCAAGACATTTTACAGGAGGTAACAGAGCCAACAGAAAAAATGCCCGAAGGAGAAACCGCCCCTTGGGCCGAATGATCTCTGCGATGGAAGAACCTTGATGATCCACGCCGACTGCAAATACGGTTCGCCGCGAATGACCAGGTGGCGCAACGCGTTCTTCGGTGGGTCCCGTTTTTTGCTATGGTCCGCGGTGCTGTTGGTGGTGATGAGCTATGCCATCTGGGATGCCGTCGTGCGCAGCCGGCATATCCTGCAGGTGACCGCGAATTATGGCGTCACGGTCGGTGCGCCGGTCATGGATCCCCGGTCGCCCACCGGATACGAACGCGGCCTGAGATCCATGGTGTTGCCGGAGGCGGGTGAAGACACCGTCCACTGGGTGATGCAAACCCAGATGATGATCGCCCGGGGCGAGTGGCGGATTCGCGAGGCCGACTACGACAACGCGCCGGCGGGGCGCAAAGGTGGTTCGTGGGATCGGCGCTCGCGGGCGGCGCCGGCTTGTGGATCAGCGCCGCCACCCTGGTCCCCGTTTTGATCGGCCTCGGTCTCGGAGTGCTGACCGCAGCCTAGGTCGGCCGCGGCCGGACGCAGCGCATCACGTGGATGTGCGACCCGGGATTATTCCGACTTTGGGGACTGGTGGGAGGCGGGGTAAGCATCGCCGTTTACCTGATAGAATATTTTCCCTCACATCTTGGCCTGCGGCTCGAGGTCAATCACCCGCTATACGCCGCGGCGTGAGTTGGCGCCGGCGAGGCGCTCCGGTTGGCCGTGGGTGCCCTGGAGGGCGGCGTCCGGTCGCTCACGCGGCGCGAACTAACCACGGGGGCAATCGGGGTGGCGCTGGTGGCGGCGCTGCCGATCATCATTCTACTCACGGCCGCCAGGACGTTCACGGTGGTCGACCCGTTTGTGTGGGAGCTTCATGCGCGTTATATTGCGGAGTTCCAGGGCCTCGCGCGGGTCTTCGCCACCAAGCAACTGACGTGGAGTTTGGCGGCGCTGGGTCTGCCGATGCTGTTGCTGCTCCCCGCCGTCCTGATGGCGTTGCGCCGGACTACACGCCCGGAGGTGAAGGCCCATCTTCTGCTCGTATTGATGCCGGCAGCGGCGGGTTGGGCCTAGGGATGCAATCAAGTCCGCTGGCTGGGCCTGGCCTACGCGCTTTCGGTGCCGGTGGTCGCGGTGTTTTTCCGGAGTCTCGAGGCCCAGGAAAAACGGAAACGTACCCCGGTCGTCGCCTGGTCGGTCGTCTGCGGCCTGCTGTTCGGGCCAGGCGCCGTGCAGGCCGTGCGCCAGACGGTGGCGGGTTCGGAGTTCAGCAACGCCGAGATCCGCAATCTGGCGCAGCGCGACGTGGCCCACTGGCTGCGGCAGCGGGGCGGCGCCGGGCGGGTCGTGGTGGCGGGCTCGCCGACCGGCACGACCCTGTTGATTTCGCAGGGCGGCCTGGCCGGATTGGACACGCTGTATTGGGAAAATGCCGACGGCCTCAAACATGCGGCCGCGCTGTTTGCGGCGCCCTCGGCCGAGGCGGCCCACGAGCTCGTCCGACGTTTGGGCGTGACGCACTTCGTGTTTTTTTCGTGGGATCCGTTCGAAACGGTGCTGGCCAAGCTCGCGCGCGGCGTGCCCGAAAATGCCCTCATCCCCCGGATGCCTTCATCGTGACGCTGCTGACCTCGGCGGTGCCGCCGCCCTGGCTGCGGGCGATTCCGTTCCCGCTGCCGGATCATCCCGCGTTGAAGGGAGAGCGGATCCGGATCTGGGAGGTCACGCCGGACCAGACCCCCGCGGAAGCCGCGGCCCACAGCGCGAATTACTATCTCGAGCTGGGCGAGCCCGCCATGGCCAATCGGCTCGCTCCGGATTAGTGATGATTAGTGTGGATTAGTGGTTAATTCAACTGCGCCTTTAAGGTTCAGCTGCCTGCAACCGGCGCAACAGGTCGCGCGCCACGGCCAGGTCCGGCTGGATCTGCAGCGCGCTTTCAAACTGCTGGCGCGCCTCGAGTCTCCGACCGGAGGCGAGCAGGGCGTAGCCAACATTATAGTGCGCCCGGGCGTCGTCCGGGCGGAGGCGCAACGCGGCTTCGTAGTGCGACAATGCCTCCGGCAGGCGACCAGTTTGAACCAGGGCGGTCGCGAGATTGGTGTGGGCCTCGGGCCAGTCGGGCCGCAGACGCGCCGCCTGTTCCAGCTGCTCGATGGCCTCCGCCAACCGGCCGGCCTGACCAAGGGCGACGCCCAGATTGAGTCGCGCTGCGGGATGCGCCGGATTGAGGCGGACCGCCTCGGCATAGTGCGCCACGGCGTCGGCCGTCCGACCGAGCGACGCCAACGCCAGACCCAGGTTGTAATGCACATCCGGCAAATCCGGCTGCAAGCGCAGCGCCTCGTCGAAGTGTTCGAGGGCGGCGGCGCTCGAGTTCAGGTGAAACAGGGCAACGCCCCAATTGCTCTGGGCCTCCGCATACCGGGGGTTGAGGTGCACGGCCTGCGCATAGTGATCGGCGGCCTCGCGCCAGCGCCCCAGCTCCGCCAACGCCACCCCGAAGTGAAAGTGCGTCTCCGCCGGCGCCGGATCGAAGCGGAGCGCCTCCGCGAAATGCGCCAGCGCTTCCTGCGGCCGGCCGAGTTTCGTCAGCACCACCCCGAGGTTCTGGTGGGCGTAAAAGTAATACGGCAGGATGCGCACCGCCTCCGCAAACGGCGCCACGGCCTCGGCCGGGCGCCCCGAGTTCATGAACGCGAGTCCGAGATTGTAGTGCGTGTTCGCCACCGTGGGATCGAGGCGCAGGGATTCCCGGTAGCGCGCGATGGCGTCGTCGATGCGGCCCAGGTGGTAGTAGGAAAGCCCGAGATTATTTTGGGCGCGGTCGTTCGCCGGTCGTCGCGCCACGGTGTCCTCCCAGAGCGTCCGTTCGCTGCCATAGACGGCATTGCGTTGCCAGGTGACCACGCCGGCGGCGAGGGCGAGGACCGCACCGGCCCCGGCCACCAGCCGCGGATTGAACCGCCGCGACGCCAGGCCCAACACGAAGGCGATGACCGCCGCGAGCGACAAATACATCCGGTGCTCCACGATCATCTGGATCGTGCCGGGCACGAGGCTCGTCGGCGCGAGGATCGCGAAAAACCAGGCACCGAGAAAACCGCACCGCGGTTTTCTTACCAGGGCCCAGATCGTCAAGCCGAGGAGAGCCAACACGACAATCGCCTGCCACCAAACCTCTGCCAGGGAGCGGACGAGCACCTTGCCGTAATCGAAGACCAGCGGGTGTGGCCAGAACGCCAGCCCGAGATACCGGGTAACCGCCTCGAACTGGGTCAACCAATAGCCCGACCATGATATGCCCACGTCGAATCCCATCGTGCCGCCGCGATTGCCGCCGGTGCCCGCCAGCAGCCACAGCAGCGGCACCCAGGTCGCCGCCAGCGCCAGATACCCCCCGCGATGGCGTCGCCACGCGGCCGCGAAACTACCGCTGACAAACGTGCGGTCGTAGAGGAACACCATGACCGGAGCCAGCGCCGCGACTTCCTTCGTGCCCACGCCCAACAGGCAGGCCGACACCGCTGCGGTCCACCACCAGCGCGGTCGCGTCGAGTCGACTGCGCGCACAAAAGCATAGAGCGTCAGGAGAAAAAACAACCCCATCAGCGACTCGGCGCGCTGAACAACATAGGTGACCGACTCGGTTTGCAGCGGGTGCAGCGTCCAGATGCCGGCAATCGCCAGGGCCAGTAGGTCGGGCTTTACGCCCGACGAAACCTGCTTTGTCGGGGATAAACCTGTCGGGGATAAACCCCGACCTACAGACGATCCGTCCGATCTCGCCAACGTGCGCCGCACGATGCCGAACAGCGTCAACCCGGCGAGGGTATGGATGACGAGGTTGAGCAGATGGTAACTCCACACGTCGAATCCGCTAATCGCGTAGTTGATCGCGAGCGTGAGGTTGAGCACCGGCCGCCCGCTGACGGTGAAACCCCAACCCGATGGCGGCGAAAGGGGCCCGGAAAGCGGCCAGAGATGGAGAATGCTGGGGTTGTCGCCAATCGACGAGACATCGTCAAAGGTGAACGGGGCATGGAAGGTGTTCGCGTAAGCCGCCCACGCTCCGATGACGATGACCGGCACGGCCAGCATGGAGCTTCGCTTCCCGATATTCACCGGCAAAATTTCCGGAAGCCCGGGCCACGAGTCAACCAGCGATGCGCGGCGGGATCGGATGCAACACGGTTTTCCGGTTTGGTTGCATAACTGTAGGCAGCCAGCTTGCTGGCGCGGTTTGGGCGCGTGCAAGCACGCTGACCTACAGTCTCAGACATCTTGATCCCGTGGAATCACGTTGAGCCCAAACGGTATTCTGTAGCGGCGGCCTATGACCGCCGGGTTTTGTAGGAGCGAGTTCTTGTCCCGCCGAAGCCCGGCGAAGGCGGAAGTCTTGGCGACGGCGGATACGCGCGATTCCGAGTGAAGATCGCCTGCCCCTCGACCAGCTCGGGGCCCTGAGCTCGTCGAACGGGCAAGCAGGCTCCTACAAAGGGAACGGCGGTCATAGACCGCCGCTACAGGCAAAGCCGCCGGTGACGGGAACGTAGCCGAGTTGGAGCGGAGCGACAACGTGGCCGGCCGCGGCCACGCCTTCGCGGTGCTCAAGCGCGGCTACCCCCGCATGGGCGAGACGCCCATGCCACATGGCACGGGCGTCTCGCCCGTGGGTTTGGAGCGGCCACGCAAAGACTCGAAATGCCCCCCGCCACAGATTGTCGAAATGCAGGCTGGAAGCCGGCGGGACATTCCGTTGAGTGTCTCCCTTTCCCGCTTTTCCTTCCTCCATGCCACAGACCATCGCCGTCCTCGACTTCGGATCCCAATACACGCAGGTCATCGCGCGCCGCATCCGCGAGTGCCAGGTTTACTCCAAGATTTATCACTTCACCACCCCGGCGGCGCAATTGCGGGCGGACGGCGTCATCGGCATCATCCTCTCAGGCGGACCGAGCTCGGTTTTTGCGCAGACCGCTCCGTTGCCTGACCGCGGCATCTTCGAACTCGGCGTGCCCGTGCTGGGCATCTGTTACGGGATTCAGCTCTTCGGGCACCTGCTCGGTGGCGTCACGGCGAAAAGCGACCATCGCGAGTATGGCCACGGCACGCTCACGATCAAGAAACCCGGCCGGCTGTTCGCCGGCTTGCCGAAAAAACTCCGCGTCTGGAATTCGCACGGCGACAGGGTCAGCCAGCTCCCGCCGGGCTTCCGGGCCATCGGCACCACCGAGAATTCGCCCTTCGCCGCCATCGAGGACCTCCAGCGCAATTTCTACGGCATCCAGTTTCACCCCGAAGTCTTCCACACCGAGCGCGGCGTCGAGGTGATCCGCAACTTCCTCGTCGGCGTCTGCGGCGCGCGGCAGGACTGGACGATGAAGGACTTCATCGCGCAGGCCGTGGACCAGATCCGGGCCACGGTCGGCCAGTCGCGCGTCATCCTCGGGCTTTCCGGCGGCGTCGATTCGTCCGTCGCCGCGGCGCTGATACACCGGGCCATCGGCCGGCAGCTCACCTGCGTGTTCGTGGACAACGGCCTGCTGCGCCAGGGCGAGCGCCAGGCGGTGACCGATCTCTACGGGAAACATTTCCACATCGACCTGCGCGTGGTCGACGCGTCCAAGCTCTTCCTCCGGCGGCTCAAGGGCGTCGCCGAGCCCGAGGCGAAGCGCAAGATCATCGGCCGCACGTTTGTCGCGGTGTTCGAAAAATCCCTCCAGTCGATCGGTCACGCCGATTATCTCGCCCAGGGCACGCTTTATCCCGACGTGATCGAGAGCGTGGCGATCGGCAACAACCCCGCCGCGCTCATCAAGAGCCACCACAACGTCGGCGGTCTGCCGGCGCGCATGAAGCTCAAGCTCCTCGAACCGCTCCGCGAACTGTTCAAGGACGAGGTGCGCCGCGTCGGCGAGGCGCTCGGCCTGCCCAAGGAGGTTGTCTGGCGCCAGCCGTTCCCCGGCCCGGGCCTGGGCGTCCGCCTCCTCGGCGAGGTCTCCGCCGGGAATCTCGAGATTCTCCGCCGGGCCGACGCCATTCTCCAAGACGAGATGATGAAGAGCGGCTGGTACTGGAAGGTATGGCAGTCGTTCTGCGTGTTCCTGCCGGTGAAGTCGGTGGGCGTGGTCGGCGACGAGCGCAATTACGCCTACGTGATCGCCCTGCGGGTGGTCGAAAGCATCGATGCCATGACGGCGGACTGGGCGCGCTTGCCGCCCGATCTGTTGCAGGTGATTTCGAGCCGCATCACCAACGAGGTGCGCGGGGTCAGCCGCGTCGTGCTCGACATCAGTTCCAAGCCGCCGGCAACGATCGAGTGGGAATAGCGCAAAAGCCCCGGAATTTTTGCAGGAGGAAACCGAGTCAACAGAGGAGATGACTGCTGAGACCAATCGCTGCTCGGAGTCGGAAATTTGAACAGAAGATAACCAAGAGAACGAAGCGCGCAATGTGTGCTGGTAATGGGTCTTCGTTACCTTCGTTTCCTTCTGTAAAAAGTCCTCTGCGGCCTCCGGTAAAATGGGTTGGGTTTGGTTGCGGCCGCTGCGGGATGAAATCGGCGCGAGGACGGCCGGCACGCCGCCCCATTTTCCCGTTGCGGACCTTTTTGTCGTCGGGCAAGTCTCATGGTGCCCGCCGTCGTGCTGTCCCGATCGTCCTTCGCTCTCTTCCGGCTTTCTGGCCGTTCCTCGCGTTTTCACCTTTTCCCACCCATCACCTTGTGACTCCCAAACTCTGGAAAACTCTGTTCGCCGTCATTACTCTCGCCGTCGCCGTGGGCGGCGCATTGGTCCTCGAGAGTTGCTCCCGCCCAAAGAACCAACCGGACGATCAAAAGCAGCCGGCGCCAGAGGCGGGAAAGCTCCCGTCAGCTCTCGCGGCGGCGCCGGCCGCCCTATCGGCCGACGCGATCATTGCCAAGGCCCGCGCCTACCTCGGCGGAGACCCGTTGCTCGATGCGGTGCAATCGACCCATATGGTCGGCAAGGTCACCTACGACGATGGCTCCACCGGCACGATCGAGCTGATTTTCCAGAAACCCTGCAGTCAGCGCGTGGTGATCGCGACCGGCAAAACCATCGAGGTTACGGCGCTCGACGACTACGAGGGGTGGACGCGCATCCAGGATGCCAAGGACCCAAGCCGTTGGCAGCTCACGCTGCTCAGCAAGGACCAGATCAAGATGCTTCGCTCCAACACCATCGAGCAGCTCAGCTTTTTCCGCAATTCCGACCGGCGGGCGAGCGTGGTCGAGGATCTGGGCGATGTGGTCGTCGACGGCAGAGCCTGCCGCAAGGTGTCTTTCAAGCGCGATGATGGCAGCATTTTTGTCCGCTATTTCGATGCAGCGACGGGCGAGCTGGTGCTGATCGAAACCCCCCAGCAGGGCGGCCGGGTGCGCGAAGAAGGCGTCATGCTGGCCGGCGGCATTCGTTTCGCCCAACGCCACACTCAGACGATCAAAAATGCGGACGGGAAAGTCCAGACGATCAAGATCGATTACGAAAAGGTGACGGTCAACGAAGTCTTCCCGAGCAGCCTTTTCGCCGTGCCGTCGATCGGCAACCGCTGAGCAGGAGCCGTTCGGACGTGCCGATGAAATCATACCTCCGGTCAACATCCTCATTGTGATGAACGACACCTGCCTCGACCGGCTCCTTCGGCAGCGCTCCGCGCTGCGAAAACCAGATTTCTTGTTGGATCCTAAGATCCGCAGACCGATCTCGTCACAGAGGCCACTGAGCACAAACAAGAGTTCACAGAGAAAGACTTTGGGATCTGGTCTTGGAGAGTTCGGATTCACGTGGTGGGCGAAACCCGCGATTGCATTTACTCCGATGCAACGCTCTGTGCCCCTCCTGCTGGCCTCTGTGACCTTTGTGGCAAGCTGCGTTGTCTGGGCTCAGTGGCCGCCGCTACGCGGCGGTTTAAGGAGTTTGTCGGTCGGGGCGGATTGCCTCGCGACGAAATCTCGAGCTCTTTCCGACCTTTTATCCTAAGCCCGACAACCTCCTAGCCGGTTTTTCTTTTTGCCCGCGCCATGCGCATCCTCAGTGCCTCCACCAAAACCTTCGCCGACGAGCTCGCGGCCTTTTGCCGCACGGCGGCCGCTTCGCCGGAGATGACCGGCGCCGTTGCCGCGATTCTCGCCGACGTGCGCGAACGGGACGACGCGGCCATCGTGTACTACGCCGCCAAGTTCGACAGCGCGAAACTGGCGCCGCGTAATTTCCGGGTGAAGCCCACCGAGCTCGCCGCGGCCGCCCGGCGGTTGCCGGCCGCCGACAAGAAGGCCATCCGCGCCGCGTTGGCGAGCGTGCGGGCGTTCAATCGCCAGAGCCTGTCGAAAAATTGGACGGGGCGGAATCCGCACGGCGCCGAGGTGGGGGAGCTCCACCATCCGCTGCGCCGGGTGGGCATCAACGTGCCGCGCGGCCAGGTGCCGCTGCCCTCCACCGCGATCATGACAGTCGCGCTCGCCCAGATCGCCGGCGTGCCGGAGATCGCGGTCTTCACGCCCTGCGACGCCCGCGGCCGCGTGGCGGATGTGCTCCTCGCCACGTTTCAGCTCTGCGGCGTGAGCGAAGTCTATCGCGTGGGCGGCGTCTATGGCGTGGCGGCGATGGCCTACGGCACGACGTCGATTCCGGCGGTAGACAAGATCTTCGGCCCGAGCAACGCCTACGTCTGCGAGGCGATGCGGCAGGTATTCGGCACCGTCGGGGTGGCCGGCCTGCCCGGCCCGAGCGAAGTGATGATTGTGGCCGACGAGACGGCGCGGCCGGACTTCGCCGCCGCCGATCTGCTGGCGCAGGCCGAGCACGGTTCCGGCAAGGAGAAGATTTATCTGGTGGGCACGACCCGCGCGGTCATCGAGGCGATTCACCGCGAGATTTACACCCAGCTCGAAGGGCTGAAGCGCGCCGAGGCGTTGCGGCATGTGTTGCAGCAGGGCTTCCTCTCGATTGAAGCCGGTCCGCTGGCGCGGGCGGCCGAGATCGCCAATTACGTGGCGCCCGAGCATCTCGAGTTGCTGGTCAAGGATTCCGCGGCGCCGGAATTGCTCCGCACGATCACCACGGCCGGGGCGATCATGGTGGGCAATTACACGCCGACTGCGCTGGGCGATTTCGTGGCGGGCCCGAGCCATGTGCTGCCCACGGGCCGCACGGGCCGTTTCTTCAGCGGGCTACGGGTGGCGGACTTCATGCGGCGCACGAGCGTGATCCGGTACGACCAGAAGAGCGTGAAGAAAGCCGCGCCGACCATCGCCGCCTTTGCGCAGATGGAGCAGCTCGACGCCCACGGCCGCTCCGTCGCCATCCGCACGCGGTAGGCGACATCGGATTTTACAGGAGGCAACGAAGGGGACAGAGGGCATTCCTAAAAGTCCGAATTTTGTAGGTCAGCGAGCTTGCTCGCGCTCTGACAAACCGCGCGAGCAAGCTCGCTGCCTACCGTAAATAGGAGTGCCCTTACGGGACAAAAAATCCCGTCCGTCTCCGGATTAGCGAGAATTAGCGTAGATTAGCGGTTTCTCCCAATGCCGTTCACCGCCTGGATTCTGCGCTTCGCTCGGCGGGGCAATTCGGCTAGGCGTTACGCCTCGTTTGTACCGTTGGTACCTCTTACAGCCATTTTCTCATGTCTGACCTGATTTCCCTTGCTCTGCCACATGTTGCCAAACTGCACGCCTATACGCCCGGCCTCCAGCCGGGCGAGCCGGGTTGGGTGAAGCTCAATACCAACGAATGCCCGTACCCGCCGAGTCCGCGCGTCACCGACGCGCTGCGACGGGAGATTGGCGACGACGGCAAGGTATTGCGCCTTTACCCGAATCCCAAGAGCAGTCCGCTGCGCGCCGTGGTCGCGCGGCTGCACGGTTTGCGGGAGGACAACGTCTGCATCGGCAACGGTTCCGACGACATCCTCAACCTGCTCGTGCGCTGTTTTTGCACGCAGGACGCCACGCTCGGCTTCACGATGCCGAGCTATTCGCTCTACCCGGTGCTGGTCGAAATCCAGGACGGTCGCAGTACGATCATCGAGTTCGACCGTTCGATGCGCCTGCCGCTGGCGCGGATCGTAGCTTCGACGGCGAAGGCGTTTTTCCTCACGTCGCCCAACGCGCCGACCGGCGTCGGCTTCACCAACGCCGAGATCGAGCAGGCGCTGCAAGCGTTCCGCGGCCTTCTCGTGGTCGACGAGGCCTACGCGGCGTTCGCCCGCGAGAACGCCGTATCGCTCCTGGCCCGTTATCCGCGGCTCGTCGTGGTGCGCACGCTCTCAAAGTCCCATGCGCTGGCCGGTATGCGCGTCGGTTATGCGCTGGCCGATCCCGCGGTCATCGACGTGCTCGACCGCGTGCGCGACAGCTACAACGTCAACCGCCTCTCGCAGGTCGCCGCCATCGCCGCGCTCGAAGACCAGGCCTACTACGCGGACGTCGCGAACCGGGTCGTGGCCACCCGCGATCGTTTCCTGCGCGATCTCGCCGGGCGCCGCTGGTTCACCTATCCCTCGCAGTCAAATTTCGTCTTCACCGAGCCGCGCAACGCCCGCGGCGAGACCGGCCCGGCCGTGGCGAAGGCGCTCTACGATTTCCTCTACGCCCGCCAGGTGCTCGTGCGCTACTTCCCCAGCCACGCCTTGACCGCGCCCTTCCTCCGCATCAGCGTCGGCACCGACGACGAGATGCTCGTCCTCACCAACACCATCGACGCA
>Ga0182021_10006051_pt1 | contig 14358 bp, 9 predicted proteins | sample 612E3MmetaG_FD_120493 | JGI IMG/M metagenome (GOLD analysis project Ga0182021, IMG submission 120493) | Permafrost microbial communities from Stordalen Mire, Sweden - 612E3M metaG (Illumina Assembly) | ecosystem: Environmental > Terrestrial > Soil > Wetlands > Permafrost | place: Sweden... | reverse complement strand
TGCCTCTCGCATTCATCCTGGTGGGCGCCTGGACGATCGTCTACGGCATCATGCTGAAACCCCGGGTCTCGATTGCGGCCATCCTGACCATCGCCGCCGGCGCCGCGGTCTACCGCGCGCGCATCAAGCGGGACTGAGGCGCGGCAAACCGAGTACCCCCCGACGGAGCCGACGGCTTGACATGAGCGCAAGCGGCCGATTGCGGATTCATCCAAAGAGAGATTCGGGACCGTGGACGGACGGGACGTCTTCCGCCATTTCCTGTGCCGGGGTTTGCCTGACGTCGCTGCGCATCAAACGGGGCAGGTTTCGGGACTTGCTTCGGCACCCGCAAACACGGCCACGCCGTCGCCGCCCCTATTCCTTCAGCTCGACGATGGTGGCCCCGGCGCCGCCTTCGTTCTGGGGTGCGGCGTAGAACTTCTCCACGTTTGGATTCCCGGCCAGCAGCTCGGCGATGGTGCGGCGCAGAATGCCCATGCCGTGGCCGTGGACGATGCGGACGCGGTTCACCGACGCCAGCACCGCGCTATCGAGGAACTTGTCCACCAGTTCCCGCGCTTCTTCGGCGCGCTTGCCGATGACGTTGACTTCGCGCACGCTCACGTAGACCTCCGGCCCCGACGGCTTGAACGACACTCCCTGGGGCAGCTTCGCGCCGCCTCCGGCCGCCTCGGGCAGCACTTCGAGCACTTCATCGCGCGAGACCTGCATCTTCATGAAGCCCGCTTCGACCTCCAGGCGGTCGGCGCCAATCAGACGCCGTACGCGCGCCGGCTCGCGCACGTTCTTCAGCCGCACCCGCACGCCTTCGGCGATCTTGGGAGTCGCGAGTTCGCCCTGCCGCGCGTCGGATTGCGTCGAGAGGATGGCGGTCTGCAACTCCTCGCGCAGTTCGCGCTTCACCTTGGAGACATTGCGCTGGGCCTGCGAGGCCGCGCGCTTCTGGTCGCCGGTGAGGGCGATCTTCTCGATGGTCTCCTGGGCCTGGGATTCGAACCGGTCGAGAACGAGCTCGGCCTGGCGTTCGAGTTCCTTGATCTTGGCCGATTCGCGCCGCGCCCACTCTTCACCCAGCGCCTTCTCGCGCGCCTGGAGCCGCTGGCGCTCCTCTTCGAGCGCGCGCTGCAACTCGCCGACCTCGCTCAGGCGGCGATCGAGCTCGGCGAGGAAACGCCCCAGATCCCGCTCGCGGCTGCCCAGCGCCGCCCGCGCCTGTTCCAGGATCTCGGCGGAAAGACCGAGACGGCGGGCGATGTCGAGTCCCGCGGATTTGCCGGGCGCGCCCAGCCGCAGCACGTAGGTTGGCTCGAGCGTTTCCTCGTCGAAACCCATCGAGCCGTTGAGGACGCCGGCCGTATTGGCTCCGTAGACTTTGAGCGCCAGCAGGTGCGTGGAGGCTAAAGTGAACGCTCCGAGCGAGCGGCAGCGGTCCAGAATCGCGACGCCGAGCGCGCCGCCCTCTTCGGGATCGGTGGCGCGCCCCAACTCGTCGAGCAGAACCAGCGAATCCGCGCTGGCCTGCGCCAGGATGTCGCGCACGCGGCTCATGTGGGCGGAGAAGGTGCTGAGGCTCTCGGCGATGGATTGCTGGTCGCCGATATCGGCCAGCACGCCGTCGAAGAAGGGGAACTCGGCCTCGGCACACGGTACCGGCAGGCCCGCCTGCGCCATGAGCGCGAGCAGGCCCACGGTCTTGATGGTGATGGTCTTGCCGCCGCTGTTCGGCCCGCTGATGAGCAGCGTGCGCGTGGCGCCTTCGAGGGTGAGCGACGCCGCCACCAGCGGGCGTTTCTGGCGCCGCAGCACGTCTTCGAGCAGCGGATGGCGGGCATCGCGGAGGACCAGCCGCCGCGCGCCCTCTGGGCTGAAGCGCGGGATGACGCAGCCGAAATCCACGGCGAATTGCGCTTTGGCGAAGAGCAGCTCCAGCTCGCCCAGGATGGCGAGGGTGCGCTCGATGGGTTCGGCGTAGTCGCGCAGCCGGGCTGTGAATTCGAGCAGGATGCGGTGCACCTCGCGCATCTCCTCTTCGGTAAGGCGGACCAGCTCGTTGTTCAGCTCGATGGTTTCGAGCGGCTCGACGAACAGGGTCTGGCCGGTGCCGCTGGCGCCGTGAATCACGCCGTCCACTTTGCGGCGCTGGCCGGCAACGATCGGCACCACGAAGCGCTCGTTGCGGATGGCGACGAATTCCTCCTGCAACTCTTCCTTGTGCGCACGCAGGAAGCGCTGGAGCGAGTCCTGTATGGAGCCTTTCTGGCGCTCCATGTCGCGGCGCAGGCGGCCGAGCAGAACGCTGGCGTGATCGGCGACGGTGCCATCGGGCAGGATCTTGCCGGCCAGGTCCTTGAGCAGCGAGCGGAATTCGCCCATGGCCGCCCCGCGCGCGCCCAGCTTGGGAAAACGGTCGGCGACGGCGAGCAGGACCGAGCGGATGTCGCAGGCGCGGTCGAGCAGCGCAGTGAGCGCGAGGATCTCTTTCGCTTCGAGCGAAGCGCCTTCGATGTGGAGTTTGTGGACGGAGTCGCCGGTATCGGGCAGGGAGGAGAAGCGCAGGCGCACGGCTGCGCCGCGGGCGGCCGGCTGGGGGCGGGCGGCGGAGCCCAGGTACTCGATGGCCTCGGCCGCATCCGCGAGCGCGCGCTCGGCGGCCGCGCGATCGGCGGCGGGGGTGACGCGATCGAGTTCCGCCTGGCCGAGCGGGCTCGACACGTAGCGCCCGAGCAGGCGGCGCAACGCGTCGAATTCGAGAAGCTGGCCGCTGGTGTTCATCGAAGAGACCTTTCAATGACCGCGAGGGTGCCTTCCGTCATGCGATAGGAGGCCAACTCCTCACGCGGCGTCCATACGGCTCGACGGGCGTCGCTCGCGGCGTGCAACTCGCCGCCGGTCAGCTTGCACAGGTAGTCGATCACCACGTAATGATACTCGGTCCGCCCGTCCGCGCCGGGCAGGATTCGCTCGAAGATTTCGGCGACGGAGAGGGGCTCGATTTCGAGGCCGGTCTCCTCGCGCACCTCGCGGCGGATGGCGTCGTCTAAGCGTTCGCCCACCTCGACCGCGCCGCCCGGAAGCGACCACACGCCCTGGAGCGGCTCCTGGCCGCGCTCGACCAGCAGCACGCGCCCGCGGTCTTCGACAATGGCGCCAACGCCGAGAATGGGGCGGTCGGGATAGCGGCGGGAAGTGGACACAGAATCAGTATGGCAGAGGCGGTGCGGAGCCTCACGCCTCCGCGTAAAAGCTCAGCGCATTATCGCCCTGCCGCACCGTCCGCCGGCGCCGCAGGCGCGCGTACTCGTCGCGCAGCTTGAGCCGCACGGTGTGCTGGACGATCGCGAGCGGCGGCGGGGCCGCGCCGAGCAGAGCCAGGGCCGCCGAGTATTCGGTTTCGCGGTCGTAGGGCGGGTCCAGGAATACGATGTCGGTCTTGATCCGCTCCAGAACCGCCAGCGCCTTGCCGCTGAAGACCTGGGCGCGCGTCTCGAGGCCGAGCGACTTCAGGTTTTCGCGGAGCACGTCCGTGGCCGCCCGGCTCACCTCGACGAAGACGGCCTCGCGCGCGCCGCGGCTCAGCGCCTCGATGCCCACCGCGCCCGTCCCGGCGTAAGCGTCCATGAACGTCGCGCCCTCGATGCGCGGCGCCAGGATATCGAACAGCGTCTCGCGCAGCCGGTCCGGCGTGGGCCGCAGGCGCGTCCCCGGAAGCGACTTCAGACGGCGGCTTCGGAATTCTCCGGCAATCACTCGCATAGTGCCCAAGTCCGATCTTCTCACGCCCTGTGGGTGCGGAGCGCGGGCTACCCCACCTGCGCCAGGCCGTAACGGGTCTGCCAGTGGCCTTGCAAATATTCCAGGGCGCGGCTCCGGTCGTCGTCGGTCTCCGGCCGGTCCAGCAGCGTGGCCGCTTCCCGGCGCGCGATCTCCAGGATCTCGGAATCGCGCAGGACGTTGGCGATCCGCAGCGCCGGCAGGCCGGATTGTTTGGTCCCGAAAAACTCGCCTGGCCCGCGCAGCTTCAGATCCATCTCCGCGATGTAGAAGCCGTCGCCGGAATCCACCATGGTTTGGATGCGCTGGCGGCCGATGTCGCTCAGCTTGCCGGTCACCAGAATGCAAGTGCTCTGGGCCGCGCCGCGCCCCACGCGCCCGCGAAGCTGGTGCAACTGCGAGAGGCCGAAGCGCTCGGCCTGCTCGATCACCATGACGGTGGCGTTGGGAACGTCGATGCCGACCTCGATCACGGTGGTCGAGACCAGTACCTGCGTCTCGCCGGCCTTGAACCGTTCCATGGCGGACTCCTTCTCCGCGGTGGTGAGCCGGCCGTGCATCAGCCCGATGCGGAGTTGCGGGAAGACTTCGACCGCCAGGTGCCGGTACATCTTTTCGGCGGCCTTGATGGCCTGGGTCTCCGACTCCTCGATGACGGGGTAGACCACATACGCCTGGCGTCCCCGCTCGATCTCGCCCTTCACGAAGCTCCACACCTGCTCGATGGTGTCTTCGTGGGCGTGGCGGGTCAGGATGGGTTTGCGGCCGGGCGGAAGCTCGTCGATCACCGAGACGTCGAGGTCGCCGTAGAGGGTCAGCGCCAGCGTGCGCGGGATGGGCGTGGCGGTCATGACCAGGACATCCGGGTGCAGACCCTTCTCGATCAGCTTCAGCCGCTGCATCACGCCGAAACGATGCTGCTCGTCGACGATGGCCAGGCCCAGCTTGTGAAACTCGACGTCCCGTTCGATGAGCGCGTGGGTGCCCACGGCGAACTGGACCAGACCCGCCGCCAGCGCGCGCTTGAACTGCGCCTTCTCGCCCTTGGTGTTCGAGCCGGTGAGCAGCGCCACGGTGTAACCGAGCTTGCGGAACAGATCGTTGAAGTAGAAAAAGTGCTGGGCGGCGAGGATTTCGGTGGGCGCGAGCATTACCACCTGGTACCCGTTCTCGAGGGCGATGATGGCCGCCTCGGCCGCCACCAGCGTCTTTCCGCTGCCCACATCGCCCTGGAGGAGGCGGTTCATGGGCGCGGGCGATTCCATGTCGTGGGCGATTCCCGCCAGGACGCGCTTCTGCGCTCCCGTGGGCTTGAAGGGGAGCATGCGCTTGATCTGCTCGCGCACGCGGTCCGTGAGCTGGAACGCGACACCGGGTTCGGCGCGCGCGGTGTTGTGCTTCAGCGCCAGGCCGCATTCGAGCCAGAAGAACTCTTCGAAAACGAGCCGGAACTGCGCTTGCGAACGGAATTCGTTAAGCAGCCGCAGGTCCTCGTCCGGCGGCGGGAAGTGCAGATGGCCGATGGCGGTCCAGAGGTCCGGCAATTTGAGCTGCGCGCGCAGGCGTTCGGGAAGCGGGTCGTCCGGCGGCGGGAGCGTTTCGAAAACGTGCCAGACGAGCCGGCGGAAAACGCGCGTCGTGATCTTCGCCGCGGCTTCGTAAATGGGAACGATGCGGCCGGTGTGCAGCCCCGCCTCGCCCTCTTCTTCCTCCCCGAGAATCTCGAACTCGGGATGGAGCATCGACAGCTCACCCGAGTAGCGATCGAACTCGACCTTGCCATAGAGCGCGATCCTCTGGCCCGGCTCGATCACCTTTTCGAGATAGGCGCCGTGGAACCACTTGGCGATGAGCGTTGCGCCAGAGGCGTCCGTGAAGACGGCCTCGAACAGGCCCAGGTTGCGGCGCCGGAAGCCGGCCACGCGCGCCGAAGTCGCTTCCGCGATGACGGTGGCCATCTCGCCGGGCGCAAGCTGGCCGATGGTTTTGACGTTCCTGCGGTCTTCGTAACGGAAGGGCGGGTAGGCGAGCAAGTCCTCGACGGTTTTGAGGCCCTTGCTTTCGAGCATGGCCGCGCGCGCCGGGCCCACGCCCTTCAGGTACATCAGCGAAGTGGAGAGTGCCAGACTCATGTTCGGACCGCACGCGAAGCCACTCGCGGCCGCTCGGGGCTTCCGGCCGGTCGCCGGCGGCGGCCCGATCCGGCGGCCCCGGAAGCCCTGGCTGTCGCGCGTTCCGCCCACATTCTCGCAGCGCGCTCGCTCGCCGTTCTCTGTTTCATCCGGGCCGGGAACGTGATATAAAGCGGAGGAGACGAATTCCGTTGAGACGGGCCGCTCCGTTCCCGAGTATACGCCGCTCTTTTCGCCCTCCGCTGGCCGTTTTCCCGGAGAGTCGCCGCGCCAGGGACCGCCCACCAGTCGCGAGAAGCCGGCTGCGCGCGCAACCTTGCACTGAGGAGGACTGCGGATGTACTTCAGCGCCTTCATGATCTTCGGTCTGCTGGGCGCGGCCCTGATGATAGCGGGGGACGCTTATCGGCTGCGGCGTTTCTGTTGGGCCGCCCCGGTCATGGTCCTGTTTCTGCTCGGTACCCAGCCAGCCTTCAGGCTGCTGCCCACAGTCAGCTATGACCGGGTGTTGCTCAACTTCGATTACCGCCTGGGATATGACTTTGCGATCGGCAGAGCGTTCTCCGGTCCCGCTCCACTCTTGCTCGTGCACATGTTTTATGCGGGCCTCCCTCTGGCGGTCGCCTTCGTCTACTCGCTCCTCGATCCACCGTCGCGCTGGCGGTTCGGACTTGCTATGCTGCTGGTTGGTGTTGTGGCGCTGCCGGTTTACGCGATCTGTCCGGCGGCTGGCCCCATTTACGTCTTCGGCCAAGCCTTTCCCTTTCATCCGCCCGTAGCCGATCCATTGCCATTCGCCGGCCCGGGCCTGACCATGAACGCCATTCCGTCGGCGCACGTTGCCTGGGCCTTGCTGCTGTGGTGGCATTCGCGGAAGTGCCTGCTGGGTGTACGAATCGCCGCTGGAGTGTTCCTGGTGGGGACGGCGCTGGCGACCCTGGCAACCGGAGAGCACTACCTCGTCGATCTGGTGGCGGCGGTCCCGTTTGCGGTGGCAATCGACGGCGCGGCGCTCCGCCGATGGGTCGGTGCCGCTTTTTGCGGGGCGGTGGTGTTGCTGTGGTCGCTGGCGCTGCGAGTGGGCCTTCTGAACGGTGTCTCTCACCCGCTGGCCGTGTCGTTGGCTGTTGCCACGGTGGCGATTCCGCTGCTTCTTCACCGGCTGGCGGTCGGACCGCGCGCCAGCGCCGTGGCGGCGGGATGATGGTTCGGGCCCGCCCCCTCCAGTTCGATACGGCATCCTGGTCGAAGGGCGCCTGGGCAGGACGGGTTTCGCGCCCCGCCCCTGGTAGGCCGCAGGCAGTGCAGGGACCGTGTACATCCTGACGATCCCGGCGGCTGTGCTCTTCATCTGCTGGACTGCGGGGCAAGCCATCGCCATCGACTTCTGCAAATCGGACGGGAGGTTCTATCCGGGCGACCCGCGGCCGCCCCCGGCCCTCACCCCATCTCCACCAGAACTTCGTTCTCCGCCCGCAGCTTCTCCACCGGAATGAAGTTGCTCTCCAGCGCGTCCCCGTTCAGAACCAGCTTCGCCACGCCCTTCTGAACCCCGGCCGGGTTCCGAACCTCCACGTCGATCCGCTTCCCCCGGAAGGTGCGGGTCGCTTTAAATCCCTTCCAGTCCGACGGAATGCAGGGATCGATCGTCAGCCCGCCGTACTCGGGCCGCAGGCCCAGGATGTATTGGGTCGCGGCGAAGAAAGACCAGGTGGCGGATCCGCTCAGCCACGGAATGCGCGAAGCGCCGGCGCGCGGGCTGTACTTGCTGTGCGTGAACTGGCAGTAAACGTAGGGCTCGATCTCGCGCACTTCGGCCCTGGCGTTATACGCTCCCGGCAGGTAGGCCCTGAAATACTGGTACGCCCGCTCGCCGTGGCCGAGCAGCGTTTCCGCAATCACCGCCCAACCCTGCGTGTGGCTGAAGATACTCCCGTTCTCTTTCATGCCCGGATTGAACAGGGCCGCGAGCATGATGTGAAAGTCCGTCTTGACGAAGGGCGGGTCGCAGATCATCAGGCCCCACTCCGTGGCCAGCCGCTCGTGCGCGGATTCCATTGCCTGGAGGGCTTTCGCGCCATCGGCATGGCCGCTGAGCACGGACCACGACTGCGGATTCAGAAAGATCTTCCCCTCCGGGTTCTCGTCGGAGCCGAACCTAGCGCCGTCGGCCCCGTAGGCGCGTAGGTACCACCGCCCGTCCCAGGTGTGTTCGGCGAGGTTCTTATCCAGGCGGGCGAGTTGTTCCTGCGCCCACGTCTCTTCGTCCGCCTGGCCGAGCAACTTACAAACCTCCAGATAGACTGCCAGAGCGTAGCGTAACTGGAAGGCCACAAACACCGATTCGCCCCGCTGCCCCAACCGTATGCAATCGTTCCAGTCCGCGTGCAGGCCGCACGGCAGGCCATGCGCGCCGGAGCGCTCCAGGCTGAACTCGATGGCCCGCCGCATGTGCCCCAGGACGGTCGCTTCCCCCTGGTCCGCGTATGGCAGCACCTTGCCGTAGAAGGAGAGATCGCCGGTCTCCTTGACGTAGGCCGGGATCGCGTTAAACAGCCACATGCAATCGTCGGAACGGTATTCTTTTTCGAGCGGCCGGTCCTCGGATCCGGGCCGATGAGCGAACGCCTTCACGACGGGAATCGCGCCGCCCGTTGAAACCTGGCCGGTAATCATCAGCTCCAGCCGTTCGACGGCTTCGCCCGCAATGGCGTGCAGCACTCCCAGTATGTCCTGCACCGTGTCGCGATATCCCAGCCCGTCGCGCTCGCCCGCGTAAATCAGGCTGGCGGCCCGCGACCACGCGTAAGTCATCAGGCAGTTGAATGGGCTCCACATGTTCAACATGCTGTTCAGCTCGGCATCCGGCGTCTCCACGGTCAGGCCCCGTATGCGTCCGTGCCAGTGGCGCTTGAGCCTGGCCAGCTCTTCGCGAGCCTTCTCCACGCTGCCGAACTCCGCCACGGCGCGCTTCCCGGCGTCGTAGGCCGCCCCGACGCCCAGCAGCACCAGAAACTCCCTCGTTTCGCCCGGATCGAGAGCGATATCGACCTGCAAAGTACCGCAACCGTTGTCGCCGGCCGCGAGCGAACTCGTGCATTGTCCCCGCTCTACCACAACGGGATTGGCGTAGCCCCGGTAAGTTCCGATGAAAGCGGCGCGGTCCGTGTCATAGCCCGAGACATCCGCGCCGGCCACCGCCAGGAAGGTGTGGCGTCCCTGGTCCTTCTCCCCGGGGTTGTCGGGCATGTAAGGAAGGTTGACATTAGTGCCGTGGTCGATGATGTTACCCACGACATCCATCTTGAGGATGTGCTGGGTATATTGCAGATTCACCTGGTCGTCGTAGGCGCTCCAGTTGCCCACATACTCGACATAAGTGAATGCGCGCAGCCGCCGGGGGCTTTCGCCGAGGTTGGCCAGCTTGACGTGCCAGCACTCGTAGTTCTTTCCCAGGGGAACGAAGTAAGTCGTGTCCGACCGGATCCCGTCGTACTCGGAGGAAATGACGGTGTACGCCGTTCCGTGCCGGCACTCGGACTTGTACCGGTCGAGCGGCTTGCCTACCGGCTGCCAGGAAGCGGACCAGTAGTCTTTGCTGTCGCAATCGTGCAGGTAGATGTAGCGCCCCGGCTGATCCATGGGCAGCGAGTTGAACCGCAGCCGCAGGAATCGTCCCTGGGCGGCCGACTGATAGAAGCTGTATCCCCCCGCGTTATTCGTAATGATGGCGCCGTATTCGGTGGTGCCGAGATAATTACTCCACGACCTGGGGGTGTCGGGACGCGTAATCACATACTCTTTGTCATTGTCGTCGAAGGTTCCGTATTGCATCGGGGATCTCTCTTTCCGCCGGCTGAAGCTACTTTTCCGGCATGGCGGCGGTTACGATGAACACCAGCGCCGCGTTCCAGTTAATCGCAATCTCGTTGGTCGAATAGGACGCCAGGGAATCGGCGTAGATCTTCGCGGGAGCCAGCCCCGCGGGAAGGGCTTTGGCCGCCGCATCCTCCCGGTTTGCGTTCGGGCCTCCCGAGAGGAGTCCCGGCCAGGGCTCCGGCTTTGCGGTGCCGCCGCTCAGGCGATGATGTGGATGCCGGTACGGATTCTCGCCGACCTGCGTCACCCACGAAAGCGAAAACGCGTTCCTGCCCAGCAGGTAGTGCACCGTATCGAGCGCGGCCTCGAGGTAGCGCGGATTCGGCTGGAGCGCGTTGGTCACCACCAGTTGGAGCGCATAGTTGGCAGCGATCGCGTTCGAACCCCAGACGTAATCGGACCGCAGCAGGGGGTTGAGATACCCGTTGCGGCTCGCGCGGGCGCGAATGTCGTCGGCCGCCTCCACCGAGCGCGTGCGAATGGCTTCGACGGCCGCGCGGTCCTCTCCCCCGCCCAGTACGTAGGCCCACAGCCCGAACGGTGCGACGCCGCTCCATTCCGGCGGCCTGACGCCGGGCGCAAGCGTTCTCATGTAGTCGCGGTAGTGCGCCAGGAAGTAGCGCTGGTAGCGGTCCTCGCGCGTGGTTCGCCACAGCTCCGCCGCCGCCCAGAGAATCTCGTCGCCGCACTGCGAGTCCGCATACGTTCCGGTGACGATTCCGGCCGGGTTTTCGAGGAACAGAACGCTGGGGTACTTCTCGATCCAGTCCCACGCCTTGCGCGCTGCGGCCAGGTTCCGGGCGGCGTAGGCCGGGTCGAACGGCCGGTAGACCCGGGCCGCGATCGCAGTCACAGCGGCCAGGTCCGCGGTGGCGCACGAACTCTTGTACGGAGCGGCGCCGGTGCCGACGACGTAGCTCACCGCGTCGTCCTTCTCGGGCAGAATGAACCCGCCCCATCCCGCGGTGGTCTGCTTGGGCCAGGCGCCCCCGTCGTCATCCTGCATCGAGAGCATCCAGTCCAGGTTCCAGCGAACTTCGTTCAACAGGTCCGGCGTGCCGTTCCCGGATTCCGGAATGTTCAGTTTCACGTCCCTGATGCGAGCGCCGAACATCTCCCAGGTCCACAGCAGCGTTCCCGTGGTGATTCCGGAGTTCACGACGTAGCGTCCGTAGTCGCCCGCGTCGTGCCAGCCGCCGGAGGGCGTGCGCGGGCCGGTCTTGCCCGACGAAGGGTGGTAGGCGCCGTTCAGGTGGCAGGCTGCGTGCGCGTATCCGGGGAACTCCGGTCCCATGTCCACGGCAGTGCCGCAGCGCTGGCCGTAGAACCCGCGCATGGCCAAGTAGTAGAGACGCGAGTAGACGTTCGGCCCGATGGCGAAATCCCAGCTTCGGCCGGTTCCCGGGACGTCGAGGTAATACGTCCCCTCGGCGCCGAAGCCGGAGAAATCGGCTCTCTGGACGCGGTCGCCGCTGTCGGCATCGGCCACCGGCCCGGTCAGTTTGCCGCGGAACGCCACGGAGCCGTCCGCCGCCCGGCGAAGGGTGAAATCCGCGGCCGGGCTCCCCGAAACCACCAAAGCTACCTTGGCCGCGCCCGCCGGGTAGCCCGCCTGATCCACTTTGATGCTGACCGTCGGCGTGGCCGCAACGGCGCACCAGGACGTCATCAAAGCCAGCACAGCCTTCATCGCATCGAGCCTCAATCCAGGCACCTCAATCCAGACACCTCAATCTAGTGATTGTAGACGAGGAGCCCTCATGCCGTCCGTTGATCCCGCTCCGGCCTTTCTGATAGCGTGAAGGTCTGGGCGCCGGAGGCGTTCGACCGGCAGTTTGGCCGGCCCTGGCGGGCGGAGCCGCCCGCCCCACAGTTGGGAGGGAACGACGTGTACACGGCAAACAACGAACGCTACGACACCATGATCTACCGGCGCTGCGGCAGGACCGGCCTCAGGCTGCCGGCCATCTCGCTCGGCCTCTGGCACAACTTCGGCGGGGTCGACGTGCTCGAAAACAGCCGGGCCATGCTGTGCCGCGCTTTCGATCTCGGCATCACGCACTTCGATCTGGCCAACAACTACGGCCCCCCGCCCGGATCGGCGGAAGAGACCTTCGGGCAGATCCTCAAATCGGACCTGGGCGCGCATCGCGACGAACTGATCGTCTCCACCAAGGCCGGCTATACGATGTGGCCGGGGCCCTACGGCGACTGGGGGTCGCGCAAGTACCTGCTGGCGAGCCTGGATCAAAGTCTGAAGCGCATGGGGCTCGAGTATGTCGACATCTTCTACTCGCACCGCCCGGACCCCGACACTCCCATCGAGGAAACCATGGGCGCGCTCGAACAGGCCGTGCGCTCCGGCAAGGCCCTCTACGCCGGTATTTCGAACTACAACCCCGAACAGACGTTCCGGGCGGCCGCGATTCTGCGCGAACTGCGGACGCCTTGCCTGATCCACCAGATGAAGTACTCGATGTTCCACCGCGTGGCCGAAGCGGGGTTGTTCGATACCCTGGTGGGCGAGGGGATCGGCGGCATCGCCTTCTGCCCGCTGGCGCAGGGCCTTCTGACCGGGCGCTATCTGGACGGCATTCCGGGCGATTCTCGCGCCGCCAAGCCGTACGGTTTCTTGAAGAGAGCCGATATCGACGAGACGCGCCTCTCCCAGGTGCGCGCGCTCAACACCCTGGCCGCCGCCCGCGGCCAGAGCCTCGCGCAGACGGCGCTGGCGTGGGTGCTCAGGGAAGGCGCGATGACCAGCGCGCTCATCGGCGCCAGCAGAGTCGAGCAGCTCGAACAGAACGTAGCCGCGCTCGCCAACATCGAGTTCTCGAGCGGCGAGTTGCAGCGGATCGAATCCATCCTTCTCGGCGACGCCTGATCCCCGTAGGACAGGCCCCCGGCCTGTCCCGGGAGTTCGTGCACTTCCGTTCGGGCGGCGGGTGCCGGAACGGGCCGCTTCCGGCAATCCGGTTTTCAGCTCCTGCTCCGCGCTGCCGCGTTCCCAGGCCGCTTCCTCCACAGAGGCATCTGGAGCGCGAGAACTCGAGAGCGGGATGACGCGCCCGTGTCGGTCTGTCATTCGACGTGCGCAGGGACCGGCATAGATTCCCGGCAGCCTTGCTCCAGGCGTGCTGCCGGGGCCGAGAACATTCTGACCCCAGGTCTCTGCGCGAGCGCCGGGACAGGAGTGGCTGCGCCACCCGCGGTCTCACCGCGCCGGCGCCGGCCCGGTGGAATCGCGCAGGATGAACTCGGGATCGATCACGATCTCCTGGTCGAGGATCGTCTTCCCGCGCTGGGGGATCAGGCAGTCGCAGATGATGTGCCCGATCCTCTCGCGCGGGATGTGGACGGTCGTCAGCGGTGGAGAGCAGAACTCGGACAGGTTCACGTTGTCGAAGCCGGTCACCGACATGTCTGCCGGAACCCGGATGGAGCGCTCACGCAGCTCGCGCAGAGCGCCTACGGCAGTCACGTCGTTGACGCAGATGAGCGCCGTAGGGGCGAATTCGGAGGCGAGCAGCGCCCGCGCTGCCAGGCGCCCCCCCTCGAGAGTGTCGGCGTCCGCGGCGGCTCGCACTTCGATCGAGGAATACCGCGACACCGCGTCCAGCACCGTCTTCATGCGTTCGTTGATGGGCCCCAGCATGGCGTGGTGGCCGATGAAGCCGAGCTTGCGGTGGCCGACGCTGTGGAGATAGTCGACCACCTTCTCGATCCCGCGCCGGTAGTTGACCCTGACATTGGTGATGTTCCGCCGCGGCGCGCCGACGTCGTAGAACACCACCGGAATCCGGCTGTCTTGTAGTTCGTCGATGAGTGCCGGATCCATCTCGGACACCACCGCCGCCAGGCCGGCCACGCGGCGTCCGATCATCAGGCGGACGCTCGAGACGAGCTGCTCCGAGCGGTAGTCCGTGTTGGCCACCACGACTTCATAACCGCTGGCATGCGCGTCGCTCTCGACGGTCTTGTAGATATCGAGGAAAAACGGATTCTCCAGGTTGGAGACGATCACGCCGAGAGTGCGGCTCTTGCCTCCGGCCAGGCTGCGCGCGTGCAGATTGGGGTGGTAGTTGAGCTCCGCGACGGCCTTCAGGACGCGCACGCGCGTCGAGCCTTTCACCGCGCCGGTGTCGTTGAGCACACGGGAGACCGTGGCCGTGGACACCTTGGCCCGCCGTGCAACTTGTTCCAGACTCATGTCCTCTGTCGGCCGCACCGCAACTGCGGCCTCCTCCTGCCCCGGCCCGATGGCCTCCTGCCCGGGCGCGCTCGCCCGTCTCCCAGCGTAACCGCCCGCTGCCCCGCCGCGCTCACTGCCCTGGCGCTGCCGCCCCTGCCCTTTACCCCAACGTGGCTCTGATCTGGGTGTTACCCCAACGTGGCTCTGATCTGAGTGAAGGAGTGGGGTGCGAAGCGGTGGACCACCTTACTCCCGCTGACGGTCTCGACGCTGTTCGCCGTCTTCACGTTCTGGGAGTCGAAGCCGTTGTGGACCTTCAGACCGGAGCCATTGACCACCGCGACCTCGAACTGGCCCGCGAAGCGCCCGTCCTGGGGCTCG
>Ga0182021_10006049_pt1 | contig 14359 bp, 7 predicted proteins | sample 612E3MmetaG_FD_120493 | JGI IMG/M metagenome (GOLD analysis project Ga0182021, IMG submission 120493) | Permafrost microbial communities from Stordalen Mire, Sweden - 612E3M metaG (Illumina Assembly) | ecosystem: Environmental > Terrestrial > Soil > Wetlands > Permafrost | place: Sweden... | reverse complement strand
GTTCTAACCGGTGGAGAAATACCGGCCATGGTCCTGATTGATTCCATCTCCCGTCAAATCGAAGGTGTTCTTGGTAATTTCGATTCCCGCGAAGAAGAACGAACCTCATCGAGAGAAGTTTATACCCGTCCGGAAGTGTTGATACATAAAGGTAAAAAATATAAAGTACCAAAAGTTTTACTTTCAGGTGACCACAAAAAAATAGAGGAATGGAAAAAAAGTAAATAATCTTAATTTTTTGCGGTTTTTTCTTGACAAATTTATTCGAATAGTATAGGATAGTACTCAGATTGAAAAGATTGAGTCATGGCAAATCAGTCACTAGTTTATTAAGTTTTTAACTTAACTTGTGTTAAAAAACAATATTGCCAGTAATTATAAATAGATCACAACAATAAGGTTTGGTCGCCTTAGTGTTTTTTTGTTATTATTTTATCCATGAAAAAAACAACCGGACACGAGAAGAAGTATTTTGCCCGTTATAAGAAGCCACTCATCCCATTCCCGAATCTGATCGAGAACCAATTAACTTCATTCAGTTGGCTGGTTGAGTCGGGGCTCAAAGAAGTATTCAAAGAATTTTCTCCCATTAACGACTACTCGGAAAAGAAATTCCAATTGGATTTCACTTCTTTTGTGCTTTCCGAACCGAAATTCGATGAAGAATACACGAAGGTAAACAAATTAACTTATGAAGGAAATCTCAAGGCTCGCGTCAAACTTTTGAATAAAGGTATAGGAACTTCCAAAGAGCAAGAAATATTTATGGCTGATGTCCCATTAATGACCAAACATGGAACATTCATCATCAACGGGGTAGAGCGTGTTATTGTCCCGCAATTGACCAGAAGTTTCGGAGTCTTTTTTACCGAACAAGAATTAAAGACCAAACTTTACTTTGGCGCCAAAATAATACCGGCTCGTGGAGTCTGGATAGAAATCGAATCCGATACTGATGGAGCTATATATGTCCGAGTGGATAAAAAGCGCAAGTTTTCTGTCGCCTCACTTCTCCGAGTCCTTGGACTTGAAAAAGACGAAGCGATAATTAAAGCCTTCAGTGGACTATCCGCTTTCCCAGAAGAGACTCTCAAAGCTATCAAAATTTCTCTTGAAAAAGACCCAGCCAAAACAATGTCCGATTCATTTATTGAGATATATAAACGTCTCCGTGACGGGGACTTGGCAACTTCCGAGAATGCCCGTGAATTTATCACTACACTCCTTTCTCCCGAGCGATATGACCTTTCTCCTGTCGGGCGATTCCGATTCAACAAACGTTTTGAAAAAAGTATGGATGATAAGGAAATGGAACGTCGTACTATTTCGGCCGATGATATTGTCAGTATTGTCCACAATATTGTTGTCTTGAACAATACCTTGCATGCCAAAGCCGACGATATCGACCACTTGGGTCAGCGTCGTGTCCGTTATGTCGGAGAAATGATTCAACAGAAATTCCGCATGGGAATGTCACAAATCAAGAGAAATATCCAAGACCGTATGTCGACCATCGATGTCGGAACGACTCTTCCAATTCAAATTATAAATCAGCGTCCGCTTCAGGCCCGCATTAAAGAATTTTTCACCGCCAACCAGCTATCACAATTCATGAACCAGGAAAATGTCATGGCTGAACTTGAACACTTGCGCCGACTCTCGGCCCTTGGTCCCGGCGGACTGACTCGTGAACGTGCCGGACTTGAAGTTCGTGATGTCCACACATCGCACTACGGCCGCGTTTGTCCAATTCATACTCCGGAAGGTCCGAACATCGGATTGATCTTGAACCTTTCGACTTATGCTCGGGTTAATGAATTTGGAATTATTGAAACTCCTTACGTTAAAGTTAAAGACGGTAAAATTACTTCCGAAGTTGTTTATTTAAACGCACTGGAGGAAGAAAAGTACAACATTGCCCATGCTGGAATTGATTACGATGATAAAGGAAACATTATTGATGATAAAGTTGAAGCTCGTATCAAAACAAAACCGGGAATGATTTCAAAAAGTGAAATTGATTTTATCGATGTTGCGACCAACCAAGCTTTCTCGATTGCCACCTCAATGATTCCATTCCTCGAGCACGATGACGCGCACCGAACTCTCATGGGTAGCAATATGCAGAAGCAGGCGTTGCCTTGTGTTGTACCTGAGATACCGCTTGTCGCTACAGGAATGGAGGAGTTAGCAAGTCGTGATTCCGGACGTTTGGTTATATCCGAAGTAAATGGTGTTGTTTCTTATGTCGATGCTAAAAAAGTAACGGTTAAAGATGATAAAGACAAAGACCATGTTTACCCACTTATTAATTTTTCTCGTACGAATAATTTCTCAATGTTTCATCAACGCCCGAGTGTCTCAATTGGAGATAAAATTAAAAAAGGTGAAATTCTGGCAGATACAAGTACGACGGACCACGGTCAAATTTCACTTGGGCAGAATGTTCTTGTTGGATTTATGTCCTGGGGCGGAGCCAACTACGAGGATGCCATAATTTTGTCGGAAAAGCTTGTAAAACAAAGTAAATTTACCAGTATCTATGTTACCGAATTTATCTGCAATGTTCGTGATACCAAATTGGGTCCGGAGATAACGACTCGCGATATTCCGAATGTTGGAGAAAATAAACTGAAAGACCTTGATGAAGATGGAATAATAGTCATTGGAGCCGAAGTTAAAGAAAATGATATCCTTGTCGGTAAAATTACACCAAAAGGTGAGACCGAACTGACACCGGAAGAAAGATTGCTCCGCTCAATCTTTACCGAAAAAGCCCGCGATGTTAAAGATACTTCACTCCGACTTGAACACGGTAAGCAGGGAAGAATTATCGGAGTTAAAATATTCTCACGTGACCTGGGTCACAATCTCGAATCGGGTATTATAAAAAGAATTGTTGTGGAAATTGCTCAGCTCCGAAATATTTCTGTCGGAGACAAATTAGCCGGACGCCACGGAAACAAAGGTGTTATTTCGGTTATCCTTCCGGAAGAAGAAATGCCATACATGGCCGACGGAACCTCGATAGATATCATTCTTACACCACTTGGAGTGCCTTCTCGTATGAACTTGGGTCAGATTCTTGAAATGCATTTGGGTTATGCGGCTCATACTTTAGGTTATCAAGCAATTGTTCCGCCATTTTCATCGGCTACAGTTCCGGAAATCAAAGCCGAGCTTGTAAAAGCCGGTATGCCGGAAAGTGGCAAAGTCACTCTTTATGACGGACGTACCGGAGATGCTTTTGACCAGGATATTGCCATCGGTTATATGTACTTGCTCAAACTTCACCACATGGTTGAAGATAAATTGCACATGCGTTCTATCGGTCCATACTCTCTCATTACTCAGCAACCTCTTGGTGGTAAAGCTCAGGGCGGAGGACAGCGTTTCGGAGAAATGGAGGTCTGGGCGCTTGAAGGTCACGGCGCTGCTTATACACTACGCGAAATGTTAACTATTAAGTCTGATGATATTGTCGGTCGTTCACAAACATTTGATGCCATTATTAAAGGTCACCCAATCGGTGAACCGAATGTCCCAGCTTCGTTTAATGTCCTTCTGAACTATCTCCGAGGTCTTGCATTAGATGTCGATTTGAAAAAGCCCGGGAGTAATTAATAGCATAAATATTATACAATCATATGAAAACAATTGATACAACAAACTTTGACAGAATAGCGCTAAAACTGGCATCGCCGGAAACCATTAAGGAATGGTCTTATGGAGAAGTGACCAAACCTGAAACCATAAACTATCGTACCGGACGAAGCGAGCGCTCGGGGCTATTCGACGAGAGAATTTTCGGTCCGGAAAAAGATTACGAATGTTATTGCGGTAAATATCGACGTATAAGATATAAGGATATTATTTGTGAAAAGTGTGGAGTTGAAGTTACTCGCTCAATAGTACGTCGTGAACGCATGGGGCATATCGAACTTTCTTCGCCAGTTGCACACATTTGGTTCTTGCGAGGAGTTCCTTCTAGAATGTCCGTACTTCTCAATATTTCCGTCAGTGATTTGGAAAAAGTTATATATTTCGCCGGTTATATAATTACGAATGTTTATGCCGAAGAAAAAGAAGGAATAATCAAAAATCTCGAAAGTGAATTCAAGGCAAAAATAAAAAGTGTCGGAGTCGAAGAGGATAAAGAAAAGTTAAAAGAACTTTTGTTGAATACCAAAAAAGAAATTAACGAAATAGTTCCGGGAAAAGTTCTGAATGAAATCGCTTACCACCACTTTGGCCTAAAATACGGAAGTTGCTTTGAAGCCAGTATCGGAGCCGAAGCGATTTACACCTTATTTAAGAATATGGATTTAGCGAAGCTTAAGATTGAAACCGAGAATATAGTTTCCAAATCTTCCAATATTGACCGCGAGAAATTGGAAAAAAGATTATCACTTATTCGTTCAATGCTTCACTCCGGCATTCGCCCGGAATGGATGTTCCTGACTATTATTCCGGTTATTCCTCCAGCTCTTCGTCCGATGGTAGCACTTGATGGTGGACGTCACGCTACCTCGGATTTGAACGACTTGTATCGCCGAGTCATAAACAGAAATAATCGTTTGAAAAAATTAAAAGAAATCGGCGCTCCGGATGTCATTCTTCGAAATGAAAAACGTATTTTACAGGAAGCTGTCGATGCTCTTATCGATAACTCGATTGCCAAGCAAAACGATTCACAGGCAGTTTCTTCATCTCAAAAACGAGCTCTTAAATCTTTATCTGACAATCTAAAATCAAAACAAGGATTATTCCGTCAGAATTTGCTAGGTAAGCGTGTTGACTACTCCGGCCGTTCGGTTATCGTTGTCGGACCTGGACTCAAATTGCATCAATGTGGTTTGCCGAAGCACATGGTTCTCGAACTTTTCAAACCTTTTGTCATTTCAAAAATATTGGAAACCGAGCTGGCTTTCAATATTCGTGGAGCCAATCGTTTGATAGAAGAAGGAATTCCCGAAGTCTGGGCGATACTTGAAGAAGTTATTAAAGGGAAATATGTTCTGTTGAATCGTGCCCCGACTCTTCACCGGTTGGGAATTCAAGCTTTCCATCCTATTCTTATTGAAGGAAATGCTATCCAGGTGCATCCGCTTGTTTGTGCCGGATTTAACGCCGACTTCGATGGAGACCAGATGGCCGTCTATGTTCCGCTTTCCGATATGGCCCAAATGGAAGCTCGCGAATATATGGCTTCAAATAAAAATTTATTGAAACCACAAGATGGTTCGCCAATTGTGATGCCGAAAATGGATATAATTCTTGGTTGTTATTGGATGACTAAATCAGTTGACGGTGAAAAAGGTGAAGGCATGGCTTTTGCCAGTCCGAACCAAGCCATTACGGCTTTTGATTTGGGAGTCATTACTTTCCGCGCCAAGATTAAGGTCTTGGGTACCGATAAAATCAAGTACAATACATTTGGAAATAAACCATTTGAAACGACAGTTGGAAAATTATTCTTTAACAGTATTTTTCCGGATGATTTTCCTTATATAAATGAAGAAATAAATATTAAGAGAATGTCTCTGCTTGTCGACGAACTTATTGTTCATCATGGGATAGATGAAACTCCTAAATATTTGGATAAAATTAAAGATTTTGGTTACCAATATGCGACTTATTCGGGAGTCACTTGGGGAATTGATAATGTCAAAGTGCCTGAAGGTAAAGCTGAAATCGTCAAGAAGTTCCGCAAGGAAGAGGAAATAGTTCGAGGACAATTTGACGATGGACTTCTTTCCGAAGAAGAACAATATCAGAAAGTTATTGAAATATGGGAACATGCCAAGAAAGAAATAGAGAAACTTATTCCGCAAAGTCTTGACCCTCGTAGTTCTACATATGACCTGGTATTCTCAGGTGCCAGAGGAACGATGGGAAGTTTGGTTCAGATGTGTGGAATGAAAGGTTTAATTGTGAATACTTCGGGAGAAACGCTCGACTTCCCGATTATTCCGTCATACATCGAAGGATTGTCACCACTTGAATACTTCATTACGACTCACGGTTCGCGTAAAGGTGCCGCCGACACTGCCCTAAATACAGCTAAAGCTGGTTACCTGACACGTCGTTTGGTGGATGTCGCTCAAGATGTGGTTATTACCGAAGAAGATTGTGGAACAAAAAATGGCAAGAAAATCGTCGTTGTTGATGGAGTCTTTGCCAAATATATTCATGGGCGAGTTTTACTTGCGGACATCAAGGATAATGAAGGCAAGACAATGTTTAAGAAGGGATCATTAATCACAAAAGAAAACGCCAGACTTTTGGAAAAATCAGGAATCAAAGAAGCTTTCGTCCGCACACCATTATCTTGCGAAACTGTTCACGGAATTTGCCGAAATTGTTACGGTCTCGATTTGGGACGAAACTGCATGATTGAACTTGGACAAGCAGTTGGAATTATTGCTGCTCAAGCTATCGGTGAACCAGGAACGCAGTTGACGCTTCGTACTTTTCACGCTGGAGGTGTGGCGACAGTGGACATCACGACTGGTCTTCCTCGTGTTGAAGAAATTTTCGAAAGACGTACACCAAAAAATCCAGCGATTATTGCAATGACTGATGGAGAAGTTGTAAACGTTGTCGATAATGGAACAGATAAATTGATTAAAGTTCTTTCCGATCTCAAGTCCGATAATAAAGCTGGAGGAAAAAATGGAAATGAAGTTGAATATACAATTCCTGCTCGACGTCAGATTTTGGTAAAAATCGGAGCCAAGGTTAAAAAAGGCGATTTGTTAACCGATGGTTCAGCCGATATCAATGAAATTGTGAAATACGGCGGTAAAGAAATGGCCGAGGAATATATTGTCAATGAAATAAATAAAGTTTACGATTTGCAGAGTGCTTCAATTTCCAGAAAACATATTGAAATAATTATTCGCCAGATGTTCTCGCGCAAAAGAATTAAAGATGCCGGAGATACAGCTTTTTCACCCGGAGAAATCGTTGAAAACATTGAGTTAATTGAAGAAAATGAAATTATCGAGAAAGAAGGCCATGGCAAGAAAGCTGAAGCTGGAACAATCGTACTCGGTATTACCGAAGTCTCGCTTACAACAAAGAGTTGGTTGTCTGCCGCTTCATTCCAAAATACCAACCGAGTCTTAATCAATAATGCCATTCGTGGCGGAATCGATAATCTCCGAGGTCTGAAAGAAAATGTTATCATCGGTAATCTCATCCCAGCTGGTACCGGTTTCGGAGTCAAACGTAAAAAAGTAGTTGAAGAAGAAAAAGACGAGTCGGGTCAATAGAATCATGCAAGCACAAAATAAAATTTGTCAAAATTGCACAAAAGACTTCACAATAGAGCCAGATGATTTTGGATTTTATGAAAAAATAAAAGTACCACCACCGACATTTTGCCCGGAATGTAGATTACAACGGCGAATGACTTGGAGAAATGAAAGAATTTTGTATAGAAGTAATTGTAATTTATGTGGGAAAAGTACTTTAACAACATTTAACCCAAAATACAAAATATATTGTCATTCATGTTGGTGGTCTGACAAATGGGATCCTAAGGATTATGGCCGAGATTATGATTTTTCAAAACCATTTTTTGAACAGTATAAGAATTTTCTTTCCCAGACCCCATTATGCGGATTATTTAATATAAATCAGATTAATAGTGAATATTGCAATTACACATATGAATCAAAAAATTGTCATTTGAATTTTGCTAGTGATATGAATGAAGATACTGGGTATCTGTATCATTCAATAGAAAATAGAAATTCTTATGATATGCTAGGTTCCCGTAAAAATGAAAATTGTTATGAGCTAATGGATTGCGAAGGGTGTTATGGAAGTAATAATTTAACTTTTTGTGATGGTTGTATAGATTCTAAATATTGTTACGATTGCAATAATTGTTCTAACTGCCTTGGTTGCTATGGTTTAAGGAATGCAAAATATTATATATTTAATGAAAAATTTACTCAAGAAGAATATAAAGAAAAAATCAATACATTAAATTTAAATACAAAAAGTGGTAGTAACTTATTAAAAGAAAATTTTAACCAACTGATAATTAAATATCCTCGTAAGTTTATTACTTCAAAGCATATTACGGATTGCACAGGAGATTATTTAAAAAATGCACAAAATTGCAAAATTTGTTTTGACATTGAGGGTCCAGCTAAAGACTTAAAATATTCGACATATGGAGTTACAAAAATAGAAAATATTCAAGATGCATATGGTTTCGGAGTAAATGTAGAAGATTGTTATGACGTACTAGGAGCAGGAGACAATGTTCAAGAAATTATGTTTTCTTGTTACACATTTAGTGGTTCTTTCGACTGCAGTTATTCTTGTTTTTCCAATAGTTCGTCAAAATTATTCGGATGCATTAGCGTTAAAAATGGAAAATATATGATCCTTAACAAACAATACACTAAAGAAGAGTATGAGAATTTAGTCCCCAAAATCATCAAACACATGTCCGATATGCCATATATAGATGAAAAGGGTAGAATATACAAATACGGAGAGTTCTTCCCAACCGAGCTAAGTCCATTCTGCTACAATGAGACAATAGCAGAGGAGTACTTCCCATTAACCAAAGATGAAGCTATTAAGCAAGGTTACAAATGGAAAGACAAAGAAGACAGAAATTACAATATAGATATATATAATAAAGATATTCCTGATAACATAGCTGATATAACAGACGATATCATCAATAAAGTCATAGAATGTGCCCATAAGGGTGAATGTAACCAACAATGCACCGAAGCTTTCAAAATCATTCCTGAGGAACTCCAATTCTACCGCCGGATGAATCTACCAATCCCCAGACTCTGTCCCAATTGTCGTCATTATGAACGTCTATCCCAACGTAATCCTCTTAAACTCTGGCATAGACAGTGTATGTGCGATAAAACCACCCATAACCACGAAGGCAAATGCCCAAATGAATTTGAAACCAGCTATGCCCCAGAGAGACCGGAAATTGTTTATTGTGAGAAATGTTATCAACAAGAAGTGTACTAATATAAATTATAAAAATGAATTCACCGGTTCAAAAAATTAAAGAGAGACTGTCTATCGTTGATGTTATTTCTTCATATATGAAAGTGGAAAAGGCCGGGAAGAATTATAAGGTCAAGTGCCCATTCCACAACGAGAAGACCCCGTCATTTTTCATTTCGCCGGAGAGGGGGAGTTACTATTGTTTCGGTTGTAGCGCAAAAGGAGATATTTTCTCTTTTGTTGAGCATTTTGAAGGGACAAATTTCTTGGGAGCTTTGAAAATTCTGGCTGAACGTGCCGGAGTAGAACTCTCTTCATATAGAAGCGAACAGAAAGACAAAACGGCTATTTTTTATGAGATTATGGAGGAGGCTACTGCGTATTATGAAAGGATGTTCGTTGACAACAAGGAAGCCAGAAGTTATCTTTTGAATCGTGGTCTCAATGATTCTACGATCCAATCTTTCCGAATCGGTTATGCCCCTGAATCTTGGACGGCTGTATATGAATATTTAACCAAGAAGGGTTACAGAAAAGAAGATATTGAGATTGTCGGCTTAATCAAGAAAAAGGATGACAGATTTTATGACCGTTTCCGTGGCCGGATAATGTTTCCAATAAACGATTCAAGTGGCAGGGTTATTGCTTTCTCCGGCCGTATCTTTAAGAAGATAGACAGCGGCTCTTCTATTGAAGAAGCCAAATATCTGAACAGTCCTGATACGCCGCTATTTAATAAATCAAATATTTTATTTGGGCTCGACAAAGCCAAGAGTTCCATTCGCAGCCGAAATTATAGTGTTGTCGTCGAAGGCCAGATGGATTTGATTTTGTCCCACCAGGCTGGATTCACAAATACTGTCGCGGTTTCCGGCACGGCTTTCACCGACTCAACAATTGACAGTGAATCGAAAATTAACAATCTCGGATTGGTTCGACGCCTTTCCCCCAATATTATTTTTGCCTATGATGGCGATGAAGCGGGGATACGGGCAGCCAGTCGCTCGGCAATGATTGCGCTCTCTCTTGATATGCAAGTTAAGGTAGCAATGCTGCCTGGCGAAAAAGACCCGGCGGATATAATTCTCGAAGATTCAAATAAGTGGAAAGACATAATAAAAAATTCGGTAAATATTATCGGTTTCCATTTGGATAGAATTTGTCGAGCCGGGACGGACATAAGAGCCAGAGGTAAAAAAATCAGAGAAATAATTTTCCCATTTTTAATAATGATAAATAGCTCGATCGAGAAATCCGCCTATATTAATGAGATTCATTCTAAAACTGGAATTTCCGAAACCGCCATAATAGAAGACTATAAAAATTACGAGAAAACACAGAAATCCGACGAAAATTTAGTTAAAGACAAGATAGGTGATGTTAAGGATATGAGCTCTCGTCGTGATAATCTGGAAAAAAGATTGTTCGGTATAATTTTCTGGAAGAGAGGAGACGAAGAACAATCAAAAGCTATTGATGATTTAATAACTTTATTTAAAGAAGACATTGGAGTTGAAGATTTCCAAAAAATGCTTGATTTATATGAACCTTTTTCCGAAACGCTGGCATTTGAGGCTGAAATGTGGTACAGTGACAAAATTGATGCACTTATTAAAGATGCCAAAGAAATTATTCTCAATTTGGAAGAAGAAGTTTTCCGTGAAGAGGCTGCCTCGTTGATGGCAAGGATTAATCAGAAAGAACAAAATAAAGAAAAAGAGAATTTTGAATCGGATCTCAAGAATTACCAAAAAATAGTCGAAAAAATAGAGAATATTAAAAACCGAAGGTCAAAATAATTTCTATGGTAAAAAAGAAAAGAAAAAAAATACCAGCCCGCAATGCTTCGCATAGCAAAGTAGGAGGGAAAAAGAAAATGAAAGTCAATAAAAAAATTGCTAAGAAAAAAGCAAAGGTTAAAAAAGTTAGTAAAAAATCTTTTAAAAAAGTCAAAAAGAGTGAAAAAAAAGTTTCATCTAAAATCCATAAGAAAGTTAAAAAAGTATCAAGAAAAAAGAAAGCCCACAATAAAAAAATTCATTTGTCCGGTGCCAAGAAATTATCTCTGGAAAAGAAACTTCAAGAATTGGAAGAAAAATCAGATAGCATTATCGAAAAGGGTAAAAAGAGAGGATTCATAACTTATGACGAAATAATAAAAATATTCCCCGACATTGAGAACAATATTCTTTTCCTGGACGAACTTTATGAGAAATTGTCGGTCGCTGGCGTTGATGTTCTTGAAGGAGGAAATCTTCTTGATGTCGATGGTGATACCGACAAACTTGCACTCAAATATAGTAAAGATTCTCAGACATATGATTCCATTCAAATGTATTTGAAAGAAATCGGCCAGTACCCGCTCATCCCGGCCTCTGAAGAGAAAAATCTGGCTTATCGTATTGAAAAAGGTGATATGGAAGCCAAGAATCTACTTGCTCGGGCGAACCTTCGTCTCGTTGTTTCTATTGCAAAAAAATATGTTGGTAGAAGCTCCGACCTGACGCTTCTTGATTTGATTCAAGAAGGGAATTTGGGTTTATTCAAAGCTGTCGAGAAATTCGACTGGACCAAAGGTTACAAATTCTCCACCTATGCGACTTGGTGGATACGTCAATCCATAACCCGTGCTCTTGCCGACCAGTCCCGCACTATCCGTATTCCTGTCCACATGGTTGAAACTATTTCCAAATATAAACAAGTTGTCCGCCGATTGTCTCAGGACCTTGGACGTGAACCGCTTGTCGAAGAAATTGCTACTGAAATGAATCTGGAAGTTGAGAAAATTCACATTATCGAACAAATCAATCAAGAGACTGTTTCTCTTGAACAACCGATAGGGGATGATGATGAGAAATCTACCCGTGGCGAATTTATTCCCGATGATAAAATTCTTCGACCAGACCAGGATACCTCAAGACGAATTCTGTCGGACCAGATAAAGGAAGTTCTCGACACTTTAAATCCGAAAGAAAGGAAGATTTTGGAATTACGTTATGGGCTGATGGATGGTATTCAACATACACTCGAAGAAGTAGGGCAAGAATTCGGCGTGACTCGTGAACGAATCCGTCAGATTGAAGCCAAAGTCCACGAAAAACTCCGCAACAACGAAAAAATCGTTCGATTGAGAAATTACTTTGATTAACTAAAAAAGACCAGGCATTGCCTGGTCTTTTTTAGTTTGTAAAATATTACAAATTATCAGCGGCTGGAGCCTGTGTGGGTGCAATAAGATTAAAAAGTAAATCAGAATATTTCCAGTAGGCATCATTACCTTTTATTTTAGCAACACATTCGGCAGCAATTAACTTGGTTATTGAATTGTGTATTGGCCAGTTGCGGTATACCCAATTTACACCACCGTTTGAATCATTAACAACTTGCTCCAATATTGGTTGGAATCTTGCACAATAAGGACACTCAAAGTCCGAATATTCTATTATTGTCACAGGAGCTGACGGATTTCCAAAAATATGATCGGTTGTCGGGTCGACTGGAGGAACATCTCCGGTATATTTTGTCGTGACTTTTCCGGCTGTTACTTCAGCGACTAACTTTTTCACATTATCAATTGTATCTGCTCCACGAATTTCTGTTTTTGCTCCATTTGTACCGACGACCACACTATATGGTGTGCCTCTTTGATCGGCAGGAACATCTTTCATAGCAGCTTCCGCGCTTGCCTGAATTTTTGTACCTAAAGCGGATGTATCGGTGCTGTTGACACATTCAGTAAGTTGAGCCTTTGATACTCCAACTTGCTCCGATAATGTTTTTGGTGCTGCTGGAGTCTTACTTCCATGATTAGTAAGTAATATACCTATTAACACAATGACTCCGGCAATGATGATTGCCACTGGAGTTGTAATCTTTGGTGTTGGTTGTTGCTTTACTGGATCTTGTTGCACTTCAATTGGTTTATTATTTTCCATTCTTTATAAGCAAGGAATATTATATTCCTGACGCTTTTGATTAATTTAATAAATTCGACATTGATTAATGTTTTTAAGTATAGCACATCTTCGTCAAAAGAAAAAAATATGATATTGAAAAATATAGGGAATATGCTATACTGAAACCCAACCATGCATTCGACATATACCATTATCTTTTATGTTTTTTCTTTTATTTCTGTCTATGTGCAGATATTTTTTTTACTGACCTTTTTTGAGAAAAGAAAAAAGATTGTTCAGCATGGAGATATTATGGAACTTAAATATTATCCGACAGTTACTATCGCCGTTCCGGTCTACAACGAAGAAGCGACCATTGCGAAAACAGTTAAATCGCTTCTGGCCCTCGATTATCCGAAAGATAAAATAAAAATATTTATTGTTGACGATGGAAGTAAGGATAACACCGTGGGTGTCGTTCAAGAGTTCAAAGATAATCCGAATATTGTTATTTTGCAGAAAGAAAATGGTGGAAAACATACGGCCGTTAATTTGGCTCTGATGAGAACAGATTCAGAATTCTTTGGATGTCTTGATTCCGATTCGCTTGTTCACCCCCAAGCTCTTAAACGCATAATGAGTTATTTCCAAAATGACGGAAGGACAATGGCTGTTGCTCCGTCAATTATTGTTTATGATCCGAAGAATGTTCTTCAATACGCCCAAAGTGTAGAATATGATATGTCCATTTATACCAAAAAAATGCTTGGATTCATGGGTGGAATTCACGTGGCTCCCGGACCGTTCTCAATTTTTAGGAAAAAAGTTTTTGATGAATTGGGCCTATATAGGAAAGCTCACAATACCGAAGACCAGGAAATAGCATTGCGGATGCAAGAACATGGATATAAGATTGACCATTGCCCTGACGCCTATGTTTATACAAATTCACCGGATTCGGTTATGAAACTTTATCGCCAGCGCTTGAGATGGATATATGGTTTTATCAAAAATCTTATCGATTATAAACGACTATTATTCAGAAAAGAATATGGGACAGTGGCACTTTTCACATTACCGTCAGGAATAATTTCTATTTTTGGAGTTATTTTTCTTTTTGTTAACATAGTTGCGAATATCATTAAATTTATCTACAACAAGATAATTCAAATACAAACTATCGGCTTCAGTCATATTTTCAGCCTACATTACAAGTTTGATTGGTTTTTTCTTAATACGAAAGCAGCATTGTTTTTCTCCGTAATTCTGTATATACTGGTCATTGTGTCCGTAGTGATTGGTAAAAAATTAGCAGGCAAATCAAAGTTTTCTTTTTCGATTTTTTATTTTGTTATAATCTACAGCGTTATTGCGCCGTTTTGGATGCTTAGGGCCATATATAATGCCATTATTTCCAAAGAATCAAACTGGGCCATGGAGCGTCGAGTCATTAAATAACGAAT
>Ga0182021_10006047_pt1 | contig 14360 bp, 17 predicted proteins | sample 612E3MmetaG_FD_120493 | JGI IMG/M metagenome (GOLD analysis project Ga0182021, IMG submission 120493) | Permafrost microbial communities from Stordalen Mire, Sweden - 612E3M metaG (Illumina Assembly) | ecosystem: Environmental > Terrestrial > Soil > Wetlands > Permafrost | place: Sweden... | reverse complement strand
TTTTCTCGGGCGGAGTAATTTTAGCTTCAGAAAAAAGAGTAACATATGGCAATTTTATCATGAGTAAAGGCGGCAAGAAAGTCTTCAAGGTAACAGACCGTATAGGCGTAGCTTGTGCGGGGCTCGTAGGAGACATGCAAATCCTCGCCAAGGAGATGGAAGCACAAGCTAACCTCTTTAGCATGGATGTCGGAAGAAAAATTAGCGTGCGTTCAGCAGCCAAACTTTTAGCCAATGTACTGTTCAACCGTAGATATTCCCCATTGTTTACCCAGACAATAGTGGGTGGATTAGATGAAGAAGGTGCATCACTCTTTGTGCTTGATGTTCTAGGATCCCTTATCCCTGACAAGTATGCAGTTGTGGGTTCAGGTACAGAAATCGCTATGGGAGTTCTTGAAGAAGGTTACAAAGAAACCATGAGCCTTAAAGAAGCAAAAGATCTTGTTACGCGGTCGATAAAGTCAGCGGTTAGTAGAGATTCTATGAGCGGCGATGGAATTGACTTCCTTATCATAACTAAGGAAGGCATAACTGAAGAATCCATAAAGTTTTAATCAACTTTATTTTTTAATATTTTTTAGTTTAGAAAGCGGTTTAGCCGTGCATGGGAAGGATTGGTATGTCGTTTGAACTAACAATCGAAGAAGGAAAATTCTTAATCAGCCTAGCCCGAAACACAGTAAAGGCGTATTTGGAAACAGGTAAAGCCCCAAAACCGCCCAAAGAAACTCCCAAAAAACTCTTCGAGCACTGCGGAGTCTTCGTAACCATAAACAGAGTTCGACATGGCGAAAAGGAACTTCGCGGTTGCATCGGGTACCCCTATCCAACCAGTCCTCTTGTTGAAGCAGTGATTGACAGTGCAGTTAAAGCTGCAACAGAGGACCCGCGTTTTGAGCCCTTGTCCCTCGATGAGTTGGGTAAGGTGGTCTTTGAGGTTAGCGTGTTAACACCTCCCGAACAAATAGATGTGAAAAATCCTAAGGAATACATGAGTAGAATCAAGGTTGGGGAAGACGGCTTAATCGTTGAACGTGGTCCCTACAAAGGGCTTCTTCTGCCGCAGGTACCCGTGGAGTGGGGCTGGTGTGAAGAAGAATTCCTCTGTCAGTGCTGTATGAAAGCAGGCTTGCCCCCCGACTCATGGTTAACAAAAGACGCGAAACTCTACAAATTCAAAGCTATCATTTTTGATGAAGAAACACCCAACGGTGAAGTCAAAAGGTTAAGCTTAACAAAATAAGATTTAATCCAATAGTCCCTCTACTATTGAAACTGCCCTGTCCAATCCCTTAAACCTGTTTGAGAACTCGTTTAACTTAATGATATTCTTGTTGTAGGATTCTTTCTTGCTTACCATTTTCTGAACTGCTTTTTCCAGTTGCTTCTTGTTTTTTACGGTTATAGAGCAGTTTAAGTCTTGAAGTTTTGCGGCGTTTCCTAACTGTTCAGGCTGTGTAGGAATACAGATGCTTGGTTTAGCGTACTTGATGGTTTCAAAACAAGTTGCGTGTCCGCCGCTGAAGATAACAAATTTAGCTTTCTTCATTGCTTCATGTCGTTCTTCGGGCGTTAGCCAAGTGTGAAGTTCGCAGTTGCCAATTTTTGTGGAAACCCTTTTTCCGGGGGTACCCAAGCTTATGACACATTTGGTTTTGAGTTTTTCGAGCACTGGGATGAGTGTTTTTATTAGTTTTGCTCGAGTTCCAATAGGCCCGCTGATTGGGGCAAAAATGTGTTCTTCAGAACCGTCAACTGGTGAAGTGTCTACGAATGCTCCAACATACTCGACGTTTCCGTTTAACCCGACATGATCCAAGTTGCCAATGCTATACTCAGAAATTGTAAATGGTGGTGGGTTGTCGGGGATTATGATTCTTGAGGATCGTTTCACATACCGCTCAACTACTCGTTCGCCTGGACTAAGAAAAGCTGAGAAACCGTAACTTGGTCTGATCATGTTGGCAATGTATACTGAGGGAATTTTCCATCTTTGTGCAAGTCGTAGTGCGTTTATGTCGCCGTCGGCGATGAGTATGTCAGGTGCAATGTCATGCAAGTTTTCTCTTAAGTCATAGTAGCGATGGATGGTTTCCATTGCGTTGGATTTTTTCATTTCAAACCTGTTCTGCTCCATGTTGAAAAGGGGAAGAGGGAGTAGAAGGTTGAGGAGTGATGCCGAAGTGATAATACCGTGAGCGTTTTCGTACCAGGAAATTGGTGTGCATTCGTAAACATTCTTGAATTCTTTTTGAAGCATACTGAATGCTTTACCACCTGAAAAAAAGAACATCTCATGACCATTCTTCTCCAGACGTTTTCCTAACGGAATAATTCGTGAAACATGGCCTAATCCAAGCTCGGAGCAGCAGAGTAGTAGTCGCATATATCACACAATTAAGTGCAAGATTATATTTGAACTATCCTTTAACCGATTAAGAAAGTAAGCAATTTAAGCTTAAGGCGCCAAACTACAAGGTATGTTTGTGCCAAGAAGACTTGTAGAGGAAAAACTCCGACAACTCCTCGTCGAAGACATCGGACAAGGTGATGTAACGGCGGCAGCAGTTATTCCTGCTAATTTAACAGTCAAAGCAGAGGTCATTGCTAAAGAAGAGGGCGTTGTTGCTGGAATTGAAGAAGCCACATTTCTTGCTGAATACTTGGGACTGACTGTTAAAGCTAAAGTAGCTGATGGAGAAAAAATTATAAACAAACAAGTATTACTGCAAATTTCAGGCGACGCCCAGACTATTTTATCCGTTGAGCGAACTATGCTTAATCTTCTCTCACGAATGAGTGGCATCGCAACCAAAACCCGGCTGTTAACCGAGAAGCTCGAAGTGGCGAAAGTAAAAGCGAAAATTGCTGCGACACGTAAATCTGCGCCCGGGCTGTTGTATTTTGATAAGAAAGCCGTGGTTATTGGAGGCGGCGATCCTCATAGGTTGCATCTGGATGACATGGTTTTGATTAAGGATAACCATCTTGTAATTATAGGAAGCGTGGAAGAAGCGGTCAAGCAAGCTAAGGCTAAAGTTTCTTTTAGCAAAAAAATTGAAATCGAAGTCACGACTCTTGAGGATGCTCTGAAAGCTGCACATGTCGGTGCTGACATTGTTATGTTGGATAATTTTTCTCCCAGACAAGCTAAGGAAGCTGGTGAAGCGCTTGAAAAGGCTGGGTTTGGTGATGTTTTGTTAGAGGTGAGCGGCGGAATTACAGGAGAAAACCTGTTAAAATTTGCAAATGCAAAGGTTGATATCATAAGTATGGGCGAATTAACACACAGTGTCAAAGCTTTAGACATGAGTTTAGAAATAGTCAAAAATTAAAAAAACTACTTTTTTATCAGATAGCCGTTATTACCCAGGTTTCTACAACGGCTCCTGTGATAAGCAGGGCAGCAACGACTCCAATTAATATTCCAGTGGTTTTGAGTTCGCCCCATCGTCGCTGTGATAATCTGCGAAACAGCCATACGCTTTCTGAGATGGCGATAGAGTAGGAGACATATTCTAACAAGAACACTAATCCAATAAACAATAATGCTGTAATTGCCGTCGACGCTGATATGTTGGCAGCGGCTGCAGTAGAAGCGCCAGCGGTCTGCGTCCTAAATTCCGCTCCTAAAGCTATGCCAGTGCTGAATAATACGTATAGGCCAAACACTGCACCTGCAAGAGGAATAAACATTGCAAGGCAAAGACCGAAATTGTTTATGAAAATAGACGGGATTAGCGTGCCGTTTGCTCTGTTTGTGGTAACTGTTTGATTTAAGCTGTCGTTGATTTGTTTTGCGTCCTGGGCACTAATTGGAACTAATGTGCCGATCAAAGTGACTAAGATTGCAAGTACGAGCATGAAGATTATTGAGAAGATTCTTTTTCGTCTAGGCGATGCGTTGTTCCAGAATGGTAAAGGAATGTTCATTGTTGAAGTTAACCTCTTTTAGCTTACCGGATTTATTTTTAGAGCTCGGAATCCTTTCGCAATAGGATTTAACGTTTCTGACAATTTAACCTTTGTTAAAACACTTTCTGAATCAAGGCTGAAACCTCGAACATCATGCTCGTTTGCAATAAGCGAATGTAGGTAAACTCGATGATCCAGAAATCTGGGTTGGCACATCAACGGCAACCCCAACAAAACATCCTCTTTCTCCTCCACCACTCTTTGAGCAGCAAACAAAATTGCTTCGGCACCAGCCGTCAATTCAGCAATTCGCACAGGCATGCTCTCTTTCCCAATGGCTAACATATCTATGCCATGCAGCCGCTTGATTTCACAAGCAATCTTTCTGAGTCTAGGCAGAATCCTGAGAATATTTTGTCTTCCTCTCACCGATGCCCTGAGGTTTATGAGTTCAACAGGAGATAACTCCTCAACTGAAATTCCTCCCAACGACATATCCAAGTGCACGACATCAGCCTTCATCTTATCCAACAAACCTCTGCACAACTCTGCCTCATGCACAATCATATCAAACCCTGTCTCGACTTCCTTAAAAATGGGTTCTGCCAACCGAAAAGATGGTTCCCTGTAAGGTGGCTCAACTAGAACCGAAACAGAAGCAACATGCAAAATTGGTTTAAACTGCAGGTCAAGTATTGCTGCTGCAGAATCAGCCGAGATAACCTTCAAGTCAGACACCTAACAAACAGATGAGTTTAAAACAGAAATTTAGTTTTCTACTTCACATTCACGTGCTACTTTTAAGCCCAACGCTAAGAGGTACATTTCAGAGCTCTGTTGTCGGCTTGCCTGAGGCTTCACTAACTTTACCTCCTCAAAGAGCGTCTTCATGTTCAACTGGAAATCGTTTAACAAGTCTCCTTCAAAGACTTTAACAAAAAAGTTTCCGTTGGGTCGAAGTACGCATTGGGCGATTTCTAAGGCTTGGCTTGCTAAGTCTATTTGTCTTGCGTGGTCTACTTCCCAAATGCCCGTGATGTTTGGGGCGGCATCGCAGAGGACCGCATCTGCTTTTCTTGGTATGAACGAGAGAATTTGGTCCACTACCCCCGGCTCCGTTAAGTCCGCAATGATCGTTCGGATATACGCTTGCGTGAAGGGTTCAATGGGCTTTAGATCTATACCTAAAACGAAACCGTATTTGCCCGTCATTTTTCTCGCAGCTTGGATCCAACCGCCTGGGGCAGCGCCTAAGTCAACAATCACATCACGTAATCTAATAAAGCCATATTTCTCGTTAGCTTGAATCAATTTATATGTTGATCGGCTGCGATAATTTTCCTCTATGGCTTTTTTATAATAATATTCGTTTTTTCTTTCACGTATCCAAGCTTTCGGCAACGGAATCATCCTCAGTTATGTTCGGCTCTGATGCGGGATCGCTTGGACCTTCAGGAGTAGCAGTAACAGGTGTTGGTGGTTTTCCTAAATTAAGTATCCAATCGGTTAGTTTGGGGCAACTTTTCGGGGAAAGTGCGGTTGTGGGGTCGCAGCGTGCGTTGTCAGGGCAAAGCAGGCATGGGCAATCAACAATTGTTTCTATTGATGCGGGCAGCCTTTTGGGGTAGAGTCTGTATGTCCATCTTCCTTCTTGGAGTTCTTTTTCTCTGCGGATAAGCCCCTTCTCTTCTAGTTTAATGGAAACGCGTGATCCTTCGCGGCTGCTTGCGCCGAGTTCACGCCATAAATCTGATTGAAGTACACCCTGATAGCCTGTACCGACGACGTAGTGGAGTGCTTTCTGTTCAAGGTCATTACGCTTAGGCATTTATGATCAGTTCCAAATAATACAGTAATATATTCGTTGGATTCACATAAAAATATGTATCCCTAGTTAAATGTGGAATGGCATGAGAAAAACCAAGAAAGAAGATTCAAGCAAATACTGTTTGGGCATCGAATCTTCAGCTGACGACTTCGGAGTAGGCATTGCAACGTTTAGCGGCGAAATCTTGGCTAACAAATCTGATAGCTACATCCCAACAGAAGGTGGCATCCACCCAAGAGAAGCTGCGAGACACCACGCCGAAGTAGCAGACAAAGTTCTAAAAGAAGCTCTCTCAAAGGCCGTGGTTAAACCACGAGAATTATCAGTTATAGCTTTCTCTCAAGGTCCAGGCCTCGGGCCATCGCTTCGGACTGGAGCCACAGTCGCCCGAGCCTTAGCTTCGTATCTTGAAGTTCCGCTCGTAGGCGTCAACCATTCTGTTGCGCATATAGAAATCGGAAAACTCAAAACAGGCGCGTTCGACCCCGTGACGCTCTATGCCTCAGGCGGTAATACGATGGTTACGGCTTTTGAATCGGGGCGTTATCGCGTGTTCGGCGAAACGTTGGATATTGCGCTTGGGAATTGCCTGGATGTTTTCGCTAGGGAAGCTGGGCTTAAGCATAAAAAGGGCTTGCCCCTTGGCGCTGCTGTGGAGCAGTTGGCGGCTAAAGGTAGCAAACTTGTTGCTCTTCCTTATGTTGTGAAAGGGATGGATTTGTCGCTTAGCGGCTTGTTAACTGCGGCAACAACACGGTTGCACAAGGGTGATTGCAAACTGGAAGATTTGTGTTACAGTATTCAAGAATACGCTTTTTCCATGGTTACCGAAGTCAGTGAGCGCGCTTTGGCGCATACAGAGAAGAAAGAGGTTCTATTAACCGGGGGCGTAGCAGCGAACAAACGCCTACAATCCATGCTTTCTATCGTATCGGGGGATCATGATGCTAAGTTCAATGTGGTTCCTTTAGAGTATGCGACTGACAACGGCGCCATGATTGCTTGGACTGGCGTTTTGGCATTTAGGCATGGATTGGTTACGGCTTTGGATGAGAGTTTTGTAAAGTTGCGTTGGAGAGTTGATAAGGTGGATGTACCATGGATTCAGTAACTCCTGGAGTGCTTTTGAAGAAGGGTGCAGAAGCCAGTCTTTACCTCGTAGATTGGCATGAACGAAAGGTAATCGTCAAAGTTCGGGTTCCCAAAAAATACCGCGCTAAAGAGTTGGATGAACAAATTAGGAATTATCGGACGGTGCATGAGCCTCAGTTAATGCATGAGGCGAAAGCAGCTGGGGTGTCGACGCCATTGATTTACATGGTTAATGTGCCTGCGTCATCAATTACGATGGAGTATGTTGAAGGTCAGCAAGTTAAGCAACTGTTAAACATAGTTACCAAGGCAGAACGGCATGATTTATGCCTAAAAATCGGGGAATTCATTGCACGGCTGCACAAGCACGGATTAATCCACGGCGACCTAACAACATCCAACATTATCCTAAGCACCAACGGCCAAGTTTTCTTTGTCGATTTCGGTTTGGGCGAAAAAAATATTGAATTAGAAGCCAAAGGTGTCGATTTGCATTTGCTCAAGCGTGCCCTTCAAAGTACTCATTACCAATTCTGGGAAGAGTGTCTCCAAAGTGTTCTATGCGGCTACACATCAGTTTTAGGCGTCGAGACGGCGAAAAAGGTTTATGAGAAAATCAGGGAGATAGAGAGGCGTGGGCGCTATGTCGAAGAACGAAAACAGTAACCAATGTCAAATTCCAAAGCAGAAGGTTGTCTTTTTTGCAACGGGCAACATTAACAAATTCAACGAGGCACGAAGCATACTGGGGCAGTATGGAATCGCTGTCGGCATGTTGCGCTTGAAAGGCGACGAGATACAAAGCGATAGCCTAAAAGAAATCGCTGAAACGAGCGTTAAAAACGCTTATAGTCGGTGTGGTTTACCGATTTTCGTGGAGGACGCAGGCTTATTCTTAGACGCTTTAGAAGGCTTTCCCGGTCCATATGCTGCCTACGTTTACAAGACGATCCATAACAGTGGCATTTTGAAACTTATGAAAAACCTGAACGAAAGGCATGCAAAGTTCCAGTCAGTCATAGCCTACTACGACAACCAAACGATCTGCGAACCCGAATGCTTTAATGGCGAATCCAAAGGACAAATAACCACAACCGAACGTAAAGAATTTGGAAAATCAGGATTCGGCTACGACCCTATCTTTCAACCAGAAGGAAGCTCCAAAACGTTTGCCGAAATGACCATTCCTGAAAAGAATGGCTACTCACACAGAGCAAAAGCTATTCGCAAGTTTGCTGAATGGTACAAAAACAAATCTTAGCCAAAATATTATATTGCCATTCGTTGCATAACCAGATGCGTAGAAGGAAGAAAAAATGAGCCAAAATTATAGGAGAGATTGGTCTATTCAGGAAGGCTTGATCACAGCCTTAGCCATAGGCGGATTCTTCATCATTTTAGGCTTAGTTTTCGCTCTTACTCCTGGCATCTCACAGAAAACAAACTCCTTCTTCTCGGATTTAACAACTGTAACTTACCCTATTGGAAGTTCAAGCACCGTGCACTTACCTGCACCAGCTAATCCATCGGAACACAACGCTTTCTTCACAGCCCTGATGAATTTCTTCTTGGGTGTGGGCGTTCTGCAGATTGCTATCTTAGCTCTGAGACTTTGGTTTAAATCACCGATTAGGCGAATAGCTGAAACCATTGGCAATTTGGTATTCTGGCTGGGTGCAGCAGTGATTGCAAATGTTTTCTTGTTGACTGGGACACTTACCGGCTGGTTCCAGTTCTGGTCAGCATTAATCGTGCTCATAGGCATATCTTTGATTGCTCGATTCTTAGTATACCTCTTAATTAGGCGCAGATGAAGCTACCCTTACAAAAAGACCTAGATTTTTCTTCGTTTTTCTTACCTAAGGGATTACTTTTAAATATTCGTTGGGAGTGGATAAGGGTGCAGTCTAAGGTGTAACAATGCCAAAGCAAGAAAAAGGGAAATCCCATTCAATGCGACCTGTTAGCAGGCGCCCTCCAAGCTGGTGCAAGTATCAGCCTGAAGAAGTAGAAGCATTCATAATTAAATTGGCCAAAGAAGGCCATTCACTCAGCAGCATAGGTACAATCCTGAGAGACCAATATGCCATTCCGCTAGTAAAACCCATAACTGGTAAGAGCGTAAGCGACACATTAAAAGCAGCAAACTTAGCTCCATCAATGCCTGAAGACCTTTCCAACCTCATGAAAAAAGCCCACAGCCTCGCCGTCCATTTGGACAAAAACAAAAAAGACCTCCACAACAAACGCAACATGCAAATCATCGAGGCGCAAATCCACAAGCTGTCCCGCTACTATAAGCGTGAAGGCGTAATTGCTAAGAACTGGAAGTACGTTCCAAAAATCGCATCCGTAACCTAAACAATTTCTTCTTTTTAATTTTATTTTTTAAAGTTTTTTGATGCGCCAGCTTTAAATCTAATTGTGCCTTTAAGCCCGAAGAAGTGACGAGGGCATGGCTGAACAGCAAAGATCTATCGAAGGCTTCTTAAATGCGGCAAATGAAGCTGCAAAAGTTATTTTGGAAACTGTGAAGAAAGATGGTTTTATTCTTGTGTTTTCGCATTTGGATGCTGATGGCGTTGCAGCTGCAGGCGTAATGGGTAAAATGTTATATCGGCTCGATGCGCGTTTCCGCATTCGAGTTATGCAGTGGGTTGATGACAAAATTATCGGCGAAGTTATAGCGGATAAGCCTCAGCTCGTTATTCTCACTGATTTTGGAAGCGGATACCTCGATTTGCTAAATGAGAAAATTCCAAACGTCAAGGTTGTAATCCTCGATCACCATCAAATCACGAGCAAAGTGGCTAACCCAAATTTTGTTCAAGTTAACCCCCATCTATTCGGTATTGATGGGGCAACAGATGTTAGTGGTTCTGGTGTGGCTTATTTCGCGGCTAAAGCGGTGAATGCAGGGAACGTGGATTTGGCTCCTATCGCGTTGGTTGGTGCTTTAGGTGATATGCAGGACAAGTATGAGCAGCGCAGTATGCGCAGCTTAAACGAAATAATAGTAAATGACGGCGTCGCAGTTGGCATGTTAAAGGTTGAGAAGGACTTGATTTTCTTCGGCAGGGAAACAAGACCCATCTACAAGATGTTGGCTACGACAACTAACCCGTTTATTCCTGGTTTGAGTGGACAAGAAACTGAAGCCTTAAATTTCGTGGCCAACCTGGGCATTCCCCTAAAACAAGGCGACAAATTGCGAGCGCTCTGTGATTTAACCGAAGAAGAACGAAAGCGGCTATGCACGGCTTTAGCCGACTATTTGTTGTCTAGGGGACTGCATATGGAAGTTGAGAACCTGATTGGTTACGTCTACATTTTAGCCAAAGAAGAACCCAATACAGCATTACGCGATGGACGAGAATTCGCGGTGGTTTTGAATTCGGCTGGACGCATGGACCGCCCCAGCCTCGGCATCGCTATCTGCATGGGCGATCGAAAGGTTGCTTTGGAAGAATCCAACAAAATTCTCGAAGACTACCGCAAAAACATCAACAAGTATCTTGGTTGGGTAAGCGAAAAACCTGAACGGATGCGTGAACTCCAAAACATCTACGTAATCTACGGCGAGAACTTTATCAACGAGAAAATCATAGGCACGGTCTCTTCAATCATTGTTTCAAGCCTCGCCAACAACGAAAAACCGCTTTTAGCATTTGCAAACATTGAAGCAGAAAAAGCCGCAAAGTTTTCAGGCAGAACTACAGAGGCGGCGCTCCGAAAAGGTGTAAACCTTGGTGACGTTATGCGGCTTGCTTCAGAAGCACATGGGGGCAAAGGTGGCGGACACAACATAGCTGCAGGTGCCCAAGTACCTCTCGACAAGGTTACGGATTTTCTTAAGACGGCGGATGAATTGGTCGGCAGGCAGTTGAAGGGTGAAAAACTTGGAAGCAACAATCACGCTTGAGTACAAAGACGAAAAAACTGCAGAAGCCATTGCTCATGCGGTCGCGCCTGACAACTTTAAAACCCCAATGGGCTTAAAAATCAAAACAGATCGGGAAAAAAATAAGGTAATTACTCAAATTCAGTTCGAAGGCAAACTTGCAACGTTCATCGCTACTATCGATGATCTTCTCTTCAGCACATCCACTGCAGAGAAAACCCTTCATGCAATAAAAAAATAGAATCTCTTCTTAGAGATAAGGTTCGAAGGTTTAGCATCCAATGCAAATGATAAAAAAAGACCTTAGAGGATAGGTTTGTAGGTTAAGGCGATTGCTCCACCGATTATTCCAAACCCTGCGCCGACGAAATATCCTCCCATGCCAACAAAGCTAATGGCTGAAAACACCACGATAACTATTCCCCAGATAAAATGTTCTTCTGGATGAATCCTCAACACAAGAGCGCTCATCACGACTATTATGCCGCAAACGAGGCTAACCACGGAGACTGCAGTGAAAAAACTGTTAGAGCTGCCATAACTCCCCATGAAGCCATGGTAGCCGCCCATCGCTCCATGCATGTAGCTGCCAAATCCACCCCAAAAAGGTGCGTTAGAACCGAACCAAACGGCGTTAACTAAGCTCACAACGATTAGAATTAAGCCTCCAACAAACGATATGACAAATGGTACGATAACTCCTTGTCTAGTACTCACAAGTTCCACCTCCTCAAAGGAATCTCCTTGGGTCAGTATCAATGTCTACAATCGTGGGCTTTGTGGATTTGAGGGCTTTGTCGACTGCTCCTTCTAATTCGCTAGGCTCTGTGACTTTGATGCCTAAACCACCGGCATGCTCAGCGAAAGCGGCGAAGCTAAAGTCATGAAGTTCTGTTTGCCAACTCTCGTACCTTTCAACTTTCTGCTCCTGCATAATCATTCCCAGTCGCTTGTTATTCATGACAAACACCTTAACAGGCAAATTGTACTTGAGCGCAGTTAAGAAATCGCCCAGAACCATCGTTAAGCCACCATCACCAGTTAAACAAACTATCTGCCTCTTAGGATAGGCTAAAGCTGCCGCCAAAGCGCCAGGCAAACCAAAGCCCATCGTCGCCAAACTTCCACTCATCACCATCTTCTGAGATTTTTTCATCATAAAGTTGCGTCCAAACCACCAGCAGTTCTCGCCAACATCTAAAGAAATTACAGCGTCATCAACAATCTTTTCGTTCAGAACTTTGATGATATACTGTGGTCTGATTGGTTTCATGGTTGCGTCGGCTTCTTTTTCAAGTTGGTTTCGCCATTCATTTTTTAGCTTGGCAACTTCAGCTGTGTACTCCTTGTTCACCTTTTGTTGAACCTTTTCAGTCAACTTGGGAATCAATACGGCGCTGTTTCCCAGCAACCCAACCTCTACGGGGTATCTGCGAGCAATCATAAGCGGGTTAATGTCAATTTGTACGGTGCGTTTCTGTGGAATAAGCGACAGATCTGAGAATGAAGAGCCGATAGCTATGAGCAAATCAGTTTTTTCCATAAGTTGTCCTGCCGCTGTTGAGCCTACTCCTCCATGGCATTCAACATAGCTGGGTTCGTTTTCGTCGACAACGCCTTTGGCGCGAAAAGTCGAGATAATTGGAGCGTTAATCTTTGAAGCCAACTTTAGCAACTTGGTTCCTTGTCCATTGGCGCCAAACCCTGCCAAAATCACGGGTCTTTGGGCTGAATCAACAACTTTTGCTGCTTTTTCAATCACCCAGTCTTCTTGTCCATATGCTAGGTTAGGCATTCGGCCTTCAAACGGCAAAATCTGCGTTTCATAGGGAAGCTTTTGAACATCATTGGGAATCCCTATGTGCGCGACTCCCTGATCCAGAAGTGCATGTTTAATCGCCAATGTAGCTAACGATGTTGTTTGGTCCTCCGTCATCAAGGTCTTGTTGAATACGCTTAATGGCTCAAAGAAGGCTTGTTGGTCAATCTCTTGTATTGCTCCTTGCCCCATTTTTTTCCGAGGAACCATGCCAGTCAACGCTAAAACTGGCGAATGATCCAGTTGCGCATCGTACAATCCAGTTACTAAGTTAGTCGCGCCTGGACCAGAAATCGCAAGGCAAGCTGCCACGTGTCCAGTTAATTTGCCGTAAGCTGACGCCATAAAGGCGGCTGTTTCTTCATGCCTTACTTGCACGTACTTTACTTTGCCGTTACTTTTGCGTATAGCATCCACAATACCTAACGTTGAGGTTCCTGGAATCCCGAAAACATACTGAACACCCCACTCCGCAATCTGATTAATCAAAACCTCGGAAACCGTATGCTCCACTTTCTTCTCTTCCACTTGATCTGCCAACAACACAAAAGCCGATTTGGGAGCTCCACAAACAGGACAAACCCATTCTTTAGGTAAATCAGTAAACTTTACTTTTTCTTTCGCGTCATCATAAACAAAATTGCACACTGTGCACCTATATTTCGCCATATCAAACCCTTCAAAAACGATAATAAAATAAAATGATTCCACCCTTATCAGTTTATTGGAACCCTAAAAAATCGAACAATTTTATAAACAGCCACAATCAACTAATTAGTCATAAAGAGATGCTAATTATGGAGAACTGGGATGTCATAATCATCGGTGCTGGCTCCGCAGGTTTAGCTGCTGGAATTTACACTGTTCGAAGCGGGTTGAAAACTCTAATTTTGGATGAAAAGTTACCTGGAGGCACAATCTCAGATGCTTCCACTGTGGTTAATTATCCTGGGTTTGCCGAGATTAGTGGTGGAGAGCTTGCCGAAAAAATGACTAATCACTGCCGAAAGGTTGGTGCTGTTATTCATGATTTGGAACCCGTCACTGAATTAGATATTATGGGTGAAAAAAAAATTGTAAAAACCTCAAGTGCATCTTACGAGGCTAAATCAGTAATAATTTCTGTAGGTTCTCATTACAAGGAAATCGGTGTCAAAGGTGAAAAAGAGTTTCGTGGACGAGGGGTAAGCTATTGTGGTGTCTGTGATGGTCCGTTCTTTAAGGGCAAAAATGTAATCGTTGTCGGGGGCGGAAATTCTGCTTGTATTACAACTCTTTATCTTTCAGGTCTCGCTGCCAAGGTTACTGTGATTCATAGGCGGGAAGCTTTCAGGGCAGAAGAATCTTTGGTTTCAGATATCTCATCCAAGAGCAATGTTAACATTCTTTGGAACACTGAGATTCAAGAAGTCAAGGGCGACAAACAAGTAAAGGCTGTTACCTTACTCGATAATAAGTCCGGGAAAACAAGCGACCTCTACGTTGACGCTGTTTTTGTCCAGGTTGGCGAAGCACCAAACAGCCAAATAGCCAAAGCTAGCGGTATCGAAACCGACGAACATGGGTACATCAAAATTGATATTCAACAAAAAACAAACTTGCCGGGAGTTTATGCAGCGGGCGATGTTACAAATCACCCTGTTAAGCAGGTAGGAACCGCTGTAGGTCAAGGAATAACTGCTGCTCTCGAAGCCTATAGTTACGTTCGACGACCGTATTACCGAAAATAAAGAGAAAGGATTATAATATTCTTAAATACCTTTCATGTTTTCAATCAGCTTAAGCTATTGCTAGAGCCGTAT
>Ga0182021_10006045_pt1 | contig 14367 bp, 12 predicted proteins | sample 612E3MmetaG_FD_120493 | JGI IMG/M metagenome (GOLD analysis project Ga0182021, IMG submission 120493) | Permafrost microbial communities from Stordalen Mire, Sweden - 612E3M metaG (Illumina Assembly) | ecosystem: Environmental > Terrestrial > Soil > Wetlands > Permafrost | place: Sweden... | reverse complement strand
GACACCACCACGGTCATTAGTAGGATTAGGGCAAACTTCACTCGTACACTCATAAAGGACATGATAACCCTGTCGATTTACCAGCGTCAACTTGCTTTTATGCCGATAGCCGTTCCTACCTTAAATCCGGCGCGTCACAATGTTATCGATTCGTCCCAAAACGTCGGGCGGTTTCGCGAACTAAAAAGACCGCCCCGAATCCCTATCAGTATATAATGAAAGGCATGAGTGAGGGACGAAAATATTATCTCGTGGCGCCGTTGGCGTTTACCGGGGCCGCGACGGGCGGCATTTTTACGTATCATTCGGAAACCGAGTTACCGTTAGGGTCAGTCGTCGAAGTGCCGATCGGCCGAAGAAAAAGCCTAGGCGTAGTACTGGAAACTTCGGAGCGGCCGGAGTTCGTCACCAAGGGAGTGACTCGGGCGCTCGAAGTCGAGCCAATACCGGATTATTTGGTAAAACTCGCCGCCTGGATGAGCGAATATTACGCCGTTAGTCCGGCGTCGGTTTGGACGACGTTTTTACCGTCGGGATTGGGTAAAAAACGGCGCGCGATTAAAGAGGCGGCCGCGGCCGAAGCGGCTGACGCGGCCGCGACGGCGGAAACTACTTTGCCCGGTCACGCTCTGACCAAAGAACAGACGGCGGCGCTGGAGTCGATCCGCCGGTCGGACAAAACCGTTCACCTGCTCAAGGGCGTGACCGGCTCCGGCAAAACGCGGCTGTATCTGGAGCTGGCCGCCGAGGCGTTAGCGGCCGGCCGCTCGGTCGTCATGCTGGTTCCGGAAATATTGCTAACGCCGCAGCTGACCGGCCAGTTCGAGGCGGCCTTCGGCGGCCGCGTGCTAACCACGCACTCCAAGCTCACCGAGGCGCAACGCGACCGCGTCTGGCGGGCGGCGTCGGCGGCGCGCGCGGCCGGCCGGCCGCTGGTGGTCGTGGGGCCGCGCTCCAGCCTGTTCCTGCCGCTGCACGACCCCGGCCTCGTCGTGGTCGACGAGTGCCATGAAACCAGCTACAAGCAGGACCAGCATCCGCGCTACAACGCGCTGGCGGCCGCCGCCCAGCTCGGCCGGCTGACCGGCGCGCGCGTCGTCTTCGGTAGCGCCACGCCCGGCCTCGGCGAACTGTTTCTGGCGCGCGCCGGCCGCCTCAACCTAGTTGAGCTTCGCGAGCGCGTCCTCGACCGGCCGCTACCCGCCGCCGCCATCATCGACCTGCGCGACAAGTCACTACTGAAAACCAGCAAGTTCATCTCCGCGCCGCTCGGCCGCGCCGTCGGCGGCACGCTGGCCGCCGGCCGCCAGAGCCTACTGTACATCAACCGGCGCGGCAGTGCCTCCAGCCAAATCTGCGGCGACTGCGGCCATGTCACCACTTGCCCCGAGTGCCGACTGCCATTCACCTTCCACGCCGACCTCATGCGGCTAATCTGCCACCACTGTGGCCGCCGTGCCGCCGTGCCCGCCGTCTGCCCACCGCCCGACGGCTGCGGCGGCGCCAACCTGCGCCTCCTCGGCGGCGGTACCAAGCGCATCGAGGAAGAGGCGCGCCGCCTCTGGCCGGAGGCGCGCATCGCCCGGCTCGACCGCGACAGCGCCACGCTGGAGCATCTGCAGGCCGTCTACGCGGGCTTAACCGACGGTAGCATCGACATCCTGGTCGGCACCCAAATGATCACCAAAGGCCTCGACCTGCCGGCCGTCGATACCGTCGGCGTCGTCAGCGCCGACACCATGCTACACCTGCCCGACTTTTCCGCCGCCGAGCGTACTTTCCAGCTACTCACCCAGGTGGCCGGCCGCGCGGGTCGCGGCGACCGCGCCGGCCAAGTTTTCATTCAGACCTATAACCCCGACCACCCGGCCATCACCGCCGCCGCCAAACACGACTACGACCTATTCGCCGCGGCCGAGCTGGAACACCGCCGCGCCCTCGGCTACCCGCCCTACGCTTACCTGCTCAAGCTAACCCTCTCCGCCGCCGACCGCGACGCGGCCGCCGCTCAGGCCGCCGACTTCGCCGCCAAACTGCGTGCCCACCCCGGCCTATCCGTCGCCGGCCCCGCGCCCGCCTTCCTCGAAACCGTCGGCGGCCGACATCACTGGGTCATCTCCGTCACTTCGCATCGCCGCGCGCCCCTCGTTCAAGTCGCCCGCCAACTCCCGAGCGACCACTGGACCGCCGACCTCGACCCTCTAAATTTGCTGTAATTTGAAAAGTTACGCTTATTCCTCGAAAATCGCTAGTTCGCTTCACATTTCACCCTGATATGTTAAAATAGCAATCATGACCGCGACCATCAAAGACATCATTAGTCTGCCCGATCCCCGACTGCACCAAAAGAGCCGCCGCATCGGTCATGTCGACGCGTCCGTCGCCGAGCTGGCGCAACGCATGGCCGACGCCACCATCGACTGGGAACGCGACCGCGCGCACGAAGTGGGCGTGGCTCTGGCCGCCGTCCAAATGGGCGAGCTCGAACGTGTCATAATTATTCGCAACGACTTCGACAATAAAAAAGATCAGACTTTCAGCGTCTTTATCAATCCGGAAATCGTTAAGTTTGAGGGTACGCCCGAGGAAGACATGGAGGGCTGTCTCAGCGTCAAGGACGTCTACGGCGCCGTCAAACGCTACCCCAAGGTTAAAGTTAAGGCTATCGACCTGCACGGAGAACCGGTTCGCCTAACCGCTACCGACTTTTTAGCTCGCGTTTTCCAACACGAAATCGACCACACCAACGGCATCGTTTTCGTCGACCGCATCGACGACCGCAAAAAACTGTTCAGCATTGAAGATGACGGCCAGCTCCTACCGCTGTCGGCCGACAAAATGCCGCTCATGGAGCACCTCGCGTAATATGGCCGATGGCATGACCGACAGCGCGCCGCGCCGCGAAAAGCTGGTCTTTTTCGGTAACGAACGCGTCGCGACCGGTGTAACTACCGACGCTCCGACTCTTCGCGGCCTGATTGAAGCCGGTTACCAAGTAGTAGCCGTGGTCTCCAGCTTTCAAGCGGCCACTAGCCGCAATGCCCGTCAATTGGAAATCGAAGCCGTCGCGCGGGAATTTAAAATCCCCGTAATGCTGCCGTCACGGCTCAACGACATTTTCGACGAGTTATCAGCGTTAAACGCCGACCTCGGCGTCTTAGTTGCCTACGGCCGGATTATCCCTCAAAAGATCATCAACCTATTTCCGCGCGGTATCATTAACATCCATCCTTCGCTTCTGCCTTTGCACCGCGGCTCAACGCCCATTGAGCATGCCATCTTAGACGGCGACCGTCAGACCGGCGTCTCCATAATGCAACTTACCGCCGCCATGGACGCCGGCCCGGTCTGGGCTCAGGAAACAATTCCGCTGGTCGGCGACGAGCGCAAACCGAACCTGGCCGCCAAACTGCTGGCCATGGGTTCGACCTTACTAATAGACAACCTGCCGCGGATTCTGTCCGGCGCCGCCGCGCCCGAACCGCAGGCTGATAGTCTGGCCACCTACGACAAGCCGTTAACCAAGGCCGACGGCATCATCGACCCGTCAAAGCCGGCCGCGCAAATTGAGCGCGAAATTCGCGCCTATCTTGGCTGGCCGGGCAGCCGCGCGCGGTTATTCGACACCGATGTTATCATCACCGCCGCGCACGTCGCGCACGTCGCGCCGGCCGCCGAAGCCGCCGGTCCGAAAGACCTAGTCCTCGCTTGCGGCGACAACACCGAGCTCGTCATCGACCGCCTCAAACCGGCCGGCAAACGCGAAATGACCGGTCGAGAATTTCTCGCCGGTCATCGTCGCTAAAATCTTTAGCTTATTTTTTAGAAACCGCCGAACAAGCCGAACCAGAAACCGCCGCGCTTAGCGCTGCCGTCAAACTTGTTCTGTTGGCGAGGCGTGGCGCCATAACCCGAACCGTACAGACCCTGGAAACGAGTTTTAGTACGGAAGCCGCTAACGTATTCACGAGGCCGACGGCCCATAAACAAACCGTCTTTATCCTGAGTCAGCTCATCGCGGTCGGCCACCCGCTGCTCACGAATCACCCCCCGCATTTCTATCGGCGGCAAAATCGCTTTTTCACCCAAGCCGGTCACGCTCCAGAAAGTTCGGCGCTTACGGATCGGCTCCTTGGTGGTGTAAGTATTCTGGCTAAGGAGCTCGCCGTTGTTACGTAGGCGGCGCTCAACTACAACCACGTTCTCAAGTCCCGGAACCTTAAAATAGCTCTCAATAACCTTGGGACCCCGCTTATTTTTGCGGTGGAATAAACCGCCGGTCTTAATCTCTAAGAATGGTACCGGCTCAAGACCGAGAACCTCGCGACGAGCCAAAGCTTTGTCCTCGAGCATCTTCGGGGTTTCACCCTCGCCCTTTACTAATTGATCGACATTAAATCTGCCGACGCGGGCGTTCTCCAAAATTACCGCGGCGGAGTCTAGGGTATCCTGACTAATAGTCTTAAAACGATTGCGCTCAGCCTCGACATCGTTATTGCGGGTAGCCTCCATGGCCAGTTTTTCACGAATATCCTTAGTACCGGCGATCCGCTCGTCCCAATATTTCTGAACATCAAGTAATTTACGCGCCTCTCGATCTTGCGACCAGGCCTCGGTTTCGGTGCGGCCAACGGCGGCGCGGTCGGCGTTCGAGCCGGTACCGTTGAAGTTTTCCTTCCCCGTTAGCAACCTATTCTGGATAGCCTCAACCACTTTCGCGTCGTAAAATTTCAGTTTTTCAACCGCCTTGGCGGCCTCGGCCTTCTCTTCGTCGGTACGGGCTTCGGCCTGATTGGCAATGGCCTCGCGAACATCCTGCTCGAGCGTAGCTCTAGCGGCCGCGCGTTCAGCCGGCGTGCCGGTAGACATAAGCTCCCCCAGACGCTCGGCCTTTCCGTTGGCGGCGGTAGCCTCATCTGAGGTCAATTCCACCTTCGGAGTCGGCGCCGGAGCGGTTTCAACCGGACTCACGGGAACTTCCGCTTCGGCCGGTTTCGGAGCCTCAACGCTCTTGTCCGCTACGGGCTGCTCGGTAACCGGCTTCGCGCCGTCAACGCCGTAGGTGGCAAACAGCCTCTCGGCCGCGGCGTCTGACTCAGCTTGAGAAAAAGGACGCTTGGATTCTAAACCTGAATCGGCAACGGGCTCGGCAACTTCAACGACTTCCGGGGCGGTCGCGGCTTCGCCAGGCTCGGTCACCTCGGTCGCCTCGGCTTTCGGAGCGGCCTCGGTCGCCTCGGTTTTTGCGATCCTCGCCTCGGCTCTGTCCAACTGCGCCTTGATCTGTTGCTCGATCTTATTATCGCGCGGAATCATTTCAAATTTTTCGTCTTCACCTTCGCCAACCAAGCCAAATTGGATTTGGTTGCGTGATCCGAGTTGAGATTGCAACAGACCAAAATCTTCGTCGCTATCAATTGCGCCGGCTATCTTTTTTATCTGTTCGTCGGTTAACGGTTTCGACTGGTCATCTTCAATGCCGAGCCGAGTGGCCAACGCGGCGAACTTGGCCGGCGTCTCCAAATGAGAATCATCGGTTTCGGCGTCAACTTCGGGAAGAGCCGTTAGCTCCTCGCCGCTCTGAGTCCTTTGGGACCACTCCGGAAATGTCTCGTCCTTTGGGACGGCTTGCTCGGGGCGGGTGTTGCTAAGTTCTGACATAACTAAAGATCCCTTGTTAACCTTATTAACAAGAATTATAGCACATAAAAACCCTTTTATGTAATAATATTAAGAATTTTTCAATAGTTTATCGATACCGGCGGCATATTCGCCTCCGGTGTCAATTTTGAACTCAAGATACGGCACGAACTTAGTCGTCATCTTGGAATAAACGGCTCTCTGTAAATCACCGGCGCCGCCCACTACCCTGTCGAACAATTGCTTCTGCAAACGCGAATCGCCGAGAATCCCCAGCCAAATAGTAGCGTGGCGCAAATCCGGCGACACGTCAACGCTGGTCACGGTAATGCGCGCGGCGTCCTGCCCCATCAAGTTAACTATCTCTATAGCTACCGTCTGCTGGACAATGCTCTCGACTTTTTCCGTGCGTTGGCTCATTAGAGAGTTCTGGCCTTCTCTTCGCGGGTAAAGAACTCGAGGTGGTCTCCCAGCTCAATGACGACATGCGTCGCCACGCTCATACCGCAGGTTTCACCTTCGAACACTTCCTTGGCGTTCTGCTTGTCTTTTTGCAGGTTGGTAATAGTGCCCTCGCCGAGGTTTTCTTTGCCGCGAAGCACGCGGAAACGCATCTTGGGTTCAATGCGGCCGGTTTTAACCGTACCGCCGCAAACCACAGAGCCTTTGAGAACCTTGAACACGCCCTTGATCTCCAGGTCGGCGGTGACGGTCTCGATGACCTCGGGAGACAGCATGCCGCTCAATGTGTCACGTAGATCGTCAATGAGTTCGTATATAACTTTGTACAACTTAACCTGAACCTTCTCGCGGGCCACGAGAGCCTTTAGCGATGAGCCCATAGACACGTTGAAACCGATGACCACGGCGCCCGCGCCCTTGGCGAAAGCGATGTCCGACTCGGCGATATCGCCGACGCCGGCGTGAACAATTTTTAGCGCTACTTCGTCGTTGTGCAGTTTCTCCAGAGCGTCATTAAGCGATTCCAGAGAGCCTTGAACGTCAGCCTTGAGTACAATATTTAATTCTTTAATGTTACCGGCGGTAATAGCGGCGTTCAGCTGGCTGGCGTCAATGCGTTTGACGCCCATGCTCTTGGCCTGCTCGCGACGGCTGGCGGCGGTAGTGGCGTCCTTAGCGGCGCGCTCGTTGTCAGCCGTGCGGTAAGTGTCGCCAAAGGCCGGCACGTGCTTGAAACCGGCGACCTCGGCCGGCATGCCGGGATGCGCCTCGGTTAAGCGCTTGCCGCGGTAATCGGTCAAAGTGCGGACTTTGGCGTAGGTGCTGCCGGCGACTAGGAAATCGCCGACCTTCAACACGCCATGTTGCACCAATACCGAGGCCACGGGACCGCGGCCGGCGTCGAGGTGCGACTCAATGACCACACCCTCGCTCGGGCCGGTCGGACGGACTCGCAAGTCCTCTAGGTCGGCCACTAGCAACACGAGGTCGAGCAACTTGTCGACGTTCTCGCCGGTCTTGGCCGAGACGTCCACGACCACGGTGTTACCACCCCAGTCTTCCGGCTGTAAACCGAGCTCGGATAATTCCTGGCGAACACGGATGGGATCCGCGCCCTCCTTGTCGATCTTGTTCACGGCGACCACCATCTGAACGCCGGCCTCCTGCGCGTAGCGGATAGCCTCTTTCGTTTGCGGCTTAATGCCGTCGTCGGCCGCCACCACAATGACCGCCACGTCCGTCATGCGGGCGCCGTGCTGGCGCAACGCGCTGAACGCCTCGTGACCGGGCGTGTCGAGGAACGTGATCCAACGGTCGCCGCGCTTAATCTGATAGGCGCCGATGTGCTGGGTAATGCCGCCGGCCTCTTTGTCGGCCACGTGCGTCTCGCGAATCTTGTCGAGCAACGAAGTCTTGCCGTGGTCGACGTGACCCATGACCGCCACGATCGGCGGACGCAGCTCGCCCGCTTCGCCCTCGGCCAGCTTGGCCGCCTTACCGGACGGCCGCTCGGCCGCCTCGACGGCCTCGGCCTCAACCTCAAAACCGAGATCGGAACCAATGACCGCGGCCGTGTCGAAGTCAATTTGCTCGTTAATGGTCGCCATGACGCCGTTTTTCATCAATTCGGCGATAACTTTAGTGACCGGCAGACCCAAGACTAAAGCAAATTCACCCACCCCGATAACCTCGGGAATCAATACTGTTTTGTTCTGATCTAATGCGTCTTTGCTCATTCTTTTAGCCTTTCTTCTTTAACGTCTTCGGCAAAATCTCGTCGCAGCGATCGCTGCAGGTATAATATCCGCGACCGGTTCCCCGGTCGCCGTTCGCGTCGCGGACTAACTGGCTACCGGCCAGCGTCCAGCGACGCAGTTCGCCTTGCGGCAATTGCCGCCGGCAAACGCGGCAACGACGCAACGGCACGTGTTTGGTTACCGTTGCGTCGTCCGCCACTTAGACTACTCCTCGTCCTTGGACTTGGAGGCCTTCTTGGTCTTAAGGCTCAAGCTTAGCTTGTGAGCCTCGGGATCAATGGCGATGATGTGGAACTTCTTGGTCTCACCAAGGCGGACCAAAGAAGCCGGATCATCGACGTGCTTGTCGGACAGCTCGCTGATGTGGACCAACGCCTCAATGGACGAAGTCACCTGAACGAACGCGCCGAACGGAGTGATGCGGGTAATCTTACCCTCAACCTCGTCGCCCACTTTGTAGGCCACGGCGTCCTTCAACCACGGGTCGGGAGTCAACTGCTTCATGCTCAAAGACAGCTTGTCGCGGTCAATAGAGATGATCTTAGCGTGAACCTTGTCGCCGACCTTAACGTAGTTGGCGGGGTTATCGACACGGTCCCAAGCGATCTCGGAAATGTGTACCAAACCCTCGACGCCGTTAACGTTGACGAAGACACCGAAGTCGACGACGCCGGTAGCGACGCCCTCAACAGTATCTCCCACGGTCAGCTTAGCGACCTTGCTCTCCGCGTCCTCGCGGCGGGCGGCCTTCTCGGACATGATCAGCTTGTTATCGCGGCGGCTAACGTCTAGGACGCGCACCGACAGCGGCTTGCCGATCAAAGCGTTCAGACGGTGCAGGATTTCATCCTTGTCAGCGCCGGAAACGCGCGGGTAGTTCTCAGTTGAGAGCTGGCTAACGGGCAAGAAACCGCGAATGCCTTCCGCCTCAATGAGCAAACCACCACGGTTAGCGTCGTAAGCCGACACGGTGAAGACCTCACCGGTAGCGTGACGACCTTCCAGAACTTCCCAGCCCTTCTCCTTGGCGACCTTGCGGAGGCTCAAGATAGCGTAGCCGCGGTCGTCCTCGGGGTCGATTACCGACACCGAAATGATGTCACCGGGCTTGATGTCCTGAGAGTGCTCAATCTCGCGACCAACCACTTTACCGGTACCTCTAGCGCCCAGATCCAACCAGATCTCGTGCTTGTCCGAAGCAATTACAGAGCCTTCGATAACATCGCCGGCCTGCATAGCCGCCACCGAGGACTCGGCGAGCAGCTGCTCCATCGTCATTTCTTTTTCTGCCATTTTTGTAAGTTTCCGCACGTCCGAAGACGAGCGTACTTCTCCTTTCGAAAAAAATTTCACATTTCGGTTGGCTACCGAATATAAGTGATGCGTATATTTTACGCTAATCTAGCGCGTACGTAAAGAGCGGGCGCCAAGCGGGCGCGCGTTTTTAGGACTGCGGCGGTAGAGCTCGGCCGCGCCGATCATCGCTAAAAAGCCGATAAACGGACCGTCCAGCGGACCGGTGGTCGGAATGCTGTCACTGGCGCCGGCCACAGCCGGAGTGCGAGCCGGTGAAACCGACGGTACGGGCGAAGCGGTCAGGGCGGCAATCTTCGGCTTCGCGGTCGGAGTGGCGGTAGCCTTGGTCGGAGTAGCGGTAGCCTTCTTGGGAGTTGGCGTAGCCGTTGGCTTAGAGGTGGCCATGGGCGTAGCCGTCATGGTCGCGGTAGGTGTCGGCGACAAGATAGACACCTTCATTATCTCGGAGCTCGGAGACGGAGTAGCGTCACGAGTGATGCGAGCTTGACGTTGCATACTGCCATACCAAAAAGCCACTACCGAGATCAACACGATAATTCCGTAGCCCAACATTGTTTTGAATTTATCTTTCGGCACTGTACGCACTCCCTTTTCAATACATTATAAACCAAATGTGAAATATTTCAAGTCCAAAAAACTAAAAGCTCCGATGTTGCCGGGGAATGGACACCCGGAGGGCCGAGACCTAAGCAACAGCGGAGCTTCTAACAGTCAGGTAATGGCGGGGCTACATCCACCAAGTCACAAGGAGGTGAGCACTCGTTTTCTTATGCGGAAGTTTCCCCGCCGCTACCTGTCACCCTCCTTCGCCTCACAGCGAATCTACTCAATAATTTACCATTTACATCGACGATTGTCAATGCTTTTGTCATTTATGTGTATAATCCTCTCGACAGGTTACCGAACCGACTGCTATAGTCAGGTCAGTACTGAGGGGTGCAATCTTGGAGCTACTGGAAAAGTTTCCTACTTACAATTTTGTCGAAGGTGATTGCTTCTTGTGGTCGCCCAAGTACAAAATCATAGTCTACAATCCGGACATCATCAATACCGACGAGGGCAGGCTCGGTCTTCTGCACGAAATCGCGCACGCTCTGCTCGACCACCGAATCTATAAATACGACATGGAACTACTAAAAATGGAACTCGAGGCCTGGACCGAGGCGAAAAAGTTGGCGGCCGGACTCAACATCCCCATCAACCAAGAACACATCAAGCGCGCTATCTCGTCCTATGACGATTGGCTAACCCGTCGCGCCACCTGCCCGGACTGCGAAAGCTTCGGCGCTCAATCGGGACGCGACTCCTACAAATGCTTTACCTGCGGAGCCAAATGGTCGGTTAACTGGCGCAAAGACCGCCGCGTTATGCGCACCGTTACCTCTCGCTACCCCAGCATTCAACCCGCCTAAAACCTATGACGCGCGACCACTAAAAAAGCCCCTCGCGGGGCTTTTTTAGTGGTAAACCGAAATATTAGACGGTTTTCTTGGTGCGGCGCGAAGCGCGACCGCCCTTGGCGCCGGCCTCACGGGCTAGCGACGGGTCCTTAGCGAAACCGCCACCGCGAGAGATGGTGCCGCCGCGACGACCGATCTCCACGTAGAAGTTCATGCCGAAGCGTTGTTTGTTAGTGGCGGCGGCCTTCAAGCCGCCTGAGCGTGTTCCTGCCATAATATAATTCTCCGTTTGCATTAATAATTTGATAGTCAGAAAGCGAGGTAACCGTAACCCTCAAGGCATCGCTGATCTGATAACATAAGTAGAATAGCATAAACGATATACAATGTCAATACTTTAACGCTTACTTTTTGTAGATTACACTACACCTATGCGACAATACCCGATCACTTTAGTGCTTCCCGATATTCGTAGCGCGCAGAACGTGGGAGCCATTCTCAGGACGGCTGACGCCGCCGGCGCCGAGATCATAACCTGTGGCTATACGCCACATTTGGCGGCCGCCGGCGCCTCGTCCGCGGATCTCCGACCGCCGCAAGTCGACCACAGACCGCCACATGTCGTCGACGCCAACACCAAGGCCATCGCCAAAGCGGCCCTCGGCGCCGAGCTAACAGTCCCCCAACTGCACTTTTCCGATATCAAGGAAGCCATTCGCTATCTGAAACATAACCAATATACCGTCTTGGCCTTAGAACAAGATGAGAGTTCAACTAATTTATTCGACTTTCACCCGGCCGGCTCCGTTGCCATTGTCCTGGGTAACGAAGTTACCGGATTGAACGCCGAAGATATCGCTTTGTGCGACGGCGTTCTGGAGCTACCCATGATCGGCCAAAAAGAATCCCTCAACGTCTCCATCGCCGCCGGCATTGCTCTGTACCAACTCCGCTTTTCGTAAGATATTATTCAAAAAGTTAAAACCCACCTTGCGGTGGGTTTTAACATAATCCGGCACTGAGCTACTTTCCCCATTGTAAGAGTATCATCGCCGCTGCAGGTCTTAACTTTGGTGTTCGGGATGGGAACCAGTGTGACCCCTGCGCCAAAAGCACCGGGACCACCGATCTAGGTTCATTAGGCAAGCCCAATGAAAGTTTAATCGGTGATCTCGACACTTTTAGTAGTATCGGATATTTATGGAATGGTAAGAACATTATTCAGTTGCGACCGCGCTCGAAAGCGTAGCGATCACAAATTGCTAGTCAAACAGAACTAAGTAAAAAAGTCATTCGACCGATTAGTATACCTCGGCTCAACGCATTGCTGCGCTTACACCTAGTACCTATCAAACAGATAGTCTTTCTGTGGTCTATTGGGAAATCTAATCTCGAGGTGGGTTTCGCGCTTATATGCTTTCAGCGCTTATCCCGACCGAACGTAGCTACTCGACAATGCCCCTGACGGAACAATCGATACACCAGAGGTTCGTCCACTCCGGTCCTCTCGTACTAGGAGCAGATCCTCTCAAATTTCCTTACGCCCACACCAGATAGGGACCGAACTGTCTCACGACGTTCTGAACCCAGCTCGCGTACCGCTTTAATTGGCGAACAGCCAAACCCTTGGAAGGTGCTCCCCCTCCAGGATGCGACGAGCCGACATCGAGGTGCCAAACAGCGCCGTCGCTGTGGACGCTTGGGCGCTATAAGCCTGTTATCCCCAGGGTAGCTTTTATCCGTTGAGCGCTGCAGATTCCACATTCAAGTGTGCAGCGGATCACTAACTCCTACTTTCGTACCTGCTCGGCTTGTAGGCCTCACAGTCAAGCTGGCTTATGCGTTTGCACTATCGATACGATTTCCATCCGTACCTAGCCAACCTTTGAACGCCTCCGTTACTCTTTAGGAGGCAACCGCCCCAGTTAAACTACCCACCAGACACTGTTCCTGATCCGGAACCCACTGATAAGATAATCCAACAAGACAAGTAGTTGCTTGTAAGTTTTTTCATAGATAAAAGATCATGTTTTGCTTACTTCGCGCTTGTCTAATTGGTCTTATCCGCAGATTGCGGATCAGGTTAGAACAAGACTGCAGCAAGGGTGGTATTTCACATTATGGCTCCACCAGAGCTAGCGCTCTGGCTTCAAAGCCTCCCACCTATTCTACACAAGCTGCAACCCGGCCCAATGCCAAGTTGTAGTAAAGCTCCATGGGGTCTTTCCGTCTTGGTGCGGGTAAACGGCATCTTTACCGCTATTGCAATTTCACCGAGTCCCTCGTTGAGACAGTGTCCACATCATTACGCCATTCGTGCGGGTCGGAACTTACCCGACAAGGAATTTCGCTACCTTAGGACAGTTATAGTTACTGCCGCCGTTTACTGGGGCTTCATTTCAGAGCTTGCACCCCTCCACTTAACCTTCCAGCACCGGGCAGGCGTCAGTCCGTATACATCATCTTTCGATTTAGCACAGACCTGTGTTTTTGATAAACAGTTGCATGGACTCTTTTGCTGCGGCCTTCCGAAGAAGGCAGACCTTATCCCGAAGTTACGGTCGCTGTATTGCCGAGTTCCTTAACGAGGGTTCTCTCGTACACCTTGGTCTACTCGACCCGAGTACCGGTGTCGGTTTGCGGTACGGGCGGCTATGTCTATTAACTCCATTACTTTTCTGGTCAGCTTGGCTCACCTGAATCAGCCGGTTAAGGCCTTTCATTCGCGTCTCACCGATATTGCTATCGGCTACCTGCTTAGACGGGAATAGTCAAGATCCCGCTCAGATTACCATGCCGCGTCATATGGAGGAACAACATCGCCGGTACGGGAATATCAACCCGTTGTCCATCGCCTACGCTACTCGCCTCGGCTTAGGCCCGACTAACCCTGGGACGATAATCGTGGCCCAGGAAACCTTACTCTTACGGTGGAAGGGATTCTCACCCTTCTAAAAGTTACTTATTCCAGCATTCTCACTTCCCCGCGCTCCACCAGACTTTCCAGTCCAACTTCACTGCACGAGGAACGCTCCTCTACCACTGATACTTAATAAAAAGTACCAATCCGCATCTTCGGTGCTACGCTTGAGCCCCGTTATATTTTCCGCGCAGGATCACAATTGACCAGTGAGCTGTTACGCACTCTTTAAATGCATGGCTGCTTCTAAGCCCACATCCTGGTTGTTTATGCATTCCCACATCGTTTCCCACTTAGCGTAGACTTGGGGACCTTAGATGGCGGTCTGGGCTGTTTCCCTTTTGAGCGACGAGCTTAGCCCCGCCGTTCTGACTGCCATAATAGTCTCTCCCGGTATTCGCAGTTTGTCAGGGAGCAGTATTCTTGCGAACCATTACCCAAACAGAGCTCTACCCCCGGGAGGTAGTATATGACGCTAGCCCTAAAGCTATTTCGAGGAGAACCAGCTATCTCCGAGTTCGATTGGAATTTCTCCGCTAACCACAAGTCATCCAAGACTTTTGCAACAGTCCCTGGTTCGGTCCTCCACGTAGTTTTACCTACGCTTCAACCTGCTCATGGTTAGGTCACCCGGTTTCGGGTCTAATTCTGCAGACTTTGGCGGCTTATTAAGCCTCGCTTTCACTACGGCTCCGTCATTTGACTTAACCTAACGCCTACAAAATTAACTCGCTGGATCGTTCTACAAAAAGCACGCCGTCACCCCACTAGGAGGCTCCGACTCATTGTAAGCACATGATTTCAGGTTCTATTTCACTCCCCTTCCGGGGTTCTTTTCGCCTTTCCCTCACGGTACTTGTTCACTATCGAT
>Ga0182021_10006044_pt1 | contig 14367 bp, 11 predicted proteins | sample 612E3MmetaG_FD_120493 | JGI IMG/M metagenome (GOLD analysis project Ga0182021, IMG submission 120493) | Permafrost microbial communities from Stordalen Mire, Sweden - 612E3M metaG (Illumina Assembly) | ecosystem: Environmental > Terrestrial > Soil > Wetlands > Permafrost | place: Sweden... | reverse complement strand
GGAAAACTTTTTGAAAAATTCGCACCTGTCTTCAAAGAGGATCTGACTCTTGAGGAAAAAATACGGTTCTTCTACAAGGAACATATAACATTTATGAAGGAGAATCCGAGGTTACCATCCTTTATCCTAAATGAGATAAACCGCAATCCACTCCGGATAAAGAAACTTCTGAAAAATGTAGATTTCAGGAAGCTATGGTCAATGCTCGCGGAACAACATAAGGATGAGCTGGAAAAGTACAATATTACCGAAGAATCTATTCCGCAGATTATGACTTCAATTGCTGCAATTAGCGTCTTTCCTTTCGCTGCGAGGGGAATTATTGAAGGTATTTTTGAAAACCTGGGTGTCGATTTCGATGATTATATTGAGGAGAGGAAAGAGTTTGCGGCGGAATTTGTGCTAAGTGCATTGAAAAACATAAAAACAAAAAAAACATAGTATGAAAATAAGACTTTCGGTTACAGTAATGTTTCTATTCATAACCGCAGTGTCTCTATTTCCCCAAAAATTAATTACTCTGCGGGAATGTTACGATCTGGCACTGAAAAAGACTTCTCTTGCCGGAGAGAAAGATGCTTATTCAAAAATCTGGAAATTAAAAGACGATAACTTGTCAAAAGGTCGGTTACCTACACTTGATGCAAATGCCAGTTTTGTCTATAACTCAGATGTAGTGGATATGCGAGGAGTTTTATCTTCACTTCCAATCCCTGGTATTACCTCTGCAATCAAACCGCTGCCAAATGAGCAGTATAAGATAACTCTTGACATAAATCAGGTTATTTATGACGGAGGCGCAATAAAAGGAGCAAAAGCTATTGAAAAAGCTGATCTTGGAGTCAATCAACAACAGACAGAAGTTGATCTCTATAAATTAAAGGGCCAGGTAAACAGCTGTTATTTTACCATCATGCTGCTTGCCAGGCAAAAAGAGCTCCTGAACAACTACCTTGAAAGAATAGAGAAAAAACTAAAGTCAATGCAATCTGCTCTTAATAATGGAGTTATCCTGCAATCAGACATTGATGTACTTACCTCCGAAAAGATCCGTATCGGACAACAACTGGGTGAAAATGAAATTACAAAAGCTTCACTCGTCTCGATCCTTTCTGATCTCACAGGGACTACAATAGATCCTCAGTCACAGTTAATTATGCCACAGACCAGTAATGATCTGTCAGATAAAATTCTGCGTCCGGAGCTTCACGTATTCGACCTCAGACAGGAACAATTGGATGCAAATCTCAAAGTAATCCAGAGTAAAAGGATGCCGAAAGCCTTTGGATTTGCAACTCTTGGTTATGGAAATCCCCCAGGAAGTAATTTCTTCAAAGATCAGTTTGCACCTTATTATATAATAGGAGCAGGAGCAAAATGGAATATTTTCGACTGGAACAAGGCAAATAATGAAAAACAGCAAATAAAAATCCAGCAGAATATAATTGAAGAGAGAAAAACCGATCTGACAGATAATCTTAAGAGAGCCCTGAAATCAAAAAATGCTGAAGTGGCCAGCCTTCAGTCATTAATTGAAAAAGATTCTGAACTTATAGCATTAAGGAAAAGAATAACCGCTGAAGCAGAGTCAAAATATGAAAACGGAACAATAACGGCTACCGATTACATTAATGAGCTGGATTCAGAAAAAGAGGCTCAGATAAATTCTGAAATTCATAAAATAAACCTGGCGCTTGCACAGATAGAATTTTTAAACATAATTGGAAAAGAGATTGAATAATTGGGCCACCAACCCTTTTATGGAGACTGTTTAATTGCCCTAATTTTACACCCCGTTAGGGGCACAGGGTAAACAAAGTGAAGAAATAATATTTAAATGATTAATTAACAAACTATTAAAACATTATGAGAACCCGGATTCTGATATTGATATCAGCACTGATGTTGACAGGCTGCAAAACCAAAACTGAAGTAGCAGATGCATATGGAAATTTTGAAGCGACAGAGGTTATAGTTTCAGCCGAGACGAATGGCCGGATACTTCAATTCGATCCGAAAGAGGGATCAGTTCTTGAAAAGGGATCGGAGTTGGCCCTTATCGACACTATTCTTTTAAATCTTCAGAAAAGAGAGATTGATGCCAGCATAAATAGCGTGAAAACAAAGATCGGGACAATCAATGCCCAGAATGATATCATAATCCAGCAGATTGAGAACATAAAAGTCAACGTTGCAAGGACTGAAAAAATGATGAAAGATGATGCTGCCACCCAAAAACAACTCGATGATCTCACAGGACAGGTGGCCGTTCTCGAAAAACAGATTGCCGCTAATAATAGTCAGAAAACATCTGTTGCAGCAGAGCTTTCTGTCAACTATTCAAAAATAGCAACTATAAACGAACAGCTCAGGAGAAGCAGTGTCAGAAGTCCTTTATCAGGAACCTTAATTGAAAAATATTCTGAGGCCGGAGAGGTAACTGCTGCAGGAAAACCAATGGCTAAGATAGCCGACCTGTCAATAATGAAGCTTAAGGTTTATGTCAGCGGGACACAGGTCGGAAAAATAAAGATTGGCCAGCAATGTAATGTCAGGATTGATGACGGCAATAAAGGGTACAGATCTTTCACAGGTAAAATCAGCTATGTATCTGAAAAAGCAGAATTTACTCCAAAAATTATTCAGACAAAAGATGAACGTGTAATCCTGGTTTATGCTGTGAATATTGACGTTTTGAATGATGGCACCTTAAAGTCAGGAATGCCCGGGGAAGTTATCTTTTCAGAAAACAACCGGTAACCCTATGGTTCCTGTAATAGAATCAAATGGAGTTTATAAAAGCTTTGGAAAAACCAGGGCGCTTAATGATATTTCATTCACTGTGAATGAGTCGGAAATCTTTGGCTTTATAGGCCCTGATGGAGCAGGCAAAACGACTCTTTTCAGGATTATCACCACACTCCTGATACCAGATAACGGAGAAATAAAGGTGCTGGGAATGAATAGCATATCCGGCTTTAAGGAGCTCAGGAAAAACATTGGTTATATGCCCGGAAGATTCAGCCTTTACCAGGATCTGTCCGTGGAAGAGAATCTAAACTTCTATGCCACAGTTTTTGGAACAACTGTCAAAGAAAATTATGATCTTATTTCTGATATTTATTCACATATTGAGCCATTTAAAAAGAGACTCGCAGGAAAGCTCTCCGGCGGTATGAAACAAAAGCTTGCTTTATCATGCGCACTTATCCATAAGCCGAAAATCCTGGTTCTTGATGAGCCAACAACAGGCGTGGATGCTGTATCCAGGTTGGAGTTCTGGATAATGCTTGAAAAACTGAAGAAGCATAACATAACCATAATTGTTTCTACACCTTACATGGATGAAGCAATGAGATGCAACAGGGTTGCATTGATTCAGTCAGGTAAAATACTTGCGATTGACCGGCCTGACAAAATTAAGGAAGGGTTCACCCGGAAATTGTTTAAAGTAAAGGCTACTGACAAATTCAAGCTTATAACCTCATTAAGAAAATACCCTGAGACAAATACAGCCTGGCTTTTTGGTGATTCGGTTCATCTTACTCTGAAGGAAGACAAAATAGATGATTCGCTTTCAATATTCTTAAGAAATGAAGGGATAACAAATCCGGTAGTTGAGGAGGCAGGTGCAGGTATTGAGGACAGGTTTCTTGAACTGATGGAGAAAGGTGCAAAGGTATAATGGCACAAGGGTGCAATGGCCTGAATATTAAAAAGTCTGGAAATAAAAATATGAATGACAAAGTAATATATGTTCACAATCTTGTAAAGAAATTCGGGAGTTTCGTTGCTAACGACAACCTTAATTTTGAGGTTTACGGAGGTGAAATATTCGGGTTCCTGGGAGCTAACGGAGCGGGTAAAACGACAACCATAAGGATACTGTCAGGTCTTTCCAGCCCTACGTCAGGGGAGGTACTCGTGGCTGGATTCGATGCTTATAAACAACCTGAAATGATAAAGAAGAATATTGGCTATATGTGCCAGAAGTTTTCGCTTTATGAAGATCTGACAGTGAAAGAAAATATAATGCTCTATGGCGGGATCTATGGAATGAAACTGGCGTTAATTAAAAAAAGGGTCCACGAACTTCTTGAAAGACTTAATTTTCAGGAATATGAGAACAGAATTATTTCTGACCTTCCATTGGGATTAAGACAAAAACTTGCTTTTTCGGTGGCAGTCCTTCATGAACCGAAGATTGTTTTCCTGGATGAGCCCACAGGTGGAGTCGATCCTATAACGAGACGCCAGTTCTGGGAAATGATTTATGAGACAGCCTCCAGGGGTATTACTGTTTTTGTAACAACTCATTATATGGATGAAGCTGAATACTGCGACCGCATATCAATAATGAGCGAGGGAAAGATTGTTGCTCTCGATACACCTTCTGCACTGAAAAAAGAGAATGAGGCGGAAACTGTGGAAGAGGTGTTTATAAAGATTGCCAGGCCTGCAAGAAATTAATATTAGACATGAATAGATTTTTGGGATTTGTCAAAAAAGAGTTCCTCCATATTTTCAGGGATTACAGAACACTTATAATTCTGTTCGGAATTCCGATAGCACAGATCCTCATCTTTGGCTTTGCAGTCAGTACAGATATCAAAAATGCGGGAGTGGCATTTCTGGATCTGTCAAAGGATGAAATAACCCAAAAGTTATCTGACAAGATAATTTCATCTGGATTTTTCAAAAAAACAGATAACCTTCTGCATTACAGCGACATTGACCTGATATTTAAAAACGGGAAAACCAAGGCGGTCATAGTCTTTGAAGAAAACTTCGGCAGTAACCTTATGAAAGATGGAAAAGCTTCAGTAAGTATCATTGCTGATGGCTCCGAACCAAACGTTGCCACTCTTGTGACAAATTATACGATGGCAATTATTATTGATTTTAACAGGGAGCTGAATGGCCCCGCTGGTAATAATTCACTGCTGATACAGCCGGAGGTGAAAATGTTCTACAATCCGGAACTGAAAAGTCATTTCATGTTTGTTCCTGGAGTTATTACATTGATACTCATACTTATATGTGCATTGATGACTTCCGTTACTATCACGAGGGAAAAGGAGTTTGGAACCATGGAAGTATTACTGGTTTCACCATTAAAGCCGGTACAGATCATACTGGGAAAGGTAACTCCGTATTTTCTGCTTTCATTTATTAATGTGATACTGATTTTGGTTATGTCGTGGCTCGTATTCGGACTGCCGGTAAAAGGAAGCATTACCCTACTTCTTCTGGAATGCATGCTTTATATCCTTATGAGTTTATCACTCGGAATACTTATTTCAACAGTTTCAAAAACCATGCAGCAGGCTATATTTATCTCCTTTATCGGATTGATGCTACCTACAATACTTCTTTCAGGGTTTATATTCCCAATTGAGAATATGCCAAAAATCTATGATTATGTAAGCATGATACTCCCTCCAAGATATTTTATTACGATAATTAAAAGTATAATGATAAAAGGTACAGGTATTTTATTCGTCTGGAAAGGGACCCTGATTCTTTTGCTAATGACAATTCTGTTTATTGCAATAAGTGTCAGAAAATTTAAGATAAGACTGGAGTAGATGCAAAGGGTAAAAGAGAAAGTAAAAAGGAGAACGCAATCCTCGAAAAATCCCCTCCCGGGAGGGGTGAGGGGTGGGTTAAAAATAAAGAACAAGGTAGAAAGATAAAGTTTTAGCATGAGGACAATATTATATCTTATAAGAAAAGAGTTCCTGCAGATCTTCCGGAATAAATTTATTTCAAAGGCAATATTTGCCGTTCCTCTGGTACAGATGCTTATCCTTGTTCCTGCCGTTACCTTTGAAATAAAGCATGTTAATCTTTGTGTTATAGACAATGATCTCTCCCCTGAATCGAGGGGTCTGATAAGTAAACTGGAGGGGTCGACTTTTTTTAAGGTGAAATTTTCAACCTGGTCAGAAAAAGAAGCTACAGACCTGTTACACAGGAATAAATGCAGCCTTATTCTGAATATTCCATCTGGATTTGGCAAAGATATTGGCTCAGGAAAAGCTCCAAAACTGCTTGCCACAATTGATGCAATTAATGCCTCAACTGCCCAGCTAACGTGGGCATATATGAATGGTGTGATAAGTGATTATGGTATCGACCTGATAAAAGAAAACTTTAGTAATTATCCTGTTAATTCCCTTCCATTAATAGAAATAACTAACAGATACTGGTACAATGAGTTACTTAATTACAAATATTATATGTTACCGGGAATACTTGTAATTCTAGTCACCGCTATCGGGTTTTTACTTGCCGGTCTGAATATGGTGCGGGAAAAAGAGATTGGAACAATAGAACAGATAAATGTAACTCCGGTAAGAAAATACCAGTTTATAATCGCAAAAATGGTTCCTTTCCTGCTGATAGGTCTTATTGATCTGGCGCTTGGCCTTGTATTAGGTAAACTGGCGTTTAACGTTCCGTTTGAGGGAAGCGTTCTGGTAATGTTCCTCGGTTCGACAATTTTCCTTATTGCTGTCCTTGGTCTTGCTCTTTTCCTTTCCACATTTTCAGGAACACAGCAACAATATATGTTCGTTGCCTTTTTTTTCATGATCATCTTTGTACTTATGAGCGGAATATTCACCCCTGCTGAAAGTATGCCAGGCTGGGCTCAGAAATTTAATTTAGTTAATCCAGTTGCTTACCTGATGAGGATTAACAGGATGGTGATGCTTAAAGGATCAACGATCCATGATATTGGAAAAGATTTATATTCCTTGGCAATAATTGCAATTTGTTTTTCAGGTTTTGCAGTAAGACGCTACAGAAAAACAGCTTAGATATTTTGAATATGTACTAAATAATTATTTTCGAATATTTTACGATTTTATTCGAAAACCCTTCTACTGTTCCTGAACATATTCCAGTCACTTTGGATGGAAGGTCATGATGCAAATATTCATATATTTGTGAATACTATTTCAGGAAATAACCCCAATATCTAAAATGTCTGATATCATTAAACTTCTCCCCGATTCAGTTGCAAACCAGATTGCTGCAGGAGAGGTCATTCAGCGACCTGCTTCAGTGATTAAAGAGCTGATGGAGAACTCAGTAGATGCAGGCGGAAAAAATATCAGAGTTATAATAAAGGATTCCGGTAAAACTTTAATCCAGGTAATAGATGATGGTACCGGCATGTCTGAGACAGATGCAAGACTTGCCTTTGAAAGACATGCAACATCAAAAATAACAACTGCCCAGGATCTGTTTGCAATAACCACAAAAGGTTTCCGGGGAGAAGCATTAGCCTCAATAGCCGCTGTCTCAATGGTTGAACTTAAGACGCGTCGTGAAACTGATGAAGCAGGAACTCTGATAGTAATAAGCGGATCGAAAGTTGAAACGCAAGAAATTTGCAGCTGCCCTGCAGGTTCGAGCTTCTCAGTCAAGAGTCTTTTCTTTAACATACCTGCCAGAAGGAAATTCCTTAAATCCGACAATACTGAACTGCGGCATATCATAAACGAATTCCAGAAAGTTGTTCTGGCGCATCCGGCCATAAAATTTTCTTTACATCATAATGATTCTGAAATATTCAATCTCCCTGCCACCAATCTCCGACAGAGAATTATAAGTGTTTTCGGGAAACATATAAGTCAGGATCTGATTACACTTGAAACAGACACAAGCCTGATAAGGATATCGGGCTTTGTTGGCAAACCTGAGAATGCGAGACGGACTTTTGGAGAGCAGTTTTTCTTTGTCAACAGCCGCTTCATGAAACATCCGTATTTTCACAAGGCAGTTCTTGAAGCTTATCAGAATATCCTTCCAGCAGAAGCCGTTCCTGCATATTTTATTTATATGTATGCAGATCCGGCAAGTATTGATATTAATATTCATCCCACCAAAACCGAAGTTAAATTTGAAGATGAAAGGGCGATCTGGCAAATCCTGATGGCTTCTGTCAGAGAAGCACTCGGAAGATTTAATATTGTACCGTCTATTGATTTTGGGAATGAAGCTCTGATAGATATTCCTGTGAGATCATCATCCGCTGAAATTCCCCAACCTCCTGTTATTGATATTAATACTCAATATGATCCTTTTGCAGGTGAAGAAAGAGGAAACAGATCAGATGTTATTGAACGGTTTGAAAGAGAGAACTCGAAAAATTGGGAAAGACTTTATTCCGGGATGGAAAAAGATGAAAAAATTTATGGAGAAGCTGATCAAATCAGTCAGGAACCACGAAAGTTCTTCCAGATCAAAAACAAATATATTTTTTGTCCGGTAAAGTCAGGATTGATGATGATCGATCAGAAGAGGGCGCATGAAAGAATTCTTTTTGAAAAGTTTATGGATTCTTTGAGGAGTAACAGATCTGTCGGGCAGTCAGAAATGTTTCCGATAACTGTCGAAATAAGTCCTGCAGACTACATATTACTGAAAGAAATTGAAGAAGATATCAACCTTCTCGGATATGATTTTCGCCATCTTGGTAATAATGTAATTTCCATAAACAGCCAGCCTGCAGAGAATGGCTCATCTAACCCCGGGGAGAAGCTGAAAACAGTACTTGATGTTTTCAAAAATACGGAGGCTGATCCAGCTTTGGGCATGAAAGAAAAAGTGGCATCTGCAATGGCCAGAGCCTCTGCTATCCCATATGGTAAAGTTTTGTCGCAAAGCGAAATGGGAGATCTTTTCGATTCTCTCTTCGCATGTTCTGCACCGAATTATTCTCCGTCCGGTAAACAGGTAATTAATATCATAACGCTTGAGGAACTTGATAAAAGATTCAAATAAACCTTGTGACATTCTGTATGATATAAAATGAAATTATATTTTTGGTCCGACAATTGAAGTAAACAATATTGAAATTTTAAAAACTATAGATGAACGGTTACGGAAAAGGATTTTTCGGGATGCCCCCGGTCGTTAAAAACCTGATTTTCATTAACATAATAATGCTGCTGGCCTATTATACTGTAGGGAGCGTATTTGATATTGACCTGAACAGAATGCTCGGTTTGTATTTCCCTAAATCCGAACAGTTTAAGCCCATACAGATAATAACTCACATGTTCATGCATAGCGGAATCTTGCATTTGTTCTTTAATATGTTTGCACTTTATATGTTTGGAACGGTTCTCGAGCAGGTCTGGGGACCAAAACGTTTTCTTATCTTTTATTTCGTTTGCGGACTGGGTGCTGCTCTTACACATGAATCGGTAATTGCTTTCCAATACTCCCACCTAGCTCATTCTATCAGTCCCGAGAATCTGCAACTTGTTCTCAATGAAGGTACAGCATATTTCAACCAGGGAAAAGTATTTACTGATCCCGGAATGGAGAATCTGCAGATACTTTTAAATACGCCTACGGTTGGAGCTTCGGGAGCAATATTCGGAGTTCTTCTTGCTTTCGGAGTATTATTCCCCAATACACAATTGATGTTTATATTTCCGCCAATTCCGATCAAAGCAAAATATTTTGTAATGATTTATGGAGGTATCGAACTTTTTATGGCAATAACACAGCCTGGTGCAAATATTGCACATGCTGCGCACCTGGGTGGAATGTTGTTCGGTTATCTACTCATCAGGTACTGGAGAAAAACCACAAATACTTTGTATTGATGGGTATCTGGGATGATATTAAAGTAACTTTCAGGAATGGGAATAGCCTTACAAGGCTTATATATGTTAATATAGCCCTGTTTCTTATAATTACAATAATTGGAATTATAGGTTTCCTTCTTGTTAATCCGGAAATTGTCAATCAAACGATTAGATTCTTATCTGTCCCCTCTTCATTTAAGACATTGCTTCTCAGGCCATGGACCCTGATAACCTACATGTTTACCCATAAGGAATTGCTTCATATACTTGTCAATCTTTTATGGTTGTACTGGTTTGGTAAAATATTTCTTGAATACCTTGATCAGAAAAAACTGGTTGCAGTCTATCTTCTTGGTGGAATTGCCGGAGGATTTACATATGTTTTTTCATATAATATTTTCCCTGCTTTTCAGGGAATCGTCGGTGAATCAATTCCCCTGCTCGGGGCTAGTGCCTCAGTTATGGCTATTGTAGTGGCAATCGCTGCATACGTACCAGACTATACTGTTTATCTTTTCCTTCTGGGAAAAGTTAAAATTAAATATATTGCCATCGGGATCTTTATCTTCACCTCAGTAATGGATTTTTCGGTTAATTCGGGAGGTAAGCTTGCTCATATAGGAGGCGCTATATTTGGATATCTTTATACTTTAAACTACAGGCAGGGTCATGATATCGGAAAAGGAATCAACAAAATCATTGATTATCTTGTAACTCTTTTCAGACCTGCAAAAAAACTAAAAGTAACTTATAAAAGGACAGCCAACGATTATGATTATAACAAAATAAAAATAGAGCACCAGAAAGAGATAAATAAAATCCTGGAAAAAATTTCAAAGGGTGGATATGACAGTCTTACAAAAACTGAGAAAGATACCCTTTTCAGGGAGAGTCAGAAGAAAAACTAATCTAGATAATTTCAATTGCTGGCTTTATTGTCTTTAATGGAGGTGTATTTTTCGATATTTAGGAATAATTTTGCTAAATATTATAGAATAATAATTGAGAAAAATAGTTCATAGGATTTTTCTGGCTGTAAATATCTGTTTTGCCGCAGCACTACTTTTATCTTATCTGGCGGTACATATTGATCCCGAGAATTTTGCATTCCCATCATTTTTTGGTCTTGCTTATCCATATATTCTTCTGGTAAATTTCATTATAGCTGTTGTCTGGGCTGTCAATCTTAGATATGAAGCACTAATCTCAGTATTTGTTATTGCCCTCGGGTGGAACCATCTGACCAATTATATTAAATTCACAAAGCCTGAAAATGAAAAACAGGGTACCTTTAAAGTAATGAGTTATAATGTGAGACTTTTTAATTACTTTGAAACCCCGAAAAACGGAGGTTCTGAAAACGAGATACTTGAATTTATAAGAACCATCCATCCTGAAATAATCTGCTTCCAGGAATTATTTATAACAGGTAACTCTACTGAAAAAGAACAGGAAATTATAAAGGCTCTGGGAGGTAAATACTATTCCCATGTAAAGTTTTTAGGAAGAAGAAAGAACCAATACTATGGCATCGCGACATATTCCAGATATCCTATAGTCGGAAAAGGAGACATACGGCATCCCGGCTCTTCCAGTCTTTCAATCTATTCCGACATTTTGATTGACAAAGACACCTTTAGAATCTTCAATAATCATCTTCAGTCATTCAGGTTAAGAAGAATGGAGAAGTCATTGATTGAAGAGCTTGCATCTGATGAGAATCAGACTTTTGATGAAATAAAGACACTATCAACAAGCCTGAAACAAGGTTTTATAAGACGTGCATCACAGGCCCAGGTTGTTAAAAACTATATTGACCGATCGCCTTATCCAGTTATTGTTTTAGGGGATTTTAATGATACTCCTGTATCTTATGCTTATACAAAAATCAGGAAGGGGCTTAATGATGCTTTTGTAAAATCTGGTTATGGCTCCGGTTTTACATACAGGGGAAATTATCCGCCCAACCGGATTGATTATATTTTATATGATAACAGCCTTGTCAGTACAAAATTCGATATTCTGAAAGTCAAATATTCAGACCACTATCCTATTCTGGCTTCTTTCAGGATGACGAATTAAAAGGGTAATTTCCTGAAATCCATATTACCGCCTGAAATTATCAAACCTATCTTCTTTCCTTTGAAAAAATCAGGATTTTCTTTAATTATGGCAAGCACCGTTGCTGAAGAAGGTTCAATAATTATTTTCATCCGTTCCCATACAAGAAGCATGCAATTGATGATTGAGTCTTCTCTGGCTGTAAAAATCTTATCGACATTTTTTCTGATGACAGAAAAAGTAAGCTCACTCAGCGATGTAAGTAATCCATCAGCTACTGTTAATGGATTGACAGAGGGGGTAAGTTTCCCTGTAGTGAATGATATAAATGCATCATTTGCATTTAGTGGTTCTGCACCAATTACAAGAATTCTATTATTAATACCTTTCACACTAGTTGAAGTGCCGCTCATCAGTCCACCTCCACCGATTGGAGCAATTACTATTTCAAGGTCACTTTTTTCCTGAAGCAGCTCTAATGCTGCAGTTCCCTGCCCGCATATTACATTAAAATTGTCGTAAGGATGAATAAGTGTTGCACCTGTTTTTTTCATAATCGACAAGGTGGTTTCTTCCCGGTCTTTTAAAGTAGGTTTGCAAAAAGTAATTTCAGCACCATAACCCGCAACAGCATTTTTCTTAACATGCGGGGCATTTTCAGGCATGACAATGTGTGCCTTTACCCCGTTCATTCTTGCAGCCAGGGCAAGTGCAGCAGCGTGATTACCTGACGAATGTGTTACAACTCCTTTGCTTTTTTGGTTCTGAGTCAATGATAGAACGGCATTTGTAGCTCCCCTGAATTTAAATGCTCCCACTTTTTGAAAGTTTTCACATTTAAAGAATAGTTCACAATCAAAAATGTCATTTAACTGATGAGAACTCAATACCGGAGTCAGGTGAATAAATGATTTTATCCTGGAGTGGGCTTCCAGTATATCGGCAAGAGTAGGTATCTGCATATAAAATCAGTTTCTTCAAAATTACCAAAATAATGAACACAAAAAAGGGGCTTTTGAAACAGCCCCTTTTCATTTAATTCCGTTAATATCTAAAATAAACTCCATGCAACTGTTACACCTGCCATCACAACTGCAACCATAGACATAAGTTTAATGAGGATATTCATTGAAGGGCCACATGTATCTTTAAATGGGTCTCCGACTGTGTCTCCAACGATACTAGCTTTATGACATTCACTCTTTTTTCCGCCGTAATTACCACGCTCAATAAATTTTTTGGCATTATCCCATGCTCCGCCTGCATTATTTAACATACTTGCAAGTGTGAAGCCGGTCGTCATACCTCCCATAAGCAGACCAACAACGCCAGGAACTCCAAAAACGATACCAGTGGTTACCGGAACAATGATAGCCATGAGAGAAGGAATAACCATCTCTTTTTGGGCACCTTTTGTGGCAATGGCCACACATTTTGCATATTCAGGCTTTCCTGTACCTTCCATAATACCAGGGATTTCTCTGAATTGCCGTCTCACTTCATCAACCATTCGTCCTGCGTTTCTTCCTACTGCTTTCATAGCCATCGCAACAAATACGAATGTCATCATTGCTCCGATGAAAAGACCTGCGAGTAGGATAGGGTTGAAGAGTGAGAGGTTATACGCGTCAACAAAATCTTTGATACCTGCATGAGAAACTTCTATTGCCTTCTGGCCAGCGTGCAAGGCTACAGGTACATGGCTCTTATAAAACAGAACATCCCCGATTTGCTTATACCCATCGACACTCTTATCAGCAAGTCTGCCAAGCCATAGTTTGACCTCTTCCATATAAGCGGCCACCAGAGCCAGTGCCGTAAGCGCTGCCGAGCCAATGGCAAATCCTTTACCTGTTGCTGCTGTTGTGTTGCCAAGTCCGTCAAGTGCATCTGTTCTTTCTCTGACTTCTGCTGGCAAGTCAGACATTTCTGCATTACCACCGGCATTGTCAGCTATTGGTCCGAAAGCATCGGTTGCCAGTGTTACTCCTAGGGTGGAGAGCATGCCTACAGATGCAAACCCAATTCCATAAACGCCCATTGCAAAATTGTGGAATCCCCCTGCAAAACCATAAGCTGTAATTATACCTGCGACAATGGTCAGAACAGGCAGCCATGTAGAGAACATACCCACAGCCATACCTTCAATGATAACAGTTGCAGGACCAGTCTGGGATTGTTTTGCAATACCTTGTGTGGGGCTATATCCATCGGAGGTATAGTATTCTGTTGACTGTCCTATTATAACTCCAGCCACCAGGCCTGATACTGCGGCACCGAAAACACCCCATGTTATCCAGTCTGCATAAGCCATTATTGCGAGTACGACCAGAATAAGAGAGGAACTTCCTCCTGTCCCAAGCAGAAGCGCCCTGAGCAGGGTTTTGGGAGATGCTGACTCTTTTGTTCTTACCATATATATTCCTGCAATTGAGAGTAATATTCCGATTGCTGAAACAAGCATTGGGGCAATAATTGATTTTATCTGTTCACCCGGAACTAATGAAGGAAGTGCTGCACCGAGAGCTGCTGTTGCCAGGATTGAGCCCGCATATGATTCATAAAGATCTGCACCCATCCCGGCTACGTCACCTACATCATCACCAACATTATCTGCAATAGTAGCTGGGTTACGCGGATCATCTTCAGGTATTCCGGCTTCAACTTTACCAACCAGGTCAGCACCTACATCAGC
>Ga0182021_10006043_pt1 | contig 14369 bp, 8 predicted proteins | sample 612E3MmetaG_FD_120493 | JGI IMG/M metagenome (GOLD analysis project Ga0182021, IMG submission 120493) | Permafrost microbial communities from Stordalen Mire, Sweden - 612E3M metaG (Illumina Assembly) | ecosystem: Environmental > Terrestrial > Soil > Wetlands > Permafrost | place: Sweden... | reverse complement strand
GTGTCGCCTGTTGGTCCGTTGACTCTGGTTCTTAATCAGGTTCAGGTTTTTACTGCTGTTGCTTCTGGTGGTACTGGGGCGTTGTCTTATCAGTGGTATTTGGATGGTGCTGTGGTTTCTGGTCAGACGGCTTCAAGTTACTCTTACACAGCGACGTTGGGTTCGCATTTGGTTTATGTTAGGGTTACTGATAGTGCTTCTCCGCCGGTTTCTGTGAATTCTAATTCTGTGTCGGTTACGGTTAACTCAGTTGGTTTTGCTGTGAGTGTGTCGCCTGTTGGTCCGTTGACTCTGGTTCTTAATCAGGTTCAGGTTTTTACTGCTGTTGCTTCTGGTGGTACTGGGGCGTTGTCGTATCAGTGGTATTTGGATGGTGTTGCGGATTCTGGTCAGACGACTTCAACTTACTCTTACACGCCAGTTTTGGGTTCACATGGTATTCAGGTTAATGTGACGGATAGTGCTTCTCCGCCAGGGTCGGTTCTTTCTAACTTAGTCATGATTAAGGTTAACCCCCCTTCTGGTTTTGCTACCCGTTTGGTGGTTTCAAGCGTGAATGTTCAGACTACAGGTGTTGCTTTTCCTCTTACAGTAACGGCTACGGATGATTATAACAATCCCGCTACAAATTATAATGGTGTAGTTAGGTTCACTTCAAGTGATAGTCAAGCGGTTTTACCTGCAAATATTGCTCTAAAAAATGGTGTTGGCATTTTCAATGTTACTTTAATAACTACTGGTTGGCAGTCTGTTACTGTTACCGATACTGTGATTAGTTCGATTAGTGGATCCCAATTTAACATAAGGGTGGATCTTGCTTCTGGCGTTACTTTTGTTGTTTCTGGCATTCCCAGTCCATCAATAGCTGGTGTTGTTCAATCTGTAACAGTTACGGCTAAGGATGTGAATAATAACTTAGTTAAGAGTTATAGTGGAACGGTTAGGTTCACTTCAAGTGATAGTCAAGCGGTTTTACCTGCAAATGTTGGTCTAATCAATGGGGTTGGCTCTTTTAGTGTAACTTTAAAAACTGCTGGTATTCAGTCTATTACTGCTACAGATGCTACAGTAAGTTCGATTGATGGTTCTCAGACTGGTATAACCGTGAAGCCTTCTGCTTTGGATCATTTTAGCATTTTGGTTCCAGGTGCTGTAACTGCTGATACTACTTTTGGCGGCGTTTCTGTAACAGCTTACGATGTCTACAATAATGTGAAGACTGATTATGCTGGTTCGGTCTATTTCACTTGTTCAGATTCAGCAGCAGTTTTACCTTACACTTCAACGAGCAAGTACTTGTTTGTGAATGGCAATAACGGAGTTCACATATTTTCAGGCTTTACTATGGAAACTACTCCCTCTCAAACCATAAGTGTTACTGATGGCTCCATTTCTAAACAAAGTGCATCAATAACTGTCAATATTCCAGGCCAACCAACACCTACTCCTACACCCCCCCCTCAAGGATCACCGACCGCAACGCCGGCTCCAGGCAGTTCTAACTCTGGTTCACCAAGCTCCTCCCCTTATGGTTCGCCGACCGCTAAACCAGCTCCAAGCAATTCTACCCACGTTTCGCCAAGTCCCCTCCCTTCAGGTATCAACCTGAACTCTGACCTGATAGAATTGCCATTAAGTTTCTTAGACATTAGTGTGTTTTTCGCATTTCTATCTATTATTCTTCTTCCGACGTCTAAACTGCTTCCTCGTTATTACCAAATGGTTACTCCATTAGTCCGCAAGTTGGAAGCGGCTGCGGTATTGGTTTCGGTATTGTTTCTCTTGACTGTCGCCATTCAGGTAGCATTGGCAATTCTCAACCTTTGAGGAAAAAAACATCTATCCAACGATTAATTATGAATCAAATTAGTAAGCAACCTTTAGCGCGCTTACATGCTCTCTTAATTTCTAAAAGATTGAGATCATACCTCTTATAGGGTGAGCAAAGAAGAGATATTTGGTTATCAACAGTTTTCTAAAAGATTTTAGTACTCGGCAATTGTCTCAGAGCATGTTTGAGAAGATTAGCTAAAGTTACATTCCACTCTCAACTCTGCATTCTAATTAAACTTCTAACGACTCAAACAGACGTCAATACTTATAACCAGTTCAAACAAAGAAGCATCAACCACTTTACAAACAAATTTAGGAACAACCATGCGCGCGATAAGCAACTCATATTCTATCGACAAAGCAATTGGATTTAATGTTCCTGTTGATACTTGTGAAAATTAAGACCTAATCAGAAACGCTAAAAAACCTCCTTGCTGTCTTGATGTAGCAACCGTCACAACAATTTAGGAATCACCCCCTTGATCTCAGCTAAATATGTAAAAAGAGACTCCAGAACTGCAATTGCTGCAGCCCTTTTGCTTTTGGGCGCCCTTGCTCTACTTTGGTCTATCTATTTTAAAATAACCGTTCTTGCATTTATAGGCTTAGGACTAATTTTTTGGGGGACCCTTTTTCTTCTCCTTGGAACTCCAAGAGAAGTAGAATCTAACCTTCTTTACGACGCGGCTACATCAGAATATTCTACTATTAACAGAATAGTTAATGACCTCAACTATGTTGGTGAAGCCATCTACTTGCCACCCTACCCTAAAAGTATTCATGTTCCTGACCATCAGAAAAGTCTCAAGGAGCCGATTGTCTTTATTTCGCAGAAAAAAACCTCCCAGAATTTGTCACTTACTGAAAATAACTTATTGGACTTGGGATCAATCGAAGAGAGAGGTACGGGCAAATTTTTACTTAAGAACGGCACGGGACTGTTCTTAGTGCCTCCTGGATTAGGGATTCTAAACGATGTCGAGAAAAGTCTAAAAATTGATTTTACCAATATGGACCCAATACAATTTTGCCAAATAATCTCTCAGGTTCTATTGGAAAGGCTTAATCTAGCTAAATCAATTGAAACCGAAAAAGAAGGTAGCATAATTAAAATAAAAATCCACAACTCAATATATAGAAAACTTTACACAACTGAGGACAATTTAACAAGTATTCACCTTCTAGGATGCCCAATGACCAGCGCAATTGCAGTTGGTCTTACCAAAGCATCAAACAAAAATGTTAGTATTATCAACGAAATAGTCTCCAATAACAACATGGTTGTCGAAATTTGGTACAAAATTTATGATTGATATTTTTCTCTAAGAAACATCTAAGTGCTTTATAATATTATTTCTTTTTTTGTTTATCGTTGCAATTTTCTTTTAATACTTAGCTGAAGGTACTTAAAGTAAACTAAAAATTTAAGAGAGCATTGTGATTGGATATTAATGGGGCACGATATTAGGTAATTGAATGTATTGCTGATCTGGCAGGAAATGTTGAATAGTATGACGATCGCGGAAATTGTTAAAAAATCTTTTAAAAAGTTAGGGTATGATATTTCAAAAATCGAGTCGGATGTTGACAAAAAAAGAGAACCTATAGAACTCTCTGAAATCAGAAAAGTTAACTACGGTTGTGGGGCTGTTTTATTAAATGGTTGGGTCAACGTAGACTTAATGCCTGCAAGTTTCATAAAAAGAGCGAACGCGCTAAAAGGTAATATTTACTATCAAATGGATTTGACTAAGAAACATCCATTTCCTGATAATTCAATCGAGTTTGCATTTTCTGAAGACTTTATCGAACATTTGAATCAAGTTGACACAGTCATTTTTTTGACGGAAATTTACAGAACCCTTCAAAAAAACGGTGTTCTAAGATTATCTTTTCCAGGTTTCTTTAATGTATTAGCACTACACTTTGGCGAAATATCTTACGAGCAAGCCAGAAAAATGAAGGCAGAAGCATACACTAAAAATTCCCACAAACATTTCTTTTGTTTTGAGGAGCTAAAACAGCTTTGTCAACATATAGGCTTTAGCGATATACAATCTGTTGAGTATGGAAAATCCAATTATCCAGAACTTCGAGATCTTGACACTAGAGCTGACCAAATTGATGTGAACATACATGCTGAAATTGTTAAATAATATTTTCTTCATTCAAACTTCCCTCTTATCTTTTCTTAAGTGAGACTTTGGGACGTTGAAGTAAATTTCGACAAATTATTCTGCAGGACTTTTTGAATTTTACAAAGTTTATAAAAGTGTTTTTAGAATTTTGTTCATTTATACTTTGTTATTGATAGATTTTCTTGCTTTTAATTTATGTTTTGATCAAGTTGATAACGAAAAGCGTGATTTATAAATCAAATTATTTAAACCGAAAGTGATAGATAATAGCTTTTTAACAACAATAGCTACAAGTTGGACAATGGTTAAGGTAAAAATATGACCAAAGCTATCGAGCTGGCAAAGGTTTCAGCTAAAGGAGGCTTTCATCTCTTATGGGGATTACTTGTTTCAACAATTATCTCCGCTGTTGGCTCAATAATTATTGCCAATCTTCTTGGTCCTGATAATTATGGCCTCTATGCAATTGCACTTACAGCACCGAACTTGATTTCGATATTTCGTGACATGGGCATTGCTAGTGCATTAGTAAAATACTCCGCACAGTATAAAGCCGAAAATAATGTAGCAAAAATGAAAAGCGTTTTTGTTTCCAGCTTATTATTTGAGATAATTTTGGGTTTGGCACTTTCTATTTTATCTTTTGTTTTATCAGGCTTTTTAGCATCGAATTTGAACCGACCTACTATTTTCCCCTTTATCCAAGTGGCATCATTAATCATTTTAACCGGTGCTATTGTGAATGTTGCCTCCGCAGCTTTCACCGGTATGGAAAAAATGCATTTAAACAGTATTATGATAGTTATCCAATCCGTAGTTAAAACTGGCATAGTAATTGCGTTAGTATTGCTAGGCTTTGGATCTTTTGGGGCTGTAACTGGGTTTACAATTGCTTTGTTAATCACTGCAATTGCGGGTTTTCTGCTCGTATGGACAATATATAGACCTTTGATTCAACAAACTAAGAGTAAACTAGAATTTTTGTCAACCATTAAAACCATGCTTAAGTATGGTTTACCTTTATCGATAAGTACAATTGTTGGAGGATTCCTAACTCAATTCTTAACCTACATACTAGCTATCTATGTGACAAGCAATGCAACCATTGGAAATTACAGTGTTGCAGCCAACTTTATTATTTTAATAAATTTTTTCGCTATGCCTATAAATACCATGATGTTTCCAGCATTTTCAAAGCTAGACTATAACAAAGATAAAGATTCTCTGAGAATTGTTTATCAGTACTCAGTGAAGTATTCGGCTCTTGTAGTTGTTCCTGTATCAGCCTTAGTAATCACGCTAGCACAACCAGCCATCGGAACGATTTTCCAGAATCGGTATACTGAAGCGCCTTTATTTTTGGCTTTGCTTTCAATAAGTTATCTTCTTTCTGCATTAGGTAGTCTAAGCGAAAATAACTTGATAACTGGGCAAGGTTACACAACGTTCAATTTGAAAATGACGTTGCTTGGAGTAGCTATTGGTTTCCCGCTGGGATTCGTTTTGATTTCTCAATTTGGCGTTATAGGATTAATTATTACTACTTTTTCGATCAGTCTTCCAGGCTTGCTTATTGGCTTGCGTTTTATTAAAAAACAATTTGAAGTTTCGATTGACTGGATCTCTTCAGCCAAAATACTTCTTTCAGCGGCAGTAGCAAGCGTTCCAACTTACATAATGGTTTCAACTTTACCTCTGTCTAACCTTATGCTGCTTATCATTGGGGTAATAGTTTTTTCAACAATTTTCGTAGTTTCGACTTTGCTTACAAGAACCCTTAACGCGGCTGATATAGTAAATCTCAGGCAAATTATTCAAGGTCTTGGTCCCTTCCAAAAACCCCTGCTTTCTCTTCTAAATATTTTGGAAAAATTCATGAAAATAATTCAGGCTGATCCGCGCTAAGATTAAATCAAACATATAACGCTGCATTACTTGCTTCAATCATCAAAAGATTTCTTGTTATTTCTATTTGAGAAACAAGTAACAACAATAAATCGACTTGATAGTTATTAATTAATAAAGAAAGCCCAAACTTGCACATTGCTTAAGTTGGGGCTGGTCGGGTCGGTAGTCAAATAGCTTATACAATACTGTGTTCAAATATTGTTGACAAGTTGACGATTTCATTATTAAACCAGGATTTGCTGATTGCTTTTGCTGAAGAGTTAAAGGACGTTACGGCAAGTATATCAAACCATCTTAATTGATTTTGAAGCTTTGGACGATGAAGTTGAAGAAGCTTTAGTGTATAGGAATAAACTACATAAGTAGGAACATTTTACTTTTTAATGCATAATTGAGATTTGATTGCTGAATGTTGAACCTTTGGCAGAATAAAGCGAAGATGGCTGTTTAAAATGAGCAAAAAAATAGAGCGATATCAGAGAAAAGTCAGCAACGTTGTGGCAAAATCAGGCATTGCAGGGTTGTATGATATTGCGACGGAAGCTATCAAAATTCGTTGCCATCGAACTTTACTAAAAAATCAAATGTTTCATGGTGCAATAAATTCGTTATATCGCCAAGAAATCTCTAATCCCAAAGTTGATCTTGTTTATTTAGAGCTTACTAACAATTGTAACTTAAATTGCGAAATGTGTACTTTTAAAAAAGTCCAAGAAAAAATTGGCAATATGTCTAAGCAATTGTTTGAGAGCTGTGTTGATCAGATTTCAGAAATGGGTGCTAACCGCTTGTATTTACACGGTGCAGGTGAAAGTTTGCTTCATCCGAATTTTAAGGATTGCTTAAAATATGCTATCTCAAAAAGGGATGAAGGTAAAATTAAGAGTGTTGCTTGGGTTGATAACGGTATGTTATTCAATCAAAGCATAGCCGATTTGGTTGTTGACCTAAAAGTTGATGAGATAAATTTCAGCCTTGATGGAGTTGGAAAAGTTAATGATAACATCAGGTTAGGCTCCATCTATTCAATCATCGAACGTAACATTAAGTACTTAATTTCTAAACGTGGAAAGAATGCTAAACCCATAGTTACTATAGGTATGGTGGATTATGGAAAGACTGAGGAGCAGAAGAATGATGTTTATCGTCAATGGGCTCCTTTTGCCGATTCAATTGCACTAATTCCTGCGTTGCTTCCAGACAATAGTTGGGGTAACAAGAATGATTTCATTGGAAGCTCATTGCTCGGTGAGCAGCCTCCTTCTTGTAATGTGCCATTCAATATGATGATTATTAGTTGGAATGGAAATGTTTCAGGTTGTTGTATAGATTACTGTTATAAGTTAAAGGTTGGAAATGCTCTCAAAGAACCGTTGAGCCAAATCTGGAGAGGTCCTAAGTACCAAGCTTTGCGACGAGCAGTACTAGCTAGGACTTATCCTCCTGGATCACCTTGTAGTAAATGTGACTTTTGGAAAATTAATTTTGTAGTCACAGAAAAACCGATCTTAAATGGTGAGGCGATAATTGAATATCGCAACATGTACAGAACAGTTAGAAAGGTTGCTAGAAATTAAGAAAGTAAGTGCTAAACATAGATCATCAATTGAAAAGGATAATTAAGTAACATACCTCTTAGTTTTTGGGGATTCTAGCAAGAGCACGCACGCGATTGCGAAGTAGGATTCCTGCTTTGCCATATTTATCATAAAGCCAGTACTGAGTATTAACAAACTCTTTCTTTCTTAAGTACGTAACTTCTAAGTTGTATTTTTCAGTAGGGCTCCATTGCTGCTTATAGTTATTTATCCCCCATCCGAAGTCAAACTCGGCAAATCCTTCTTGAATGAGCTTGGGTATAGCTAACCAATATAATACGTTTCCAACACTAAATTTGATATAGTTAGGGTCAACACCAGCGATGTAACAGTAATACTTTGAAAAATATTTGAAACCAACAATTGCCGCGGCTGGCTTACCAGAAATTTCTAGGCAATACAGTCCAAGCCATTTTTTTTCTGAGAAGCATTTTGCAATATCAAGGCTGAATTTACTAAAAGACGACTCAGCAAACATGCCCAGAAACCCACCCTTTGATTGCCATCTTTTTTGATGGAGTTCGGCAAGCGTGTTCATTCCCTTTGCCACCAAATTACCTGTAGAATAATCAACCAGCTCCACTTTGGAGCCATTTTCCTCCAACCGTCTCAAGTTTCTTCCAAATTCCCTCCTATCTTTACCTTTAACAATTTGAGAAAGGCCTTCGCAGGTTGCTGGAAGTGCAAAAGTTAGAATTGTGCGTCCAATTTTTGAACGACTTGATACTTGCGGTAAATATTCGCCTTCCGACGGAATATCTGCTAATTTAGCGTAAGTCCACCTATACGGAAGACTGTTTAGGTAAGCAAAGAACATCTGAATACATTGTTCAGGTTTGTCAGCCAAAATAAAATCGTTGTATTCTGAATGGCCAGTTCCTATAAATTCTATTATTCCCTGTCTAACTCCAAATTTGCTTTCTATAGAATACATAAGTGGAGCTATTCCGTGAATTTCTCCATCAGTTTCCGCCAACAAAACTAGCATGCGTTTGCCTTTTCCAAAGTATCTCCACCACGTCGAAAGCCACTCCCATGTTTGAAAGACAGTGTGGTTGCTTAGCTCGAGAACCTTTTTCCATTGCTCCTGTAAAGCCAAAAAATCTTTGAAATTGTCAACTGCAGTTATTCTCATTTATAGTTCCCTTACCTATGATGTGGTGGTGTTTAATATTGTTCTTTTTATTAAATTAATGTGTGGCTAAAACGAACTGACAATTGAATTAACTAGTTTGAATTTAGGTTTTTCTACTAAATGTGATTAAATAACAAAAAGTTTGTCTTCTAATATCAATTTGGCTGTTCAACTGGCTCAATCTCACCGAGCTTTTTGCTTGGTAGTTTTTTAGGTGTAATATTGATTATTGATGAGAAAGCTTTAAGAAATTCCATTCCCGACAATATCTAACATATTCGGAGAAATGTTTAGAGATTTGAATTCAAGTTAGCTTTATTTATTTCTTGTCCGCTTCCTTTAGGAGGGGATTTCATAGCAATGTCTTTCTATGAAAAGGATGACTTGGAAATGAGGAATCCGAGGAATAAAAACCGTTTACGAATATTGAAAACAGCAATGCATGTCTGTTCCTTTGAGGAGTGAGAAATATTATTAACGAAATTCTTTTAGTTCTAGTATTTTTCTTGTTTGGAACTGTCATCACATTTTATTTAAGCTATCTTGGTTGGTTATCTAGGCATTATGAGAACAGGCGCCCAAGAAATGAACTGGGTGAGTACTCATATCCTTCTGTTTCTTTAATCGTTCCAGTGTACAATGAGGCACAAATAATCGACAAGAAACTCAAGAACATCGAAGAATTAATTTATCCTGAGGGTAAGTTCGAGGCTATTTTTGTTGATGGGTGCTCAACTGATGAAACATGTAATCTTATTATGGATTATTCTCTTAAGTCCAAGAAATCAATTCGGTTAATCCGATCCGAAAAGCGAAATGGCTATACCCAAGGGATGATTGAAGGAATTTCGAATTCGAATAATGAGATTATTGTTTGTACGGATGCAGCGTCCTATTATTATCCGGATACTATACAGCAATTGGTAAAACGTTTTTCGGAACCGACGATTGGCGCTGTTAGTGGAAGAGAAATTGTTTGTGGCGATAAAAAGGAGTTAGGTCCTCAACTGGAGAGGTCTTATCGGTTTTTTTATGACTTTATGCGAACCGCAGAAACTGAAATAGATTCGACTCCTGACTCAAAGGGGGAGATTTTAGCTGTTAGACGAGTGATATGTGAGAGTTTGTTTGAGAAACTTCGACTTTCACCGAATGCGTCTTTTGACTCTTGTGTGCCTTATCAAGCTAAGTTGATGGGGTTTAGGTCAGTTTACACTAGGGAGGCAAAATATTATGAGCATGCGCCTAGTTCTTTTTCTGATAGGACAACGCAGCAAATACGTAGGGCGACGCTTCTTATTGGGGCTATGTTTCTGTTTAAGAATGTTCTTCTAAACAGAAAGTGCGGTAGGTTTGGTATGCAGATATTTCCTGTTCATTTTATAATGGTTTGCGTGCTACCTAGCGTGTTCTTGTCAGGTATTGCTTCATTAGTTGTATTAACAGTATTGAATCCTTTGTCAGTTTTACCATTCTGGATTATTGTGGCTTTGGTCTGTTTGTTAAAAAGTAATCGAGTTTTTATGGTTGGTTTTATTCAGTCCCAATTTGCTCTATTTGTTGCGCTCTTTAGATTAGCAAGACATGACAAACAGGGGTTGTTCATAACCAGCATACCATCGACACGCACTGAAAGCGCAGTGGAGAAAATCTAGAAGTATCGGGTACTTTTTAAACCAATTTAGAAACAATCACGTAAGCTAAAAGAATTGTATTTTTCAATTCTTGATTGTTTTGCATGTAAGATTTGGTTGGTAGTAATTTGGCTCTTAAAGGTAGAAAACAAGTTTTCACTATAGCTGGTTTGATCCTCCTGCTTATCCTAACTGTAGCTCTAATTAGCACGTTTTGGCCCAAAAACGAAACCCAATTTTTTGAGCTCGGTCTCCTTGATAAGAACAAAACTGCTACAGCCTATTTCACACTCGATAATTCCACTCTTGAAATAGGTACACAAGTTAAATGGTTTGTTTTCGTTCATAATAGCATGAATAGTGAAGAACAAGTTTCAATAAGAGTAAAACTTCTTAATTCCACAATGGTTCATCCAATTGATTCTAAAAATACGCCAAGTCCTTTTTCTTTCATCCTGGAGCTTCCTTCATCACTTTCTGTTAATGAAACAGTCTTGCTACCGTTTTCTTGGAGTGTATCTGATGCTGTTTCTCAGGATGGCACAACTCTTATCCGACAATTAACAGTTAACGACCATACATATGATATCAATGTCTCATCTAAGGATTATTTTTCATTAGTTTTTGAACTTTGGGTTTATGATCCAGTTACTCAGGATTATGTATTTGGTTGGCACTCTGGAAATGAGTTTTCTTCAGCCTCTATTAATATGGGATTTAAGATCAAATAATCTACCGATAGTAAGTGAATATTAAGTCCACAAAGGCAAGGTTCTGTCTTGCTTGATTAAAAGATATAAATTCATGTATTGGACGAAGGCTGAAACTAATGAACATCCTCCAAATCAGCAAGTACTTCTATCCAGCAGTAAGTTTTGGAGGACCAGTTATATCCACTTACAGTCTTTCAAAATACTTAGTTAGCAGAGGACACAAAGTTGTAGTTTACACAACTGACGCTTCAGACATAAGCTCTAACGCCAAGATTGCACGAAAACACCAAATTATTGACGGCATAGAGGTTTATTACTTTCCCAATATCGCCAAAATTTATGACGTTTTCATTAGTCCAGGCATAATTCAAGCTTTACGCAAAAATCTCAAAGATTTTGATGTAGCGCATCTTCATGAGTATAGAACTTTTCAGAATTTCGCTTTCTACAATGTGAACAAAAATCGCGTACCTTATGTTTTATCCTGTCATGGCGAATACACTTATAGAACAGAATCGTGGGATTGGTCAGTTCTTAGAAGAATCTATGAAGCAGGTTTTGGGCAAAAACTTGTAAATAATGCGAGCAAACTACATGCTCTATCCGAATTTGAAGTCAATCAGTACTTAGCTTCTGGAATAAGACGGGAAAAAATTGAAATAATCCCCAATGGAGTAAACCCGCAAGATTTCTTAGACATCTCTTTAACAAGCTTTTTTAGAAAAACCTATGGTCTAAATGAAGAAAAAATTGTTCTCTATTTGGGAAGACTGCATAAGGAAAAAGGTATTGATACACTTGTGAGATCTTTTGCTCTTCTTTCCAAAAAAATGGAGGCCGTTAAACTTGTGATAGCGGGACCGGATGATGACTTTTTATCCTCACTTAAAGGGATTGTTGACGAACTGAATTTAATTGATAAAGTCATATTTACTGGGTCTCTGAATCGCAAACAAGTCTTGGCAGCATATAATTGTGCCAATGTTGTTGTCTATGCTAGTTTCCATGAAGGGTTTGGAATAGTACCTTTAGAAGCAGCCATTATGGGTAGACCAGTTGTTGTTTCTGACGTCCCGGCTATGGATTTTGTAAAGAAAGGCAATTTCGGGCTGATTGTCAAATATGGAAATGTCTCACAATTATCAGAAGCTTTAGAAAGACTGCTGACCAATCTAGAATTATCAAGAGAAATGGGTGAAAATGGGAAAAAATTTGCGTCAGAACATTATTCTTGGGCTGAAACGGGAAGAAGAATCGAAGACATTTATCATCACAGTTTAAATTAATTTGTTTTGGGCTCTCAGAAATCAGTAACTTGATTTGGCAAATATGATTCTAATGAAAACATTCTATAGGGTTTTTAACACCGTGCGTATTATTCTGAAAAATTATTGGGTGAACTAGGAAAAGGACCACTTATTACGAAATATGAACTATTCCGGTTTTTGAATTAATCTGCAAACGTAAGAAAACCTTATAAGAAAAAGTCATAATGAATGTATATTCATATATTAGAAATGAGAGTGGAAAATAATGATAAAAAATGCTCTTTCAGGTCTTAAAAAAGGCAATAGGAAATTTTTTGTTTTTGCTCTTCTCTGCATAATAATTGTATCATCATTTGCAATATTGGGAAAAGAAGCTGGGGTGGATGCTTATAAAACAGTTTACGTCACAATCAACGTTGAAGCCGAAAGTCCGAGTGGAAAATACTGGAATAGTACGAATTTACATCCTGAAATGGATGTTACTGTATTTGGAAAAGGTTCCTCTACACCTGTAGGAAAGCTTTTTGACCAGAGTTTCCGCAATTCAATCACTGATAGCTATGGACAGTCACTCAAGCTCACATGGTTCGCTGAAATGGACTATTTGACCTCTCAGAGTACATTTACCTCCAACGGCGCCTCTGCAGGTGTTTCTGGCTACACTGCCATGTATGACTTGATGAAGAAAAACTTTGGAACAGAAATGCAAACCTACGGTGACGAGATCCAATATAAACACTCGTTCGAATTTTTCTATCAGGGCAAATGGCAAGAGTTTGATGAAGGTCCCCATCCGAATTATCCTGGCTACGCCAATTATGCATTAGACTATTCGATAATAAACAACAACTATTATCCCTCAGCTTTCCGATCTGATCATCAGTTGCAAACTAATTTCTTGTGGAACTGGCTTGAACAATATTTTCCCTTTGATTACAGTGTGAATAGCCTTTCAAGTGGCTGGACACCAAGTCATCCATACCCGACTTTGGCACATTATAATATTCAAAATCCATACTTGTCATATTTGGATACTATGAGCGATGCCTTCGCAAAAGCCCGTGACACTGGAAGCAGTTTATATTCTTTCTACGTAATTCCATCTACTGATATGCAGTCAATTATCACCGGTGCTGAGGCTAATCTGCGCAATTTAGCTGCTGATCAGAATACTTACCCTGGCGTTACCTTCAAATTCTGTACCGCTGCTCAAGCTGCACAGCTTGCTTTGGGGTACACTGATTTTACACCCCCAACTTTCTCAATGTCCGCCAACGGTAGCACTTATATTATAAATTCAAATGAGCAGCTTTTTGGTAACAGCCCCTACATTGCTGTACTTTCGACTGCTGGAGTTTACACGCATCCTGTTGCTACTCCAGTTGCAACCAACACATGGACTGTATCTATCGCGCCTCCATCATCTCTTTCCAAAATCGGGGTTGCTGCAGACGATTTGTATGGGAATCCTGGTGTTTTAGTGGTTACGCCGTCAACATTAACGCAAGTTCCGCTTCCGCCTGCTCCTACAGTTCCACAAAACAATCCTCCTGAAGTATCAATTCCAATAGGTGCCGTTACGGCATCTAACATTCTAGATACAGTTCATACTCCAGATCGAGTAGTTAGTGGAACTGAACAAACAGGGGATTACTGGGGAACAGTAAATGCTAAGGGTCTTCCTCAATGGATATCGCTTGATATGTGGAATCTGGTTCCAATAAATCGGGTGACAACTCACTTTTACGATCTTGATTCCAGAACATACACTTACTATTATGAGGTATCTAAAGATGGCGTAACATGGACCACCGTTGTTTCAACAAAGAGTGCTAGTGGAATTGAAACTGATAACTTTGCAGCAACTATGGCGAGGTACGTAAGATTAACTGTTACACACAACACCGCAAACAATGCGTCCCATATAGAAAAAATAACCGCGTTTTCACCTACAGTTGTTGTTCAACCGACTCCAACTCCATCGCCATCTCCATCTCCAACTCCTACCGCATCTCCTACTCCATCTCCATCTCCTACTCCATCTCCAACTCCTACCGCATCTCCTACTCCATCTCCAACTCCTACTCCATCTCCAACTCCTATCGGTTCTCCTACTCCAACGCCTACTAATTCAACTAGTCC
>Ga0182021_10006040_pt1 | contig 14370 bp, 11 predicted proteins | sample 612E3MmetaG_FD_120493 | JGI IMG/M metagenome (GOLD analysis project Ga0182021, IMG submission 120493) | Permafrost microbial communities from Stordalen Mire, Sweden - 612E3M metaG (Illumina Assembly) | ecosystem: Environmental > Terrestrial > Soil > Wetlands > Permafrost | place: Sweden... | reverse complement strand
GTGCTGGCCGGTCCGCGGGTGGACCTCCGTCCCGACGGCGCGGCGGCGCGCCTCTGCCGTATGCTTGCCGGTGATGACGGGGAGGTTGTTTCCCTGGCCGCTGCGGGTCTTCGCAACCCCTACCGCCGCTTCAGCGCCGCCGAGATCTCCGCGCTGCGTGGAGCGCTGCACGGCGAGATGGAGGTCGTGGGTTACGTCTGCACTGGGGTTTCTGTCGGACCGGGCGGGGCCGGCGCGCCTGCGGCAGCCGGCGCGCCGGCCCGCGAACCAGCGCGGCTCGTCGTGGTGACCGACCACGTGAACCTCACCTGGCGCTCTCCCCTTGACGGCCCCAATGACGACCGGGTCGGGCCTCGCTTTCCCAGCATGGACGGCATCTACATCCCCGAAACGGCCGCATCGCGCTGCGGTGCGGCGGGCGATATGATGGTGTCTCGCGGTGTGGTGGCGGGGATCGCCGACGACCGGGTGCTGAGCGAGCAGGAGATCCAAACGGCGGGGAAGTCCGGCTGGGTCGCCGCAAGCTCCGAATTGGTGGCGCCCGTCATGATCGCAGCCCACATGGGACTACGAGTGGCCGCGGTGGTGATGGTCTGACCGCCGCTCCCATATCCCGTCGGCGCCCGGCCCGAGCGGCCGGACGTCTTCGGTCTGCGGGGTCTGGAGGAGGGCCGTGACGGCTGGTGAGAACTCTCACGCGAGTGTGTTGGACCGGGTCCAATACCTCGATGTGGTGCGCGTGCTTTCCATGGGGTCCGTAGTGTTCTTGCACAGCGCGGCGCGCAGTCTCCGCGCCGGCTACGGCTCGTCGGTGTGGCACTTCGTCAACGTTCTCACCTCCGTGATGAGCGCGGCGGTGCCTCTGTTCTTCATGCTCTCCGGAGCACTTCTCCTGTCCAGCCCGCGGACGCTGTCCATCGGCTATACGCTGCGCCGGCGGGTCCCCCGGCTCCTGGTGCCGTTCCTGACGTGGTCGCTGCTGGCGGTGATCTACTATTTCGTTCTGGAATGGCGGGCGACCAGTACACCCGATTGGGCCGGTGCGGTGGACAAGCTGAAGCACCTGCCAGCGCAGCCCACGGCCATCGCGCTGTGGTTCCTGTACGCGCTCATCCCGCTCTACATCCTCTCGCCGCTCATCAAGCGCCTGGTGGATTCCCTCTCGCGGGAGGCGGCGATCTACCTAGTGGCCCTGTGGGTCTTCTTCTCCTGCATCCTCCCGACCGCGGCCTCCTTCGCACCGGTCTGGTTCCGCCCGCTCCTCACCCTCGACAGCAGGTACGACCTCAATGCTATTGCCGGTTACGCAGGCTACTTCGTGGTGGGCTACTACCTCATGAGGATGCGGCGGCCGGTCGCCAAGAAGTGGCTGGTCGCGATCATCTGCGTGGACCTCGTGGCTATCGCCCTCGGCACCTGGGGCAAGACGACCGAGACCGGCGCCTACAACGAGGTCTTCAAGACCTATACCCATCTGTTCACGGTGGTGATGTCGTGCGCGCTGTTCCTGCTCTGCAAGGAGCTGCTGCGGGCGAAGGCACTCGGGACGGTCACGGCCAGGGCCGTGCAGGTAGTCACTCCACTCGCTTTCGGCGTTTACCTCGTCCACAGTCTCCTGGTCGATCTCTTCTCGCGGCTGACGGACTGGTCCCCGGCGAGCTCGATCCCGGTGATGATCGCCTACTATCTCGTGGTGCTGGCTGCAAGCGTCGCGTTCATCGGAGTGATGTCCGCCATAAAGCCCCTGTGCTGGGTCCTTACCGGACAACGCTATTCGGGATGGTGGCGGCGGATCCGCCGGCCGCCGGCCGCCGATGCTTTCGAAGGCAGTGTGACCGCCCGGGAGTGAAGAGCAGGGTATGATAATAAGCCGCGGTGAAGAGCGTGATGGGCCGCAGAGCTGACCGTTCCTGGCCACGAGGCCATGACAGAAGGAGACGAGGGTGGTTCCACATGACGTGAAGGACGAAGGCCTGGCGAAAGCCGGGGTCCTCCGGATCGAATGGGCCGAAAAAGAGATGCCGGTCCTGGCCATGATCCGGGAACGGTTCGAGAAGGAAAGGCCCCTGGCCGGTGTGCGTATCGGCGCATGCCTGCACGTCACCAGCGAGACCGCCAGTCTCATGAAGACGCTCAAGGCCGGCGGGGCGGAGATCGCCCTGTGCGCGTCCAACCCGCTCTCCACTCAGGACGACGTGGCTGCCGCTCTGGTGGTGGAACACGGCATCTCCACCTTCGCCATCAAAGGCGAGGACCGCGACACCTACTACCGGCACATCATGAGCTGCATCGACTCCAAGCCGCAGATCACCATGGACGACGGCGCGGACGTCGTAGGGCTGCTGCACACCGAGCGCAAGGACGCGCTGGACGGTGTTATCGGCGGAACCGAAGAGACCACCACCGGGGTCATCCGCCTGAAGTCCATGGAGCAGGACGGCGTTCTTCGCTATCCCATCGTGGCCGTCAACGAGGCCATGACCAAGCACATGTTCGACAACCGGTACGGCACCGGACAGTCCACCCTGGACGGGGTCATCCGGGCCACCAACCGTCTGATCGCCGGCAAAGTGGTCGTCATCGCCGGTTACGGCTGGTGCGGCCGCGGCGTGGCCTTGCGGGCCAAGGGCCACAGCGCCGACGTGGTCGTGCTGGAAGTGGACCCGCTCCGCGCTCTGGAAGCCATCATGGACGGCTACCGCGTGATGCCCATCGCGCAGGCCGCTCCCATCGGCGACATCTTCATCACCGCCACCGGCGACATCCACGTGATCCGCAAGGAACACTTCGAGGTCATGAAGGACGGCGCCATAGTCGCTAACACTGGCCACTTCAACGTGGAGATCGACATCCCTGCGCTGGAGGCTCTCTCCAAGAGCACCCGCAAGATGCGGGAGTTCGTCGAGGAGTACACCATGGCCGACGGTAGGAACATCTACCTGCTGGGCGAGGGGCGCCTCATCAACCTCGCTGCGGCCGAGGGGCACCCGTCCAGCGTGATGGACATGAGTTTTGCCAACCAGGCGCTGGCGTCCGAGTTCATGGTGGTGAACGCCGCGTCGCTGGAGAAGAGGGTCTACGACGTGCCGCAAGCCATCGACAAGGAGATCGCTCGGCTGAAAGTGGCCTCGCTCGGTACCGCTATCGACGAACTGACGCCCGAGCAGGTGGAGTACCTCAACAGCTGGCACATGGGGACCTGAGATGGCGGCCGCCGGCGCCGCTGAGGGCACTGGAAGCGGCGCGCCTGCCGATGGTGGCGCTGCCCGGCTAGCCGCGGTCGACAACATCCGGCCGGTGCTCTGGAGCGACGGCGCCGTCGTGTTCATCGATCAGCGCCGCCTCCCCCTACAAGAGGTGGACGTGGTCTGTACCACCTGGGAAGAGGTGGCGGAAGCGATCTGCAACATGACCGTCCGCGGCGCCCCTGCCCTGGGAGTCACCGCCGGGATGGGCATGGCGCTGGCCACACGCGCGGCGATGGCGGACGGCGTCGGTGACCCCGCCCGTTTCCACGCGGCAGTCCAATCTGCATCCAAAGCCTTATTCGCGACCCGCCCCACGGCGGTTAACCTTCCCTGGGCGCTTCGAGAGATGGAGCGCATCTGGACCCGCACCGACCTCTCGCCGGCCGAGATCACTAAGGCCATCGAGAAGCGGGCAGTCCAGATCTTCGAGGACGATCTGGCTTCGTGCCACGCCATCGGCGAGTACGGGGCCGATCTCATCACGGGGGAGGAGCCGGTGGTTCTCACGCATTGCAACGCAGGGGCGCTGGCGACAGCCGGATACGGGACGGCGCTGGGCGTCATCCGCTCGGCGTACGCCCGGAACCCCAAGTTGCGCGTGTTCGCCGACGAGACCCGGCCGCTCCTGCAGGGCGCCCGCCTGACGGCGTGGGAGCTCGTCCGCGAAGGTATACCGGTGGAGTTGATAACGGACAACATGTCGGGCTACTTCATGAAGAAGGGTCTCATCACCCACGTGGTGGTCGGCGCCGACCGGATCGCGGCCAACGGCGACACGGCCAACAAGATCGGCACGTATATGGTGTCGGTGCTGGCCCGCGAGCACGGCATCCCGTTCTACGTGGCAGCGCCCTTCTCCACCATCGACCTGTCGCTGCCGAATGGCGACGCCATCCCCATCGAGGAGAGGGCGGAGACCGAGGTCACCGGTTTCGGCGGGGTGCGCTGGGCGCCGTGGAACGTCAAGGTGCGCAACCCGGCCTTCGACGTTACGCCCAACGCCAACATCGCCGGCATCATCACCGATCGCGGGGTCGCGAAGCCGCCGTTCAAAGCCAGCTTGGAGGCACTTTCATGAAAGCTATGGTCATGGCTGCGGGTAAGGGGACGCGTCTGCGGCCGGTCACCGATCTGCTGCCCAAACCGATGGCTCCGGTCGCCAACCGGCCGGTGGTCGATCACATTCTGCGCCTGGTCAAACGGCATGGCGTCGACGAGGTGGTGCTCAACGTGCACCATCTTCCGGAAGCCATCACCGGCTATCTCGGCGACGGCGCGTGGCTGGGTCTCGGCGTCCGCTACTCCTTCGAGAAGGAACTCATGGGCACGGCTGGCGGGGTCAAGAAGAACGAGGACTTCCTGGGCACTGGCACGTTCCTCATCATGAGCGGGGACGCCCTCACCGACATCGATCTGACCGAGCTGGTGGCGGCCCATCGCCGCAACGGCTGCATCGCCACCCTAGCGGTGAAGGAGGTGGTCGATCCCAGCCAGTACGGCGTGGTCGTCACCGGCGATGACGGCCGGGTGCTCGGCTTCCAGGAGAAGCCCACTCGTGAGGAGGCGCGGTCCAACCTGTGCAACTGCGGTATCTACGTGTTCGAGCCGGAGATCTTCTCGCTCATCCCAGCCGGACAGTTCGACGATTTCGGCAGCCGGTTGTTTCCGGACATGCTAAAGCAGGACATCCCGTTCCACGCCCATTCCTTCGGCGGCTACTGGAGCGACGTGGGTAACCTCAGCGAGTTCTTCCGCGGTAACGCCGACGCGCTCACCGGAAGGGTGAACGTGGAGTTGCCGGGCGAGCAGGTCAGTCCGGGCGTGTGGGTAGACGAAGCTGCCTCCATCGCGCCCTCCGTGCAGCTCGAAGGCCCGTTGATCATCGGCCGAGAGTGCAGGCTGGACGAGGGCGTCGTGGTCGAGGGGCCGACCGTGCTTGGCGACCGGACTCTGGTGGCCGCCGATGCGCAGGTGGTGCGGGCCGTGGTGCTCCCGGACTCGTACGTGCCATCCGGGTCGGTCATCGTGGAGGGCATCATGGGTCAGAAGCCCGGCCACAGGCATGAGGCCTGAGGCAGGTGCACTTCTAGGACATGGACGCCCGCCTGACGGCGAGCCGGCAGCCCTGGGCGGCTTCGCCGTCAGGGCTGCTGTGCGTGCGCTCGGGCGCCATCTGCGCGACTGCGTGCTCGAACCGGTCGCATCGGTGCTGTTCCCACCCCGCTGCGTCGGTTGCGGCGATTTCGAATCCCACCTGTGCGAGCGTTGCGAGGCCGGCATGCCCGCCATCGACCGCGACTGCTGCCCGCGCTGCGGCGAGCCAGGTCCGCGGCCGCTCGTGGGAGAGCGGTGTGCGCACTGCATGGGGCTCGAACTGGCGTACTCGGGTGCGCGGAGCGGGTTCGTGCACGGGGGGGCGGCCAAGCGCATGGTTGTGGAGTTCAAAGCGGGCGGACAGCCTGTGCTGGCCCCGCTCATGTCCCGGTTGGCGGCGCCGGCGTTCCGCGACCTGGTGGCGGCGGCGGGGGGCGGCAGCGAAGCCGGCCGCCCCGTGCCGGAGACCCGCACGGTCCTCGTCACCTGGGTGCCAGCGCACCCGGCCGCCCAGCGCGAGCGCGGCTACAACCAGGCCGAACTGCTCGCCCGGGCTTTGGCAGGCGGCCATCAGCCGGCCCTTTTCGCGGCGGGACTCGCCCGCAAGCCGATGCGGACCAAGCACCAGAAGGCGCTCGGCAGGGCGGGCCGGCAGGCGAACTTGCGGGGCGCCTTTATCCTGGACCGGCGGGCGTTCGATGCGCTGCCGACGCGCCCTGGTGCTCTCGTCCTGGTGGACGATGTCTACACCACCGGCGCGACCACTCAGGAAGTGGCCCATGTGCTGGGAGAGGGCACCGGCCTTCCGGTCTACGTGTTCACCTTCTCCCGGGCCGTATCCGGGCGAGGCGAGGGGCACGACTAACGGAGGGCCTACAGCGGGAAGCTATAATGAATCTATGACCCCATCCACCACGAACCAAGGAGGAGGACCGGCATGAACCTCCAGGTAAAAGGCAGGAATCTCGTTCTTACCGAGGCGACTAGCGCCTATGCCGCGGAGAAGATCGGGAGGCTGGGCAAATACCTCGCCGACGGTTCCCGTTGCGAGGTGGAGATCTGGACGGAGAAGAACCCCAGTATCTCCGACAATCAAGTGGTGGAAGCGACCATCTTCACGAAGGGCCCGGTCATACGGGCGCGGGAGGCCTCTCCGGACATCCGGGCCTCCATCGATCTGGTGTTCGAGAAGCTCGAGCGGCAGGTCAAGAAGTACCGCACCAAGCTGCGCTCGCATCAGGGGCCGGACATGGCGACGTTCACCGCGCATGGCTTCACCCTTCCGGGTGAGACCGAGACGGTGGAGGAAGAACCTCAGTTGCCTCGTATCGTGAAGACGAAGCAATTCATGGTCAAGCCGATGACGCCGGAGGAAGCGGCGCTGCAGCTGGAACTGGTGGGCCACGACTTCTTCGTGTTCACCAACTCCGAGAGTAACGAGACCGCGGTGGTATACCGCCGCCGCGACGGCAACTACGGGCTCATCGAGGCACAGTCCTAGCAGGCTGCTGAGAAGCGACGCTTCGCTCCTTAGCGGCCTCCGAACCCCGGCGTTCCCGGCCGCGCGGCCTGGAGCAGGAGCCCATAAGGCGTGGTTTTCACATGATCAAGATAGTAGATAAGATGCTTCGCTTCGGCGAAGGCAAGAAGTTCAGGCTGCTTGAAGAATCGGTCGCCCTGGTGAGCGCGCTCGAGCCCGAGATCTCGAAGCTCAGCGACTCCGCGCTCCAAGCCAAGACGACCGAGTTCAGGCAGCGTTTCGTGGACGGCGAGACGCTCGACGACCTCATGCCCGAGGCTTTCGCGGTGGCGCGGGAGGCGGGCAAGCGGACCACCGGCATGCGCCCGTTCGACGTGCAGGTGATGGGCGCCGTAGTGCTCCACCAAGGCTCCATCGCAGAGATGAGGACCGGCGAGGGCAAGACCCTCGTCGCCACGATGCCGGTGTATCTCAATGCGCTGGCGGGCCAGGGCGTGCACGTGGTCACGGTGAACGACTACCTGGCCGGCCGTGACGCGGCGTGGATGGGCCCCGTCTACGAATTCCTGGGCTTGAAGGTCGCCGCTCTGCAGAACAGCATGGAGGCGCCCGATCGGCGTGACGCATACCTGGCCGACATCACCTACGGCACCAACACCGAGTTCGGCTTCGACTACCTGCGCGACAACATGGTGCTACGCACCGACCAGCAGACGCAGCGTGGCCACTTCTACTGCATCGTGGACGAGGTGGACTCCATCCTCATCGACGAGGCGCGGACACCGCTCATCATCTCCGGTCCGGGAGAACGGGCCGCCAAGACCTACTACGACTTCGCCCGCATCGCCAGGCGGCTCGAGGTCGGAGAGGGCGAAGAGGGCGACTACGAGATCGACGAGAAGAAGCGCACCGTGGCCATCACGGAGGGCGGGTTGGCCCGGGTGGAGAAAGAACTCGGCATCGACAACATCTACGAGGACCTGTCGGGCCAGTTGGTGAACCACCTGATGCAGGCCTTGAAGGCTGCGGCGCTCTTCAAGCGCGACGTGGACTATCTGGTGACCGACGGCGAAGTCAAGATCATCGACGAGTTCACCGGCCGGGTTTTAGAGGGCCGGCGGTACTCCGAGGGCCTTCATCAGGCTATCGAAGCCAAAGAGGGCGTCAAGATCAAGGAAGAGAACCAGACGCTCGCCACCATCACCCTGCAGAACTATTTCCGGCTCTACGAGAAGATCGCCGGGATGACCGGTACTGCCGCCACCGAGGCCGACGAGTTCCGCGAGATCTACAAGATGGAAGTGGTGGTCATCCCGCCCAACGAGCCCATGGTGCGCGACGACCGCAACGATCTCATCTACAAGACCGAGAAGGCCAAGTTCACTGCGGCAGCGGAGCTCATCGCCGATTGCTACAAGCGTGGCCAACCGGTGCTGGTAGGCACCATCTCGGTGGAGAAATCGGAGCGCCTTTCGGACATGCTCAAGCGGCGGGGCGTGCCCCATGAGGTCCTCAACGCCAAGCAACACGCCAGAGAGGCGAACATCATCGCCGAGGCGGGGCAGAAGGGCTCGGTCACCATCGCCACCAACATGGCCGGTCGCGGGACCGACATCAAGCTGGGCGAAGGCGTGGTGGACGTGGGCGGCCTGTTCGTCCTCGGCACCGAGCGCCACGAGGCCCGGCGCGTCGACAACCAGTTGCGCGGCCGTTCCGGCCGTCAGGGCGACCCGGGCGTCAGCCAGTTCGTCATCTCCCTGGATGACGACCTGCTGCGCATCTTCGGCGGGGAGCGCATCCACCGCCTGATGGACCGGCTCGGCCTGGACGAATCGGTGCCCATCGAGCACAACCTCATCTCCCGGTCGGTCGAGAGCGCGCAGAAGAAGGTGGAGGAGAACAACTTCCAGATCCGGAAGCACGTCCTCGACTACGACGACGTAATGAACAAGCAGCGCGAGATCATCTACGGGCAGCGCCAGCGCATCCTGAGCGGTGAGGACCTGCGTGAGGACGTGCTCAGCATCATCGAGCGCATCCTGCGCGACCAGGTGGCGCTGTTCACGGGCACCAGCCGGTTTTCCGAGGAGTGGGACCTGGAGGAGATGCTCACCACGCTCCGCAACTTCTTCCCCACCACCCTGGTCCTCGAGAAGTTTGGCGACCCGGCCGAACTGGACGCCGAGACGCTCGCCGACGCCGTGGTGGAAGACGCCTTGGCCATCTACGCGGAGAGGGAAGAGCGTTTCGGCCCCGAGGCCATGAGCGCCATGGCCGACTGGGTGCTCCTGCGCACCATCGACTCAAAGTGGCGCGAGCATCTCTACGAGATGGATTACCTGCGCGAAGGTATCGGCCTGCGGGCCCTGGCCCAGCGCGACCCCCTGGTGGAGTACAAGAACGAGGGCTTCAACCTGTTCCAGACGATGATGGACTCCATCCAGGAAGACTTCGTCCGCTACGTCTACCACCTGGAGATCGTCAAGGAAGAGGAAGCGCAGCCGGCGCCGGGCCGCCAGCTCAACTACTCGGGCGGGGGCGACAGCACCTTGGCTCAGAACTTCGCAGGCACCGCGGCGGCAGCCCGGCGCTCGGGCTTGGCCGACAGCTCTGCCGAGGCTTACGAGGCCGCTGAATCCGCCACCAAGACGGTGGTCGCGCCGCGAAGCGTCACCAAGGTGGGGCGCAACGACCCCTGCCCATGCGGCAGCGGCAAGAAGTACAAGAAGTGCTGCGGGGCATGAATAGAGGGCCCCATCCAGCGCAAACGGGAGCAAAAGTCCTGCACGTCCGTCGCTTCCCCATGTTGTAGGCTATAATTCTCGCCGCATATGGCTGAGAAGACTGAGAGCAAGACCGCCTCCCTGGCCGAATACCGCGAGCTTCTGGGCGTTTTCCGCGAGAAGCTGCTGTGGGCAAGGGAGTATCTTTGACCCCGCCGCTCTGAAACGTGACATCGCTTCCCTAGAGGAGGTCATGCGCGCTCCGGAGTTCTGGGACGACCAGAACCACGCCCAAGAGCTGAGCACCCGTTACAGCCGTCTCAAGAGCAAGGTCGAGCACTTCGAGCGGCTCGCCTCGCAGGTGGACGACTTCGACGTGCTGCTCGACATGGCGGCGGAAGAGACCGAAGGCGAGATGGTCCCCGACGAACTGACCGGGGACGTCGAGCGGCTGGCGGCGGAGGTCGGTGGGGTGCTCGAAGCTCTCGAGGAGCAGCGCCTTTTCACCGGCGAGTTCGATGCGGGCGACGCCATCGTCAGCATTCACCCAGGGGCCGGCGGCACGGAAAGCCAGGACTGGGCGGAGATGCTGCTGCGCATGTACCTGCGCTGGGCCGAGAAGCGGGGCTTCAACGTGGAGTTGAACGAAGCCAGCGAGGGCGACGAAGCCGGCATCAAGAGCGTCACTTTCACCATCCACGGCGAGAACGCCTACGGGCTCATGTCCACAGAACGGGGCGTTCATCGGCTAGTGCGCATGTCCCCGTTCGACTCGGCCAGCCGGCGGCACACGTCCTTTGCGTCGGTGGACGTCACGCCTCTCATCGAGGGCGACGTCACCCTGGACATCGACGAGAAGGACCTGCGCGTGGAGACGTACCGCTCGTCGGGAGCGGGCGGGCAGCACGTCAACAAGACCGACTCGGCGGTGCGCATCACCCACGTGCCCACGAAGACCGTCGTGCAGTGTCAGAACGAGCGCTCGCAGATCCAGAACCGCGAGACGGCGATGCGCATGCTGCGCGGCAAGCTCCTGCTCCTCGAGCACGAGAAACGCGATCAGGAGATGGCCAAAGAGAAGGGCGAGCAGAGCGCGATCGCCTGGGGCAGCCAGATCCGATCCTATGTGCTCGCTCCGTACACGCTCGTAAAGGACCATCGGACCAACTTCGAAAAAGGCAACGTGGACGCGGTCCTGGACGGGGCCATCGACGAATTCATACGGGAATACGTGTGGCAGCGGTCCACCGGGAGGCTGGGCGCGGCGCGCTCGGCGTAGCCGGAACCGGGTCGGGCCGGGGGGCGACAAAGACTCAGAAGTGACGTCTGGCACAGGCGGAAGGTATCCGCCCAGTCCCGAAGAATAGTTGTGAGAAGGTGTCCTCAGAAGGAAGTGGCAGGTAGCACGTGATCAAGTTCGAAGATGTGACGAAGATCTACCCTCCGAGCACCGTCGGGCTCGAGAAAGTGACCATCCACATCGAGAAGGGCGAGTTCGTCTTCTTGGTGGGGCCGTCCGGCTCGGGCAAGTCAACGTTCATCCGCCTGCTCATCAAGGAACTGGAGCCCGACCGGGGGCGCGTCAGCGTCGGCGGACGCGACCTGGCTACGCTGCGGCGCTGGAAGATCCCGTATCTTCGCCGCAACATCGGCTGCGTGTTCCAGGACTTCAAGCTGCTGCCCAACAAAACGGCGCTTGAGAACGTCATGTACGCACTCCTGGTGACGGGCAGCGCCAATGGAGACTCCAAGAAGAAGGCCGTCGAGATCCTCAACCTGGTGGGGCTCGGTCACAAAGAAGAGAGCTTCCCCAACCAGCTATCCGGGGGCGAGCAGCAGCGGGTATCCATCGCCCGAGCGTTCGTCAACCATCCCCCGCTCCTTATCGCAGACGAGCCCACGGGGAACCTCGACCCCGAGACCTCTATGGGCATCATGCAGTTGCTGTACCGCATCAACAAGACCGGGACCACCGTGCTCATGGCCACACATGACCGGGAGATGGTGGACCGCATGCGTAGGCGCGTGATCGCGCTCGAAGAAGGTAAGGTCGTCCGCGACCAGAAACGAGGCGGCTATGGGGAGGATTAGCTTCTTCCTGAAGGAGGCCTTCGGGTCTCTGCGTAGGAACTACTTCATGACCATCGCCGCTCTGGTGACGGTCTTCCTGTCGATCGTGGTGTTGGGCGGCGTGCTCGTGTTCGTGTACACCACCGACGCGCTGCTCAAAGAGGTGGAGCAGAAGGTCGAGATCACGGTCTACCTCAAGACCAACCCCGACCCCACTCAAGACCAGATCGACGCCCTGCAGACGCTGATCATGAGCTGGAAAGAGGTCAAGAGCTCTGTCCCAGTAAGCAAGGCGGAAGCGCTCAACCGGCTCAAGCAGGACTTCGCGGACAACCCGCAGATCCTTGAGGGTCTCACCGGCAACCCACTGCCTGCTTCGTTCGAGATCTCCCTGGTGGATCCAAAGCAGGTGAACGTGGTTGCGGCCCGTTTCACCGGTAACCCCATCGTGGACCAGGTGAAGTACGGTAAGGAGATCGCCGACAAGCTCTTCGCCTTCACCTCGAACGCGCGGAACTTCCTGCTCGGCTTCATCGTGCTGTTGGGCATCGTGGCCGTGCTCCTCATCTCCAACACCATCCGGCTGTCGATCTTCGCCCGCAAGCGGGAAGTGGAGATCATGAAGCTCGTGGGGGCGACCAACTGGTTCATCCGCTGGCCGTTCATCATCGAAGGGGTGACGGTCGGGTTAGGGGGAGCCATCGTCGCTGTGGTCGTCGTGCTGGTGATGAACAGCTTCCTGGTCGGTAAGGTGAGGGACAGCCTGCCATTCATGGCGGTCCCGCTGAATGCGGTGCCGTACGTGGGGGTGGCCGCGATCTTGCTTGCCGTGGGTGTGGTCATCGGTGCGGCCGGATCGGGCATTGGGTTGCGGAGGTTCCTGAAGGTATAGCCGCTATGGCGGCGGCCGCGTTCCCGTGCCTCGGCACGTGCGCGGCCGCTGCGTAGGGTATCCTTTGCACCCATGCGTCGAAGCCTGAAGATACCGCTTCTCATCGCCGGTGGCCTCATCGCCGCCGTCCTCCTGGTGTTCGGAGGGTTCCTTCTCGGGGCCCGGTCCGATGTGGGCGCGGCTTTGCGCGGTGTCTTCCCGGCGGTGGGCAGCTCCCAGACCGACGCCACCGACCTGCAACAAGAGGTCCTCGACAAGCTCGACAAGACCTACTACAAGGCCGTGGACGACCAGAAGCTCCACACCGCCGCCGTCGACGGTATGGTGGCGGCGCTGAACGACCCCTACACGGTCTATTGGGACCCGGACGAGTACGCAGCCTTCAAGGAGGAGACCTCGGGCTCTTACACCGGTCTGGGCATGACCGTCGAGATGGAGGACAGCGGCCTCCTCGTCATCGTCTCCACCTTCAAGGGCAGTCCGGCCGACCTGGCGGGCATCAAGGGCGGCGACATCATCCTCACGGTCAACGGCCAAGCTGTGGACGGTAGGACGTTGCAGCAGGTGGTGGACCAGATGAAGACCGGGGCCGAGGGCACCACCGTCAACGTGGAGATCTACCGCCCACCCGCCTCCTCACTCACCACATCCACGACTGCGGCGAGCGCCAGCAGCAGCACGGAGAGCAGCACCACTACCACTACCGACCCCAAGAAGCCGGCCACCACGTCGGGCCTGCCGCCGGGCGGCGAGAAGAAGGACTACACGCTCACCCGGAAGAACATCGAGATCCCCGTCACTGAGACCAAGATCCTGCAGGCCGGGACGAAGAAGGTGGCTCTCATCGGGTTCTTCACCTTCTCGCAAGGCTCGGCCTCGGCGCTTCGCGCGGCCGTGAAGCAGGCGATGGTGGGCGATGAGGTGAACGCCATCATCCTGGACCTCCGCGGAAACGGTGGCGGCCTGCTCGACCAAGCGGTGGACGTGGCCAGTATCTTCCTGCCCGAAGGGGACGTGGTCGTCAGCATGCAGGGGCTTCACTCGCCCGAGGATGTGAGGAAGACCACGGGCGGCGCCTATCCCGACGTCCCCGTGTATGTACTCACCGACAAGAACACGGCCAGCGCCTCGGAGATCGTGTCGGGGGCTCTGCAGGACTACGGGCGGGCCAAGCTGGTGGGCGAGACCACCTTCGGTAAAGGCTTGGTGCAGAGCATCGAGCCGCTGTCCAACGGGGGTGCGCTGAAGGCGACTACTGCAATCTACCTCACTCCCAAGGGCCGCGACATCAACAAAAAAGGCATCACCCCGGATGTCGTGGCGCCCGATGATCCGGCTACCACGGACGTCGACGAGACGGTGCAGGCCGCGCTGAAGCTCATCGAGCAACTGGGCACTTCGCCCACCAGTACGTCCTCCACGACGTCCAGCACCTCAGGGACCTCGGGAGTGACGAGCCCCGGCCCCTTCGCCACGCCCTCCACCACCAACTGACGTCTGCCGGCATGCCCGGATTCCGCCCCCGCTTTTTCGCTCCTGCCGGCTCGGTCGCCGGTCCCGGGGATGTCCTCGCCCTTGACGCCGAGGATTCTCACCATGCTCTGCGCGTCCTGCGGCTGCGGCCCGGCGACGAGTGCGAGGTTGTGGTGGGGGCCGCCGTTCACGCGGCCACGGTGCTGCCGGGCGCGACGGGAGGGGCGAGCAAGAGCGTGCAACTACGCCTGGGGGCGCCACTCGAGGGCGCCGATGCCGGTGCCCGGTACGAATGGGTGGTCGCCCTAGTGCAGGCCCTTGCCCGTTCTGCGTCGGTCGACTGGTCCGTCGAGAAGAGCACCGAGTCGGGCGCCAGCCTGATCATCCTGG
>Ga0182021_10006038_pt1 | contig 14373 bp, 15 predicted proteins | sample 612E3MmetaG_FD_120493 | JGI IMG/M metagenome (GOLD analysis project Ga0182021, IMG submission 120493) | Permafrost microbial communities from Stordalen Mire, Sweden - 612E3M metaG (Illumina Assembly) | ecosystem: Environmental > Terrestrial > Soil > Wetlands > Permafrost | place: Sweden... | reverse complement strand
TGATCTAAAGTTTGTAGTGACTATAGTTTTAACATGCAAAAGATAAAGATTAACATATTGATAGAAACTCCAAGTACTTTAGGCACTCTAGGCACTCCAAATTCTAGGCACTTATAAATTAACTGAATATATTTGCAGGGAAATGATTTTTATAATATAATTACCAGAAATACTGTACTAGTTTGAAACAGTTAAATCTGCCTCAATATTCCTTCAGGGTAAGCGGAAAAGAGGGAAACGAAATGATACTCGATCCATTAAGGAGAAGGTTTGTAAAGCTAACTCCTGAAGAGTGGGTAAGGCAGAACTTTATTCAGTACCTGATAAATGAAGGAAAATATCCAGCCGGACTACTTGGGATTGAAGTCATGTTCAGATTCAACAAACTGAAGAGAAGAGTAGATATCCTGGTTCATGACAGATCAGGGAAACCAATTATGATCGTGGAATGTAAATCAACTGAAATTGAAATTGACGAAAATGTGTTTGAACAGATAGCTACTTATAATATGAAATTTAAAGTACCATATTTAGTAGTCACAAATGGAATGCACCATTATGCCTGTAAAATGAACCATCAGGAAATGAAATTTGAGTATTTGCTTGTGATTCCTCTTTATGAAGAACTGTTATTGTCATGATTGCTGTTACCTGTGCTGTTATAAGAAACGACGAAAATGAAATTTTAGTTGTTCAACGTGGGGAGTCGACCGATCATCCTTTCAAGTGGGAATTCCCCGGCGGTAAACTGGCTGAGGATGAGACTGAAGAAGATTGTATTATAAGGGAGATTGATGAAGAATTATCGATTGAGATAATTATTTGTGGAAAGTTGACGGCTGTAAATCATGATTATAGTCACAAGAAGATCAGGCTGATCCCTTTCATATGTGATACACTTGATGATATGCCTTTCCTTTCTGAACATATTGCATACAAATGGGTTGAAGAAAAAGATCTCATGACGATCGATTTTTCAGAGGCTGATATTTTTGTAGCACAGAGCTATCTCGATAGAAAGCAATCAGCGGGGAAAGATGAATATTCTGTACATCCCCGCACTGATGACGAATCATCGGTTGATAAAGATCTTCAGGCAATTGTTAACAATATGATGAGCATGAAGGAAGCGGAATGGGTTGCAACCTCGGCAATTGAAAATCCGGCAATATTTATCAAATTGTTCCAGTATTCAAATTCATCTGATAAAAAACTTGCTTTCAGGGCATCATGGACGCTTACAAAAGTTTGCAACAGGTTCCCGGAGATAATATATCCATATCTTTCACAAATGGTTGAGTCATTAAGTAAGATAGATAACGAAAGTACATTACGCTCTTTCCTCCGGATACTTTCGCTGACGGATCTGGATAAAATCAACAATCGTCAGCATGGCTTGCTTGCTGACTTCTGCTTCGGTACATTGAATTCGGGTTTTTCAGCAATAGCGGTCAAAGCATATTCAATGGAAATCTTATATAGACTTTCTTTGATTTACCCCGAACTTGCCATTGAGCTTTCTACTTCGATCCACATAGTAATGGAAGATGGTTCAGCAGGAATCACTTCCCGTGGAAGGGCAATTATCAGAAAACTTGCAGAGATGCCTGTAAAGCCAAAACCTGGTAAGAAGGAAGTTTAATTCTGCTGCTTCCAGTTACTTTTATTTACTTTTGTTTTTTAAGAATCAAAGGCAAAGTACCCCCATTCTGAGTCCAGGTACCATCCATTGTCGAATCACTGGTAACAATCCCGCTGTATTCTCCATTTATGGATGGTGCCAGCAAAACAAGCTTTTTCTTATCAAGCGTAACCTGTCCCCCAGGTATGTCTTTAGCACCCTGATCAGGACTGTCAAGCGTGAAGGTCAGGCTATCTTTCCCGGCAAGTTTCAGATTGAAAACTACCCTTAAGTCCGTGCCGTTAACTGATAGTTTGCCTAACCATGAACCAGTAATGTTTTTTTTTGATGTACTGTTTTGAGCAGATAATGAGTTTGATATCATTATCAAAACTAAAACCAAAGAAACAAATAGATTTTTTTTCATCTTAATAAAAATAAAGTTAGCAGATAATAATAATTAAAAAAAAGTTATGAGAATTTCGATTTCGATAATTTATAGAACGAAAGTTCACTAAGCTGTCTGCTTACAAAGCCAAAATCCAGTCAGCAATAATTTTGAGAGCTTCAGGTGAAAAGGTCTCTTCAATGGTATTATACTCCGCGGGAAGGCCTGTTTTACAATGCTGAAACAGATGATTTAAACCGGGCAGCTTAACTATCTTTATTGAACTATTCCCCGATGATCTTAACACTTTCTCAATATCCCGAAGATTTTCATCAGCAGCTACCTGAAGGTCCTTTTCTCCATCAAGTGCAAGCACAGGACATTTAACCTTTTTCCAGAAAATTGCAGGGTCGGTCATTATAAAATATCTGAACCAGGTATAAGTATTGGCACCAAATGTCAGCTTAAGCTGGTTAACAGCTTTTTCCGTATCTTCATTGGAAGTTTTTTTCTTTTCAAGGATCTTTTTGTAAATGGTAAGGATTTTTGTTTCTGCCAGTTTGTTATCTTTTTCTTTTCTGAGAACGGAATATAACTTTTTATTTGTCTCTGTAGTTTCTTTTATTGCCTCCTCCTTCACTCCTGAAAGTCTGCTGATATCCTCCGACTGTCGTACAATAATCTGTTGACCCGTCACCCCGGGTCCAGCCAGTGAGACAATAAATCCAACACTATGGTTTGATGCTGCGACTATTGGAGCGATCAATCCGCCTTCACTATGCCCGATAAATCCAATTTCTTTTTGATTAATTTTAGGATTATTGATCAAAAAGTGGAAAGCAGCCTCAGCGTCAGTGGCCAGATCTGCAGATGTAGCTTCTGAATATTTACCCTGTGAGCCACCAACCCCTCTGTCATCATAACGAAGAACCGCTATACCATTTCGGCTGAGATAATCAGCTATAACAAGGAAAGGTTTATGGCCCATCAGTTCTTCATTTCTGTTCTGTGCACCCGATCCGGTAATCATAATTACAGTCTTAAAAGGACCTTTCCCAGCCGGTATTGTCAATGTTCCGGCTAACTTGATATTGAATTTATCATTAGTAAATGTTACATCTTCAGATGTATATGGGAATGGAGGCTTGGGTTCCTGAGGCCTGTTGACACTAAATGCTGTTTTAAGCTTATTGAGATTTACTGTGAAAGTTGATCCTCGCTGGGTCCATGTTCCGTCAATTGTCGAATCTCCGGTAATGGTCCCGTTATATTCTCCCATAAGTGTCGGGGCCTGAATTGTAAGCTTCTTATCATTAAGTATGACCCGGCCAAGAGGTATGTTTTTTGCACCCTGATCAGGACTGTCGGCTGTGGCTATAAGGCTGTCCTTATCATTTAATTTCAAATTGAAAATCAAACGCAGATCAACCCCGTTCGTTGAGATTTTACCGAGCCACGAACCTGGCAAAATATTTTTGTTTGTTTTGTTTTGTGCAGATAATGAGTTTGTTAGCATAAATGAAACCAACAGTAAAAATAGGGATACAATTCTTTTCATTTGAAAAGCCGGTAAAGTAAGATTGAATAATTTAATAAAGTAAAGTTATTAAATTCATTGTAAATTTGCTATATATCTAAATAAGTTAATAGAAACAGCAGACTTACAACTGCATCAATTATCTTGTTGGTAACTGGTCCGTAATGATCATGAGAAAAATAATGAATAAAAGATAGCAAAATGAAGTACACTGAAGAAATACTCACAAAAGCAGCGAGTGATGCTTATAAAAATGGTGATGTAAAATTTGACATTAATTCCAACAGGTGTGCCTTGCTTGTAATAGACATGCAGGATGAATTTGTGAAACCGGAGTGGACATCATCGTGGATACCGGAAGCAACCAGACAAGTGCCTAAAATTAAAAGACTGATTGCTTATTGCAGAGACAGAAACATTCCGGTAATTTTTACTGCATTTAAAGATACAAATTTATTCATAGACAGACCACGAACAGGTGAACTTATGCCTAACAGGTACCCTGAATTGGGTAGTGACCCTGAATGGTTTAGAGAAGGGAAAATATGGCATGAAATAAGACCGTTACCGAACGAAATAGTAATTTATAAACCTTCGTATGGCGCTTTCTATGATACACCTCTGGAGACCATCCTTAAAAATATGGGAAAAGACACCATAATTATATGTGGTACTCTGACTAATTATTGTTGTGGAACCAGTGCGCGCCAGGGGTATGAAAGGGGATTTAAAGTAATCTTTGGAAGTGATGTAACATCGACTGATGATCCTGATATGCAGGAGCCTGAATTACAAGTTCTGAGAAAAGGATTTGCAAAAGTTATGGATTTGGAAAAGATAATAGAAAATTTGGAATAAATCATTTAGCCACAACACTTTATGTGATTATTACCAGATTTCCTTTTACCTATCCTGTTGTTCAGACCTATCATATTAGAATTGTAGCTTATGATCCTGGCTCGACACTACGAACTGGTTTGGTCAGATATCATAATTTCGCAATCCGTTTTGGCAATTTCCATCAGAACTCCTTCTGAATGACCAGGCAATGAAATTGCTTTGGAATGATGTGCTAAACTTGTTGAATCGAAAGACTGACATCAATAAATGAAACAAATATTAGTTTTTGGTGCAACATGAGGCACAGGTAAAGAATTAGTAAAACTGGCTCTTGATAAAGAATTTGAAGTATCGGTTGTCATAAGAAATCCTGACCCTTTTGATAAGAAGCACAACCATTTAAAAATAATAAAAGGGGATGTCTTGCTGCCAGCCACTTTTGCGAATGAAATTCATGGAAAAGAAGCAGTCATTTCTTGTCTCGGTACTGATAGCAGCACCAAACAAACCACAGTTTATTCAAAAGGAATTCAAAACATTATTTCAGAAATGAATTAGAGTGAAGTAAAACGGGTCATATGTCTTTCAGCAATTGCACTGGATACCAATAAAGAAATGGGATTCTTCATCCGGTTTCTCTCAAAGTATATATTGCAAAAAATACTTAAAGAGCAATACTCCGATATGCGATTGATGGAAGCAATGGTTGAGGGCAGCAATCTCAACTTGACAATTGTCAGACCTTCAAGACTGACAAATAAATTGTTAAAAGGCAACTATAGAATTGCGATTAACTCACATCTCAGAAAACCTCTCAACATTGCCTGGATTGATCTTGCGCATTATTTGATATCCTCTATTGAAAACCCGCAATCATTTAAGGTGAAAGTTGAAATATCCTATTAATTTCACTATATTTTATACAAATGAAACCACTCTTTGTTTTATCAGGGAGCTTTGTAGTAAGCCTTATAATCATGAAATCGGGGTTTGGAGGATTCGACTTTTCATTGTCGGGCAGGATCGCAATGTCAATAATGCTGATATTCACAGGTGCATCACATTTTGCTTTTCCAAAAGGGATGACTTTAATGATACCTGATTTTTTCCCTTTTAAAAAAATACTCGTTTATTTTACCGGTATTGTTGAAATAGCTGCCGCTGCCGGACTTTTGATTCATTCATTGCAACAATTAACTGCATTCCTACTGATTGCTTTTTTCATCCTTATTCTGCCGGCAAATATCAATGCAGCTTTCAGACATATTGATTACCAAAAGGGTACTAATGATGGTAATGGTGTAAGTTCTCTCTGGTTCCGGAATCCACTTCAGGTTTTCTTTATAGCATGGACTTACTTCTTTGCTATATACTTATAATTATAAGACAATTACAAAGAATCCTGATATCCTATTATTACCTGCGGATTTATTTCAACGTCACCCTTTCTCCTTTCTCCTTTCTACTGTCAGAGTTCTTTACTACTTTTGCAGTTCATTTTTAATTTTCAATTTGATGAGAATAGTTGATACAAAAGGACAGTTATGCCCGGCACCATTGATTGCAGCAAAGAAGGCTTTGAAGGAAACAGCTGAAGGAGAATCTTTTATAGTGCTGACTGATAATCAGACATCATTTGACAATTTAAGCCGTTTCCTTAAGGATAATAAAGCCGAAGTACAGGTAAGTGAAGCAGGAGGGGTCCGGACCCTGACAATAACCAAAACAACAGCCAATGTTATTCTGACCAAACCAGAAGAGTATTGTGCTCCTTCGATTTCTCATTTTGAAAAAGGGAATTTTGTTGTTGCAATAACATCAGATAAGATGGGAGAAGGAGATGAAGAGCTTGGACATCTGCTGATGACTAATTTTATAAAAGCTTTAAAGGATCTCGACAAATTGCCTCAGAAAATGGTTTTCTATAACAATGGTGTCAAACTGGCTTCAAATTCTTCACCCGTTGTCGAACATCTTAAGGATATGGAAAAAATGGGAGTTGAGATAATTCTTTGTGCTACATGTGTTAACTATTATTCGCTTGAGTCCCTTATCGGAGTAGGCATAGTGAGTAATATGTATACAATTGCAGAGCTTTTGGCATCAGCCGGGAATATTGTACGACCATGAATAAATCCGGAAACGAATGAAAATTGACCTTCTTCAAATGGTTGAATACGGTGGTTGCTCTTCAAAAATATCACCGAAACAACTTGAGGAAATTTTAAAATACCTCCCTCTACCAAAAGACCCGAATATTTTGGTGGATATTGATACTCATGACGACGCCGGTGTTTACAGAGTCAATGATGACCTGGCACTTGTTCTGACCACAGATTTCTTCCCTCCCGTCTGCAGTGACCCATATGAATTCGGCCAGATAGCTGCTGCCAATTCAATAAGTGATGTTTATGCCATGGGAGGAGATCCGGTGCTCGCTCTTAACATTATGATGTTTCCTGCAGCGAAGTTGCCAATGGAAGCATATGTGGAAATTCTGAAAGGTGGTTTCGACAAGGCCACCGAAGCGGGAGTAAGAATTATCGGCGGACATACAATTGATGATTTCCCTCCAAAATACGGACTCGCAGTTGTTGGCTATATTCATCCCGAAAAAATCATAACTAACGCAGGTGCCAGACCGGGTGATTCACTTGTACTGACAAAACCGATTGGAACGGGAGTAATACTTGCCGGCCACAGGTTGGGAATGGTTTCTCAAGACGACCTGGCGGAAGCCAAAAGATTAATGAAACTTCTCAATAAAACAGGGGCCGATATAATGAAAAAGCACAATATAAGAGGTGCAACAGATGTTACCGGTTTTGGTCTCGCTGGCCATGCACTTAAAATGGCCAGGGCCAGTAATGTTTCCATAAAATTAAACATGAAGGATGTACCTCTTATTGGTGATTCATACAAACTGATTGATGAGGGCTGCATTCCCGGGGCCTCATTCCGGAATCTTGATTATGCTGAAAAGGATGTTGATTTTGCTCCGGAACTCGATTATAATCTGAAAATGCTAACTTTCGACGCCCAGACCTCCGGTGGTCTTCTCTTCTCCGTTCCAACAGAAAAGGTAAATATGATCCTTGGGGATTTGCATACTGCAGGGTTGCCCGATTCTGTCGTAATAGGTAGTATAGAGGAGAAGAAAGAGAAATGGATTTATCTGAATAATTGAGAGTGAAAATCCATAGAGAGCCTGCCACCCTGAAGCGTGGGAATTGAAATTCATCTTAATCAGAAATTACTCCAAATAACTTCTTCCTCAAACTAAAGTTGTATCAGATTGAAAACTATCTGTTGATTCATTTCAATATACGGTCTTAAACAATCAAATAATTTTCAGATAGTTACAATTTGTTACAATTCTGAAATAAGAGCTTTACATATGCAGGGTTATTTTGTTCAGGAATTTATTGATGATCCTGAAAATGAAAAAAATAACATTCACATCAGCCTTTTTTGTTCTGATTTGCTCACTAAAGTTGACTGCTCAATCCGATTCAACAATTGTTACATTAAGTCAAAGCATTGCTGCTGCTCTGTATAATAACCCTTCAATAAAGCAGGCCACCAACGCTGTGGTCGCAGCGAATTTTGCAGTAAAAATAGCTGAGTCAGGATACTTCCCGGTTATTTCAACCGATATTTCAGGAGGATTTTCAGATCAGTATAGACTTAATAACAACTTCAGAACAGGAAATGCTTCTCTGTCAGCTGATCAACTCTTATGGCAAAAAGGTAAGATAAAGGCATCCGTTGTCCAGGCACATTACTTACAGCTCGCTGAAAGTTATTCTCTGGAATCACGGAAGGAGGATATTATTGAATCGGTAAAAACAACTTATCTGAATTGCCAGATGCAAAATCAGTTGTATCTGATTGCAATAGTCAATGTTGACAGATCGAGATTGTTTCTTGAATATGCGTGCGAACGATACAAAACCGGAGCAGGGAGAAAGTCTGATGTACTGAAGGCTGAGAGCGACTTGTCGGAGGCTGAATTTGGCTCTGATTCCTTCAGAAATCTAATTGCACAGTCCAAAAATGAGTTAAGCCTGCTTACAGGTCTAACCCCTGAGATGTTTTCAAAACTTGAAGATCCCCTGAGATACGATCGTTTAACTGAATATGAAGATCAAATCGATTCATTGCGTTCCAGAGCTTTTCGCAATTACACTGATCTCAAAATAGTCCGCAATCAGGAGCTGTCGCAACAGGCTAAAATTGTTGAGTCTAAGGCAGAACTTTACCCTCGTCTGGGTTTAAATGCCGGTTATAACTGGAGTTATTATCCTTCACTTACTGATCAAAAAGGGTGGTACACAGGCCTTACCCTGCGATGGCAAATGTTTAGAGGGAATGAACAGCGTAACAAGATTCAATTGGAGATGACAAAAAAGGTCATTTATGAAAACAGGAAGGATGAAGTAAAAGATTTTCTTGCGAAAGAACTTAATAACAGGCTAATCAATCTCAGGGAAGCGGAAAGCCAAATAAAGCTGACTGACAAAATGATAAAGTCAACATCTGAAAATCTTGAAATAGTAAAGGCCCAATATAATGCCGGAACCGGTTCAATGCTTGAACTCACGGACGCAAGAATAAATGACCTTAATGCAAGAGAAAAAAATATCCGGGCAATAACTGCTTATCGGATTGCTCGTGTAATTCTTGAGCGCTTAACAAAAAATATGAATCAATTCTAGAAACAAAATGAAAAATCTTTTAAAATACCTTGTGTTTTTTAGTCTGACAGCATTCCTGGGAGGTTGCAATGGAGATAATAAGACTCCTGATATTGAAACCGTTACAGTCAAACGTAATAATATAAGTTCCTCACTACTCGCGACCGGTATTATTAAGTCAAAAATCGGAGCAGAAGTCAGGGTAGGATCAAGAGTATCAGGAATTGTTAAAAGGCTTTATGTTAAAAACGGCGATGAGGTGCATCAGGGTGATTTGCTTGCTATTCTTGACGATTCTGAACTTTCGGCACGTAACCGTATTGAAATGGCAGATCTAGAAAACTGCCAGACAGTTGTTAAATATGCCAAAATTGAATTGGAACGTGCTAAATCCCTAATTGAAAAGGATTTTACTTCTAAACAGACGTATGATGATCTTGTGAAATCATATGAGATAGCTCTGGCCCGGTTAGCCAGTCAGACGGCTGCTGTTGATTATTCTTCAGTACAGCTTGGGTTTACTAAAATATATGCCCCAATCTCAGGTGTGATTGGATCTGTCTCAACGCAGGAAGGTGAAACGGTTTCTGCCGCTTTTACCTCTCCGACGTTTGTTACAATTATCGACCTTGCCCGGATAGAGGTTTGGACGTATGTAGACGAAACCGATATAGGCAAAGTGGAACAAGATCAAAAAGTAAGCTTTACAGTGGATACGTATACAGGTTCTGTTTTTGAAGGGAGAATATCAGCCATTTATCCAAAAGCTGAGATTCGCGACAATGTTGTGAATTACATTGCCATTGTTGAAATATCCGACAAAAAGGGCAAAATACTGCGCCCTGAGATGACTGCATCAGTTACCATACAAACTAATCCTGCCAATATGGTTCTGTGTATTCCCAACAATGTAATAAGAAGGGAAAACTCAGAAATTATCGTCTATGTTCTTAAAGATGGAAAACCGGAAATGAAAAAAATCAAAACAGGGCTTAAAGGAACACAGCAGACAGAAGTAATTGAAGGACTTCAAGAAAATGATAAAGTCGTTGTGAATAGCGAAGTATTTCTAAAAAATCAGTAAACATTTAAAAATAGAATTATGATCCAACTTAAAAACGTCAGTAAAACGTACAGTAACAATGGACAGAAGCCTGTGAATGCTGTAAAAAATGCGAACCTGGTGATTGAAAAGGGTGAGTTTGTTGCTATCATCGGACCATCAGGTTCAGGAAAATCAAGTATGATGAATATCCTTGGGATGCTTGACAGACCATCTTCAGGCGAGTATTACTTCGAAAACAAGGAAGTGAATACCCTGAGTGAAGATGAAATGGCCTTGATCAGAAATAAAAAAATCGGATTTGTCTTTCAGCGCTTTCATCTTTTACCTAAAACTACTGCAGTTGAAAATGTTGAACTACCATTGCTTTATTCAGACAGGAAAAATATTCGATCATCGGCTATGGAAGCTCTTTCCCACGTTGATTTAACAGACAGGGCCACTCATCGTGCAAATGAACTTTCAGGTGGACAGCAACAACGGGTTGCTATTGCCAGGGCACTCGTAAATGAACCTGATATTATTTTTGCAGATGAACCAACAGGCAACCTTGATTTCCAATCGGGGCAGGAAATAATTAAAATTTTTCAGAACCTGAATAATGATGGCAAAACAATAGTACTCATCACCCACGACCAGAACGTAGCATCATTCGCCAAACGTATCATTCGGATGCATGATGGTGAAGTAAGTGAAGAATTTAAGAATTAAAAATTAAAAATCGTAACTGATGAATAACAAGGAAATTTTTAAAAGCAGTTTTCGCATCATGAAAAGAAATAAGATGCGGACATTTTTTATGATATTTGGTATCATTATAGGCATAACCTCATTAAGTCTGACCTTTACGATCGGCAAAGGTTTCCAAAAGCAAATTACTGAAAGAGTCAAAAAGTATCTTGGTCCGTCTGATATAATAATAAGATCAGAAAAACTGAAAATGGATGGAAAACCGGTGTCAAGCGACCTTGTTTCCTCGCTCACTCTTGAAGACTTAAAGGCAATTTCATCAGAAGTACCTGGTATTAGTATGATTGATCCTGTACAAATACTTTCAAATCAGGAGATTGTAGCTGGGGATCGTAATATTTCCTCTGCAATAAAAGGGAGTTCTGTAGACGGCCAGTACGTATGGAACAGAAGCATAAATCAGGGTGAATATTTTAATGAATCAGAGGAATTAAATACATCTCGTGTAGCTGTAATCGGTCCGCGAATTGCAGAAACGCTTTTCGGCACGGTAAATCCTGTCGGAGCCCAGATCAGAATAGGAAATATCCCTTTTATTGTAAAAGGAGTTCTCGCCCCTAAAGGAGTCGATCCGCATGGGAATGATCTGGATCTGGATATCATTGTGCCGATAACTACCATTATGAAGCGCATGATGAATGTGGACTATATACTTATGGCCAAAGTCGTACTTTCTGATGAAAATCGGATGAATGAAACTGTAGCCGCAATTTCAGCGACACTCGATGAAAGACACCATATTACGGGTAATGGTCCTTCTGATTATTCCATTATAACACCAAAATTCGTCCGGGAGAAAATAAAGGAAATGACTCAGGTATTTAATGTTCTTCTTCCTATGATTTCTTTTATTGGTTTGTTAGCATCAGGAATAGTTATAATTGTTCTTATGCTTATGTCAGTCAATGACAGGGTAAGTGAAATCGGACTTCGTAAGGCCGTAGGTGCACGTTCGAAGGATATTCTGTATCAATTTCTTATCGAAGTAACGGCAACTTCACTTTTCGGTGGAATTATTGGCATGACAATCGGTCTGGCATGTTATAAAGTGTTTGCTGTGATGATGCATCTTACTTCCAGGATTCCTTATCAGGTTTTTGTAATCGGACTTCTGCTGCCTGTTTTAGTTGGGGTTATTGCCGGAATGGTACCAGCCAGAAGGGCTGCAAAGTGTGACCCGGTTGTTGCTTTAAAGTAAATCATTTGTAGCTGATCATTAGCCGAACATGTCAAAGAGTTTCAACATCCGTTTTAGATATTAAAATGAAATTCAAAAGGATAATATTAATTTCTTTCAGGCAACTGTTAATCAACAGATCAACAACTGTTTTTGCAATCATCGGGCTTTCCATAGGTGTGGCTTCGGTAATAACTGTAGTTTCAATCGGCAATGGAGCAGAAAAAGCCGCTATTAATCAGCTTGAGAAGACCGGTACTAATCTTATTGTTATTAATGCAGGAAAAGTAAAAAAAGTTATACTACGACGCGACAAAACGGATCTCGTAACTACACTCAGGATGAAGGATTGTGAAGCAATTGTTGATGGCAGCCCGTTTATAAAGGAAGCAGTACCATCATTGGATGGCATGGTTAAAGTTAAGTATGGAAATATAATAACAAAATGCATGGTAAACGGTGTCTCTTCACCATATTTTAAAATCAAGAACTTCGTTTTCAACTACGGGGATGTTTTTTCAGAGTCGGACAATCACTTTTGCCAGCGGATCGCTGTTCTCGGTGGACAGGTTAGTCAAACACTGTTCGGAAATGAAGATCCTGTGGGGAAAACATTATTCATTGAAAGAATACCTTTTACGGTTATTGGTGTCCTGAAGTCCAAAGGGATCACTGCCGATGGCGCCAATGAGGATGCACAGGTTCTTATACCAATCAACACTGCATTACGCAGGATCTTTAATACTGATTACCTCAGAAGAATTATTATTGAGACGAAAGACCGCAGTGAAATGAAAATGGCAGAAACTGGAATTGTCGACATACTTCGGAAGTCTCACGGACTTGCATCTGAAGGGAAAGAAAATGATTTTACTGTCAATAGCCAGTTGTCAGATATTCAGGCTATCGAAAGCTCTTCACGAGCCTTTACCTGGTTGATAGCCGGTGTTTCAGCTGTTGCTATTTTGGTAGGAGGTATTGGTATATTAGCCGTAATGTTGCTTTCAGTAAAAGAAAGAAATGAAGAAATCGGTTTGCGTCTTGCCGTGGGTGCCAGGAGAAAGGACATAGTTAATCAATTTCTTGCAGAGTCCGTACTGTTAGGTTTTTCCGGTGGAATTACTGGTTTTGTTACTGGTTTTACGGCTTCTGTAATAGTTAAGTATGTATCAGAATGGCATATTTCATTGACGCCCGGACCGGTTTTAGGATCGCTTTTGTTTTCAATTTTAATCGGATTGATATCGGGTGTTCTGCCAGCGCGCAGAGCCTCACAGGCCGATCCTATTTCAGCATTACAGAAAGAATAATTACATTTGTTTTTAGTGGATATTGAATGTATTATATAAGGTTTATTAATTATTTACAACATTGCAGGTATGCCCAGTCAGAAAATCCTGATTATTGACGATGATGAAAAGATGAACGGCTTACTGCAAAACTATCTTGCCGGTTTTGGATTTGATATAGTCTCATGTGTTCATCCTTCGGAAGGTCTGGTAAAGATCCGGACCTACATGCCTGATCTTATTATCCTTGACATCATGCTTCCCGACATGGATGGATTCGCTGTTTGCAGGGAAATTCGTAAAGATTATGCAACGCCGGTTATTATGCTTACAGCGAGAGGCGATGTAACAGACCGTATTGTGGGACTTGAGATTGGCGCAGATGATTATCTTCCAAAACCATTTGAACCACGGGAACTTGTTGCCAGAATCCAAACAATATTACGAAGGATTTCCAAACCATATGGTCAGGCAGGAGCGTTGCGCTTTGATCATTTGGAGATAATTCCTGAAAAGCAAATGGTAATTGTTGATGGTGTTTCTGTCGATTTTACAACAATGGAATTTCAGATATTAAATCTCCTTGCATCAAAATGCGGACGAATTATCACGAGGGATCAGATTATGGATAATATCAGAGGTGTTGATTGGGCGGCATTTGACAGGTCAATTGATGTTGCGGTGAGCAGGTTACGACAGAAGCTTGGCGACGATCCGAAAGCGCCACGATTTATAAAAACTATCTGGGGAACCGGATATATGTTTATAGGACATGAGAAATAGTTTGAAACTGAAAAAAAGGAAGTCAATTCTTATCAAGATATTTACAGTTATTCTTGCGCTGACAGTAAGTACCATTTTATTTATCCTTGCATTTTTGCAAATATTCTCCAATAAGTCAAACCCGTTATATGCTCATGTGCATCTGGCAATTACACTCATAATTCTTGTTACTGTAGGATTCCTTGTTGCTTCTTTTGTCATTCGTAAAATTCTGAAACCTTTATCAGT
>Ga0182021_10006037_pt1 | contig 14373 bp, 12 predicted proteins | sample 612E3MmetaG_FD_120493 | JGI IMG/M metagenome (GOLD analysis project Ga0182021, IMG submission 120493) | Permafrost microbial communities from Stordalen Mire, Sweden - 612E3M metaG (Illumina Assembly) | ecosystem: Environmental > Terrestrial > Soil > Wetlands > Permafrost | place: Sweden... | reverse complement strand
TCCCTGGCGACTTCGGAGATCGTTACGGAAGCTCTTTTCCGCCAAACAGGCATTCTGCGTGCAAACGGCGTCGAAGAACTATTCGATGTTGCTTCTTTGCTTTCCAACCAGCCCTTACCGAAAGGCAAACGGTTGGTTATTGTTACCAATGGCGGTGGCCCCGGTATCCTGGCGGCTGATGCCGCTTCCAATCATGGCTTGTTGCTGCCGGAAATTTTACCGGAAACAATCGCGGCAATGAAACCTTATATAAAACGTAATATCAGGATCAATAATCCTATCGATACAACGGCTCAGGCTTCTCCGGAGGAATTCGAAGGCATCCTGCAATCGTTAGCGTCAGACAAAGGCAGCGATGCAGTGCTGTTTATTTTTGTGCCGCCTTCAATGATGGAAGTTCAAGATGTTGAGAACGCCTTACGACGTGTAGCGCCTTTGTTCCGCCGTAATAAAAAGACCTTCCTGGTTTGCTTTATGGGGCATAAGGGTTTCTCCGCTGAAGTCGGAGAGCCCGGAAAATATGTTCCCAGCTATCTATTCCCGGAAAGCGCCATCTCAGCATTAGCTAAAGCCGTCCAATATTCCGAGCGGCTCCAGAGACCGGCGGCAATAGCCCCCAGATTCCAGAATATAAAGCGGGATAAAGCCCGGCAGATTATTACTTCTGTCCGCGCACAGGACAAACAGCATCCGAATTGGCTTTCTCCGGGACAGATCGCTGATTTGCTGAATTGCTACGGAATCCGCTATGCAGAAGCAAAATTCGCCGCCACGTCTGCTGAGGCTGCTCGAATTGCCAAAAAGATCGGTTTCCCGGTCGCAGTCAAACTGGCCTCCGCGACTATTACCCATAAATCCGACGTGGGAGGAGTACACCTCAATGTCAATTCCACGGATGGTGTTATCGAGGCTTTCAGCGCGATCAAAGAAAAACTGCTGCAAATCGACCGAATTAAAGAGATGAGCGGCGTAACGATACAGAAGATGGTAAATGAAGGTGTGGAGGCAATCGTCGGCGTTTCGAACGACCCTTCATTCGGTCATCTTATCATGTTTGGCGCCGGCGGTGTCAATGCCGAATTGCTGAATGATGTGGCTTTCAGACTGAGTCCGCTAACTGAACCGGATGTTCAGGAATTAATAGGGTCGATTAAAATGTCCAAATTGCTGCAAGGGTACCGTGGTTCACCGCCAGGCGATATGGCTTCTCTAAAAGATCTGTTGCTACGACTCTCAGTCATGGTTGAGGATATCCCGCAGATTGCCGAACTGGATTTCAATCCGGTGAAAGTATTGTCTGATGGTCATGGTTATTGGGTTGTAGATGCCCGCATCGCGGTTAATTGATCACTGAAATTATTTTCAGAAAGGCTAAAAAGGGAAGGACAGCCGGAAGTTAGCTGTGAGATTCGTTTTCCTTGATTGCCTTATTAATCGCTCTGACCCAGCCGATGTCTACGATTAATTGCGGTTTCAGAGTTGTCTGTTTGATCGGTCTGATGAACTGGAATGAAACCGTTCCGGATGAAGGGTTTTTACCATCGAAATAGACTACAGACAGGCACAAATGCGGTAACGGGTTCCAACGGAAAGTGCCGACTCTGACGCTGCCGATGGCAGACAACGGTATTTGAAAATTGTCTTTGTGGAGCGTAAAAGCATAGTTCAGTACAGTTTCCGTGGGTGAATCGGCCAGCGTCCTGATATTTTCTTTTACCTGAGGACTGGATTGAATTTTGTTGAGAAAGATAAGACGGCGGTTGGTCAACACGAGATTCCCCAGCGGCAATATGCGGGGGTGCGCTATCCATTGCGTCCATTTCCGGTGCTCTTTTAAAATCCTCTCCGCATCCGGGTTTTTGTCCAATTTCAGCCTGCCTGTTTTTATTCTTATTAATAATACCACAGCTCTGATTTACGATGCATTCCCTTAACAAATTCTTAAATCTTAGGTTTGAAGGGATGACTACTGATAGTTTACAGTTTTTTATTTGCTTTTGTTTTTATGTCGGTTATATAATTGCAGATGCTATGAATAAATCGGAACAAGCTAGAACTTTAATGCTGGAACATCGATTAAATTGTGCTCAATCTCTGCTGTCTGTATTTTGTGAAGATTTCGGTTTAGACCGGAATATGGGGCTAAAAGTGGCTATGGGATTCGGAGGCGGCATGGCGCGTGCCGGTAAGACTTGCGGTGCCGTGACCGGAGCCTACATGGTTTTAGGACTATCGCAGAGAATAAATGAAAATAACCCTCGTGAAAGTATTGTGAGGACTTACAAACTGATACATGATTTTAATCACGAGTTTGAGTTATTGAATGGTTCTTTAGTTTGTAGCGAGCTGTTAAAAATGAAACTGGATTCCCCTGAAAAACTGGCTGAAGCACAAAGCAAGGGGGTTTTTTCTACTCACTGCCCTAAACTGGTAAGTGACGCAGCGAAGATACTGGAATCGATGCTCGTTACTTGTTAAAAAGCACCATCACAATATCGCCGTCCTGAACATCATAATCCCGCCCCTCGATGTGTTTTTTTCCGGCTTTGGCGACAGCGGCTTCACTACCTGATTCCATCAGATCGTCGTACTTAATAACTTCAAGGCGGATAAAACCTTTCTCCATATCCTTGTGGATTTTGCCGGCGGCGACCGGTGCTTTGTCGTTCTTCTTACAGGTCCAGGCGCGCACTTCATCTTCGCCGACTGTAAAGAAATTGATCAGTCCTAGGATCTGATAGGCGGCGTGCATCAATCTTTCCATCGACGATTCGGTCAGCCCCAGGTCTTTCAGAAATTCCTTCTGCTCTTCCGGAGCAAGTTGACTGATATCGGCTTCATCCTTGCCACAAACGGTGATCAGTTGCGCATTTTCTGCGTCGGCGATCTGTTTCAAGGCCGTGACGTGCTTGTTACCGGCTTCGGCCATTGTTTTAATGTTAGCGATATAAAGTACCGGCTTTAATGAAACAAGATTACATTCAAACACGCTGGTCATTTCAGCCGCGGTCAGTTTTTGTTTTCGCGCCGGTATCCCCTGCTGGATGGAGGCATAGATCTTCTGACAATGTTCATTCTCACGGATAGCGTCTTTATCGTTGGCACGCACCTTCTTCTCCAGACGCACCAGTTTGTTTTGAAGTGTGGTACTGTCCGCCGCCATTAATTCCAGATCGATAGTCTCAACATCGCGCACCGGGTCGATGGTCTCGAAAGCAAAAGGAATGCTGCCGTCCTCAAAACAGCGCACTACATGTAAGAGCGCTTCGACGTCTTTGATGTGACCGAGTAATTTGGAGCCGCGTCCGTCTCCCTGCGTAGTCTGTAGCCCTGGAATATCAACTACGTCAAGGGTAGCGGGTACTGTTTTGCGTGGGTGGTACATTTCCACCAGCTTTTTGATACGCTGGTCAGGCACATTCACTACAGCGCGATTCATCTCCGTGCCGAAACCGGATGCCCCGGCGGCAGTAAGAGCATTAAAAATAGTAGTCTTGCCACAAGATGGCAATCCTACCAGTCCGCAACTTAAACCCATATCAGTATCCTTAAAATAAAAAACTGGATTCTTCGTGTACTTTCTTAAACTCAGAATTAAAAGAATCTTTCCTTTGTGATTCTTTTCAAATATCATTATAGAGTATAAACCACAATTCACAAAATAGCAGACAAAGAACTTGTATTTGTAAATCGATTTTGTAAAGCATATAATCGTTCTCAAAGTAATGTTTTAGGGCATTTTAAGCCGCAGGTAGGGTGGTTTTATGTACAAATACGGCGCAAATTCCATGATCTGGACGGAGGTTTTCTCCGTCAAAGACTTACCCCTGCTGGACAAGGTCAAAGCCATGGGTTTCGATATCTTTGATATTGCCATTGTCCATCCTGAGATATTTCCCACCAAACAGGTAAAGGCTAAAGTCAAAGAAGTAGGGATTGAAGTCGTGACCACCCGCGGTTTGGAATTGCGTGGTAACCTCGTGTCCTCCGATCCCAAAGTCAGAAGAGTGGGAATCGATATCATGAAGCACGTTGTGGATATCAATTATGAAATCGGTTCCAAAATTATCGGCGGCGTATCATATGCAGCGTGGGGCTATGTCTCCGGGAAACCCCGGACGGAAGATGAATGGAAATGGTCGGTGGAAGCGATGCGGGAAATCGCACGATACGCCAAACAGAATGGTGACCTGGTTATTGCCGTAGAGCCGGTCAACCGGTTCGAAACCCATTTCCTCAATATTGCGGCGGACGCGGTGAAATATTGTAAAGACGTCGGGACCGGTAACATGAAGGTGCATTTGGATACTTTCCATATGATGCATGAGGAATCAAGTATAGTTGAGGCAGTAATGACCTGCGGTAAGGAATATCTCGGCTACGTGCATACCTGTGAAAATAATCGCGGGATACCGGGAACGGGAATGGTCCCCTGGATAGATTTCTACCAGGCGCTCCGTAAAATCGGGTATTCCGGTGGGTTGGTAATTGAATCCTTTAATCCTGATTTTGAGGAGTTAAATAAGAATTGCGCTATTTGGCGGAAATTCGCCGATACTGAGGAACAACTAGCCGCGCAAGGGCTGAAGAATCTTAAGGCGATCGAAAGTAAACTGAACTGATTCAACCAATGGTTTGAGTACGCAAGGCCACAGGAATTACCAAGGGGAACCCGAACCATCGGTATTGTCGGTGCAAGACCTTCGTTAGAAGGTCGTGGCAATCTAAAGCCGTAGTGTAATTCACTCCAATATCGAAGAAAATGATTTAAGAACATAATATTTACGTTTAATAAACGCTTAATATTACCGCTCTCCTTAAGATTGCTTCGTCGTTATCCCTCCTCGCAACGACAATTCGGTTTTATTGTTTTTTACGTGGGCTGGAGTCTATTTATGTTATAATCCCAGTTAATCTGATTATCAAGGAGAACACCTGATGAAAGTGGTGGCGGTTTGCGGTTCACACCGCAAAGGGAATACCGAATGGATGCTAAAAACGCTGCTAAAAAGGGTCGGTGAAAATGGCGCCGAGGTTGAATTAATTCTATTGCGCAAGGCCAATGTGAAGATATGCCTCGGCTGTTTATCATGCGAAGAAGGCGGCAAGGACCGAAAAGGCGTCTGTAAAATCAATGACGATATGAATACAATCTACCCCAAATTGCTGGCAGCTGATTGCCTGGTTTTCGGCACTCCGGCTTACTTCGAGTTAGTTTCAGGAATTTTGAAAAATTTTATGGATAGGACTTGCGCGATCTGGCCGGGATTGGAAGGAAAACCATTGGCCGGTGTCGCCGTCGCGGAAGAAGGTATCGGTCATGCAATCCAAAATTTCAAGACCTATGCCTCTCTCTGCAAAATGCCATGGGTCGGCTCGGTTACCGGACTGGCCAAGAATCCCGGCGACATTACCGCGGATAAAGCGGTAACTCGCCGACTCGTTAAACTGGCGGACAAGATAACCGCGCCGAAGTAAAAAAGGAAATCCCAATATGGAGCATGTGGCAGAAAATAGCCAATCAAAGGTTTTTGCACCTGGAAAAATCGGTAATCTGGAACTACGCAATCGCATCATCAGGTCCGGTTGTTTCGAGGGGATGTGTTCAAATGCTACACCCAGCGAGGCGTTAATCGAGCATCACCGCAAAGTCGCCGCCGGCGGCATCGGTATGACCACGGTGGCATATTGCGCCGTGTCTAAGGATGGAGTGGCCTTCGGACATGAAATGTTGATGCGAGAGGAAATTATTCCCACGCTGAAACGGCTTACGGACGCCGTCCATAAAGAGGGTGCGATGGCATCGATTGAACTGGGACATTGCGGCTTCTTTGCTAACAAGTCTGTCATTGGCAAAACTCCTATCGGCCCCTCACGCAAGTTGTGTTTATTCCGCTACAGCATTTGTCGCGCTATGAATGAAGAGGACATTGAGCGAGTCCGCGTAGATTTCGGCAAGGCTGCCAAAATGGCGGTCTCGGCCGGGTTTGACGCCGTCGAACTGCATGCCGGACATGGCTATCTCCTGAGTCAATTCCTCTCTCCTTGGACGAATAACCGTAAAGACCAATACGGTGGTTCTTTGGAAAACCGACTGCGCTTCCCTGCCTCTGTAATTAAGAATGTCAGGGAAGTCGTCGGACATGGCTACCCGATATTGATAAAAATGAACTGTGAGGATGGTTTTAAAGGCGGATTAACCATCGATGAAGCGGTACAGGTCGCTAAAAGCTTCGAGGAAGCCGGCGCCAGCATGCTCGTGCCGAGCTGCGGATTTACCGCCCGGACTTCTTTTTACATGATGCGCGGCAATGTCCCGATATGGGACTACGTGAAATCGGAAAAGAACCCGGTTACTAAGATGGGAATGGCCCTGTTCGGTCGGGTTATCGTCAAAGAAATCCCGTTTCAAGAGCTTTTCTTATTCGAACAGGCAAAGCGTATTAAAGAAGCTGTCAAAATCCCTGTAGCCTGCATTGGAGGCGTCTGTTCGGTTGCCGACATGGATAAAGCGATGCAGGCAGGCTTCGAGTTTGTGCAGATCGGCCGTGCTACCATCAGAGACCCGAATGCCATCAGGAAAATGCAATCGGGAGAGATAACCGCCTCGGACTGCGATCATTGTAACCGTTGTGTAGCCGCTATAGCCGCGCAAGGCGTCATATGTGTATCTGAAACCAAGGGATTACTACGGAAATAGGAAAGCATGTTAATATAGCAGCCATCCTTCTTGAAAAAAATCATTATTAGAGCTAGACTTATGCAAAACACATTGATTCCACATTGGGAATTACCTTAAGTCGGGTTAAAAACCGGTAGGAGATGAAAATGCAATACAAAAACTTAGGCAGAATAGGTCTGAAGATTTCAGTGATCACAATGGGTACGATGACTTTTGGCGGCCAGGTCAATGAAGCCGATGCGATAAAAATGTTGGACATGGCTTTTGAAAAGGGTATTAATTCCTTCGATACCGCTGATGTCTACACCGAAGGACGGTCGGAAATATTCACCGGCAAAGCTCTGAAGAACAAACGGCACGCGGTAGTCCTGGCGACCAAAGTCGCTAATAAAGTAGGTCCGGGGCCTAATGATATGGGCACCTCTCGCGCGCACATCATGCAGGCTGTCGAGGACAGTCTGAAACGAATGAATACCGATTACATCGACCTTTATTATGCCCATTTGCCGGATTATAACACTCCTATCGAGGAAACCCTGCGGGCGCTTGATAATCTCGTGCAACAGGGGAAAGTACGCTATATTGCCTGTTCCAATTTTCGCGCCTGGCAACTGCTTAAAGCGTTATGGGTGAGCGACAAGAACAATTTAGCGCGGTTCGATTGTATCCAGTCTCCTTATAATCTCATAACACGTGATATCGAGTCTGAACTGTTGCCCTGTTGCATCAGTGAAGGCGTCGGCGTGACAGTCTACAATCCGCTGGCTGCCGGGCTCCTGACCGGTAAGCACGACCCGAATAAAGCTCCGGCATCCGAAACGCGATTCGCGACGGATGCAATATATAATAAACGCTACTGGCTACCGGTTAATTTCCAGGCAGTCGATCATCTTAAAAAGATTGCTGATGCTCACCATAGAAATCTAGCGCAGTTTTCTCTGGCCTGGGTGATCAATAATCCATCGGTTACTTCCACGCTTATAGGCGCCACTTCTGCTAAACATTTGGAGGAAAATATCGGCGCGATCGATGTAAAATTAACTGCTGAAGAAATCAAAGCCTGCGATGATGTTTGGCTTGAGCTCAGACCGCCGCGATTCTTCTATGGCAGGTAGTATTTTAGTCTCCTTGACACCACATTATATTGTGACGCATAATATGGCGTTACCCCAAACCTTGAAGGAGTTGGTATATGTTCGACCGGATTATTTGTCCTCTGGATGGTTCCAGATTGAGCGCTCAAGCAGTTCCATACGCCGGGGAAGTCGGGAAACGTTTTGATGCTGAGGTGGTTCTGGTGCGAGTGATTTCTCCTTCAAGTTTGACCATCGTTCCACAATCGACCGGCACCGACAATGCTATTACCACCGATATTATCGCTCATGATGCCGGCGTGAAGGATGTGGATAATGCCGCAAACGCCAAACGGTATCTAATTAATTGGGTGGCGTCGTTGAAAGCGCAGGGTGTCAAAGCATCTTATCAGGTTACGCTAGGCACGCCGGCTAAGGCCATCATGGACCTCGTCGAGGCTCAACAGGTTTCTCTGATCGTGATGATGAGTCACGGACGCGGGTCGTTTAAGCGGGCAATCATGGGCAGCGTCGCGGACGAAATCCTCAGACGTTCGTCTGTGCCTGTTCTGATCATCCGACCGAAAGAAGCCGACGAAAAGTAAATTACTGCCGATTTTTTTATTAAAAACAAATAGTAATCCCGTACTGAGAATAAAGGTTTAACAGAACCTATTTTTCAGTAGTATTATTTTATAACCCCATTATTTGCTTAGAGGGTAAAAACATGATCACAACACTCTTTCAGCCAATTAAAATCGGAAAATTGGAATTAAAAAACCGGATCATGCGGTCGGCAACCTGGGACGGCACAGCGGATCGGGACGGATCAGTTACAGATAACTCACGAAAAATATACTACGAGCTTAGTACCGGCGGAATTGGTTTGATCGTTACAGGGTTTGCCTTTGTTTCGCCCATGGGTAAGGCAACTACCGGCCAATTTGGCATCGATAGCGATGACCTGATTCCCGGCTGGAAACTGATCATCCATGAAGTGCATAAAAACGGCGGCAAAATTGCCATGCAGATCGTCCACGCAGGAACTAATTCCGGCTATCTCCTGGCGAAAGGCATTGCTTTACCGGCTGTTTCTCTGGTTCCGGAATTAGCCGAGAAAGCCGACCACGCGATGACGGAAGAAGAAATAGAAGGCATTATCTCCGATTTTGTGGCAGCGGGACTGAGAGTCCGCGAAGCAGGGTTTGATGCTGTGCAATTGCATGGCGCACATGGCTTTCTGATGAGCCAATTCGCGTCGCCGCTTTATAATCGGCGTACTGATAAATGGGGAGGCAACCCGGAAAATCGACGGCGTTTTCATCTGGAGATCATAAAACGCCTCAGAAAAGCGCTAGGACAGGACTATCCCATCTTAATCAAATTCGGTGTGCAGGACGACCAGCAGGGTGGTTTAACCCTGGCTGAGGGTATTGAGACTTGCCGGAAGATGGTAGCCGCCGGCATCGATAGCATTGAAGTGAGCGCCGGAATCGGTCAAGCCATTTTGAAATTACATGGGGGCGAGGCACTGAAAACAGTTTTCCGTGAAAGAACGGCTGCAGTAAAACGCGCCGTTGATGTCACGGTGGCGGTGGTGAACGGTATCCGTAGTCTGGGGACAGCGCAAGATATTTTAAAAACCGGAGATGCGGATGTAGTTTCTATGAGCCGGCCTTTTATCAGAGAGCCGCATCTGGCGCTGAACTGGCAAAATGGAGAAAAGTCACCGGCTAAATGCATTTCGTGCAATAAATGCTTCCATGTCCTGCAGAGAGATAAAATGGGGTTGAATACTGAGAAGAAACAATAACCCCTTTTACTTGAGAACACTACCTTACCTTCCATGCCGATATAAATCGGGATTCAGAACGGATACTAAATCAGACTGGTGAGTAAATATATTACGTCGGAACTCACCTCGTCCATCCCGATGCAAATCGGGATCCAGGAGTCATCGGAGGAGGTCATCATATAAGTCTTTCCAATCCGGATTAGTTTTTTCAATCAACTCCAATTTCCATTTACGATGCCATTCTTTTATTTGTTTTTCTCTGAGCAAAGCCCCTTCCTTACTATCGGAGTGCTCATAATACACTAGTTTTTTCACCCCATTTCTTTTATTCGCTAAAATGTACATATAATATTGTTTCAGGGGTTCCTCTGGATACCGACTTTCGTCGGTATGGATATAAGTTAAGGTATTTTATATGTCTTCATGCCACTCTGTGACTTTACTCGACCAGATATCGGTGACTACTTTCTCCAATACCGTAAAACGCGGATCCGGAATATCAAGTAAAGGCGGCAAAAGGCGCTTACTGAACTGGTTAAGAAAAGGAACTTGCTTCTGTAACTTTAGAATCGTGACTCGGGCGCCGCCGTACACAAAATAATCCATTGTCTTAGCATAAGGCTCCAATCTTTCCCGAAGGTGCTCGCCAACCCTTTCCAGAAAATGGTGGGTCTGGTCCTGACGTCGCCGCTGGAAACGGGCAGCCGAAGAACCGCCCTGACGTTGCCGTCCGTGCACCAGACCTGTCCCTGAATCATGCAGGATCAGTTTCTCACCATGACAAACACCGATAGAATAATGTCCTAGCCTGATCAACACGATGCCAATCAGATAGTCTTTGGACAACATAGAAAGCAGTGGTTCCGTCTCAAAACCGTTAATAATATATTGCTCTTTTACAGGGAAAGGCGGTGAAATAAGATATCTTTGTGTCATTCCCCAGAAAAGCATCGAACCGGTCGCAGAACTGGCCGCAAGTCTGATGGCATCGTAGGGAATGGATCTTGTTTTCTCTGTTTTCTTAAAGAAAGCCGATATTGATTCCGTGGATAAATTTGACGGCAAAAATATGGTGATCGCCTCATCGTTGTAGGTTTCCAGACGGTGAAGTAATTCCTTGGTTTTTTCTCTAGTGAGCTTGAAGTTTTTAGAAACTAACATTAGTTTTTCCTATTTTACTATAGCGAATCCTTTTCAAGTAGGATTCGCTATCTTCTTTTGTCATTCCCGTCCCGTTGTTCACGGGATGATACTTCGGCGGGAATATATATTAATATCGTTCTGAGGAACGAAGCGACGAAGAACATAGTATTCGAGAGTAATGTTGTCTACTTTCCCAGCATCACAATCGTGACACCATTTCCGCCCTCGCCTTTTTCTCCCGGACGGTAAGATTTAACTAATGGATGGGTCGATAACATTTCGCGGACGATCTGACGTAAAACACCTGTCCCGCTCCCATGCACGATCCGCACCTGTCTCAACGATGAAAGACTGGCATCGTCGAGGTATTTGTTCAACATCGGTTCTACCTCTTCGGCGCGCTTTCCCAGCATCATCAATTCCGGCGGCACAACTTTTAACGGCGGTTGTCTGATGAGCGGAACATAAACAGGAGAGTTGCCGCTTTCTGACGGAATCACCTTATCCACGCCGTCCAGCCCCAGTTTGATCCTGGTTTGCCCCGCCTGAACTTCGATTTCATTATTATCGGAGTCTATCCTAATGACCGTGGCTTCCAGATTCGCTTCTTTCAGATACACCATATCACCCGGAACGATGGTATTATCCGACTCGGTTTCAACTTCATTTTCCGCTCCAGCTTCTTTAGGGGGCTGCCATTCTACGGCTCTGATTTTCTCATGCACGGAAGCTAACGTTTTTCTGGTGCGGTCGATGATATCCCTGGATTTCTGTTTGCGCAATTCCGTCGCAGCCTGCCGCAGTTCGCGCTGTAATTCAGCCGCCTCGCTGACGACTCTGTCCCGCGCTTCCTGGATCACTGTCTTTTCCCGTAATTTCAATTCCTTAAATTGTTTCTCAAACTCATTTTGCAGAAGCTCGGTTTCCTGTTTTTCTTTTTCCAATTCCAGCCGTGTGGATTTCATTCTGTCCTTTTCTTCCGATAGATGAGTCAGTAGATCTTCTACTTCCCGCGTGCCTTTGGAGAGCATTTCGCGGGCGCGATTGATAATATCCGCATCGAGGCCAAGGCGCGCCGCCGTAGCCAGTGCATTACTGCCGCCGGGTAAACCGACCGTTAAGTGATAAGTCGGAGCTAATGTCACCGGGTTAATATCCAGCGAAGCATTCTGCAAACCCTTGGTGGCATGGGCGAATATTTTCAAATCGCCCAGATGTGTGGTGGCTATTGCAGTCGTCGATTTAGAGAGAAAGTGTAACAAAATCGCCCGCGATAGCGCCGAACCTTCGGCGGGGTCGGTGCTGGTGCCCAATTCGTCCAGTAGCACCATACTTTTATCCGTGGCACTGTGAATAATACGCGTGATGTTGGTGATATGCCAGCTGAATGTCGAAAGTGTTTGCTCGATACTCTGCTCGTCGCCGATATCTACAAAGATGCCGTCGAAAACAGGGATTTGGCTTTTTACCGAAGCCGGAATAGGGATACCTGCTAGCGCCATCAGACTGAGCAAGCCGATGGTTTTCAGCGCGACGGTTTTACCGCCGGTATTGGGTCCGGTGATCACCAGGATGGAATAGTCTTTACCGATGACAATATCTAGCGGCACGGCTCTATCTCCGAGTAGGGGATGGCGCGCTTCGAGCAATTGGAGGCTGGGTCTCTGTTCCAGCGTGAAAGCCACGATTTGCGGTTCGGCGGCTTTAGCCCTGCGCGCGTATTTCGCCTTAGCAAAAATGAGATCGAGTTCCGCCGCTAACGCGATATCCCGCTGGATTTCATCCTCATGTAAACCGGTTTCTTTGCTCAGGCTGGTGAGGATCCTATCGACTTCCCGCCGTTCATCATTGATCAATTCCCGCAGTTCGTTACCTTCTTCCACTGTTTCCCAAGGCTCGATGAATATGGTGGCGCCGGTATTGGAGACATCGTGGACGATACCCTTGATATCCTTCTTGGCTTCCATTTTAACCGGGATGACATACCTGCCCTCCCTCTCGGTGACCAGTTGCTCTTGGACTATTTTTTGTCCGCCAGGTGAATGAATAAAAGACTCTAGACTGCTCATCAATGAATGTCTTTTGTTGCGGATTTGTTGGCGCACAAAAGACAAATGCGGAGAAGCCGAATCCAGTATTTCACCGTCGGTGGAGATACAGGTATCGATACTTTTCTCCAGTCCACGAAGCTCAGTGATATTCTTGGCAATATCCCAGATGGTTGGAAAATCGACGTAGAGTTTATAGAGGCTGGAATGAAGATGGCGGATGTCGGCCAGAGTTTTCGCTATGCCGGACAGCGCCGTCGGTTCCAGTACTTTGCCGCGCGCCGCCAGACCCACCGGTTCACGGATATCCTCAATGGCGCCAATGTGGAAATCGGGTTCGGTAGCTATAACCTGTCGCGCTTCAGAACATTGTTTGAAGAGCAGTGTGATTTCGTTATAATCTGAACTGGGTTTGAGAGCCAGCGCCAGAGCCTGACTGGCAGGGAAAGAGGTATACCCCGCGATGATTTCCCGCACGCGGTGAAATTCCAGCATCTCCAAGCTTTTTGTATCCATATTTATCCAACCTTGTCAATCAAGCGTACGGCCGTAGGCGTCGTAGCCGAAGGTACTTTGCGCAGCAAATGTACAGGAATCCTGAAAATAGGTGATTTATTCCTTACGTTCTTTTATATACCAACTGCTTATGTAGCTCTCACCACTGTGTGCTCTTTTCTCTTTTGGCTTTTTGGGCTTTTATTTTGCTTTTAGCCAGGGAACCCAAGCTCAACAGACCGATGGCGGTCATAATTGCTTCTTTTTCTTCAACGTCAATTGAGTGTTTAGCAAATAGGTTTTTTAAGATAGCGATCGCTTTTTCGTATTCCATCGATTTACACACTCATCGCGAAGTTCAGATAGATTTGTGCAGCTTCCATTACCTGAGCCCAATTTACGGATTCTTCAGGGGTGTGCGCTTCTTCCAGTCGTCCGGGACCTAAGATGATCGGGTCGACCCCATCCGACCATAATATATTGGCATCGGAATGGCTGCGGAAATCCTGAGGTTCCCACGGTACGGACATTTGCTGGAAGATGGTTTGCAGTTTCCGGACTAACAGCCTTTCATTTGAAATGCGGTAGCCGGGGCGGGCTTCTTCAAACCGTAGCACGGTATCCAGACCGGGGATTTCTTTTCCGGCTTTTTCCACCAGATGCTCCAATTCAGTTTTCAGAGTATCGATTTTCGAGTGCGGCGGCAGGTGCAGGTCGATATAGGCTTCGCAGGTATCGGGTACGACGAAGCCGCTGGGGAATCCGGAAAGCTCCCGGATATTATAGACCAGTCCGTGCACGCTGGAAGTGGCGTATTCCGTCACCCGTAAAAGCAGTTTCAGCATCGATTCAATGGCATTTTGCCCCAGTTCCGGCATCGAGGAGTGTGCTCGCTTGCCGTGTGTGCGTAAGAGGACTTCGAGATAGCCATAGTGCCCTAGGCAGACGGTCAGGTTGGTCGGCTCTCCGACCAATGCCCACGGAAAACTATATTCACGCGCTAATACTTTGGCCCCGCTGTTATCTTCTTCTTCCCCGACGACTAACGCCAGTCCCACCGGAGGTAATTTGCTGTTTTTAGCTTGCAGAACGGTAAAAGTCTCTATCATCGCGGCACAACCGGCTTTCATGTCCGCC